>Ga0172381_10003493_pt1 | contig 16623 bp, 11 predicted proteins | sample Leawel6488metaG_FD_119754 | JGI IMG/M metagenome (GOLD analysis project Ga0172381, IMG submission 119754) | Leachate microbial communities from a municipal landfill in Southern Ontario, Canada - Leachate well 64-88 metaG | ecosystem: Engineered > Solid waste > Landfill > Unclassified | place... | reverse complement strand
TATTATTCCTTCAGCTAATAATTTGACCGTTAAATTATTTCTAGGAAATGATTCAAAAAATATTCTTGCAGAAAAAGATCTTCAAATAAGCTCAAGTTCTTCAATCATCCCGGACATATTCCCTACAATAACCTATGGCCAGTATAACACAGAGTTTAGTGTTCTTTTTAATACTTCGAATGGAACAAAGTTTATTTGGAACTTCGGAGATGGTTCAAGTATAACTACAGAAAATAATTATATTTATCACAAATATCCAGAAATTAAAAATTACTCACTGACATTAGAGATACAAAAAAATAATGTAAAATTAGGTTCAAGAACTTTTTTAGTAACAGTTCTCTCTCCAAAAGACATAATCAATCTCACAATAAACGAAGATAAAAAAGATCTAAATGCGATTAATGTGCAGATTAGTTCCTTGCCTTATGCTCAAAATTTTAAGAATCTCGTTATATCTTCCTTAAAATTGAATGACTCCAGTGATACCTTAAATGCAATGGCTTCTTCATATAGGTCTGCTAAAACTGAAAAAGACTATCTTTCAATAATGGGAAATATCAGCAGCATAAGGATTCCTTCATCGATACAAATGTATGAATTCCCAAGTATCACTTACTTAGTTGATTCAGAAAAAATAGATCCTTCTTTGTTTACAGGTTTAGGTGAAGAAATCACAGAAGAAGATTATGAGGGTTATAAAGAAAGCATTGCAAAATGGGATTATAACAATGTGGATATAAAAATTAAACTTGGTTACTTAATTGCTTCATATCCAGAAACTCAGGAAACTTTCCTTACCTATGGTGACCTCAGCATAACACCAAAAAATGACATTGAAAAAACTTATTTGATAATTGGTCATTCAGATACTGTAACTGACATTCCAGAAGCAAAAGAGTTGCAAAATGCTATTGCAATAACCTTTCCAGAATTGACTTCAGAACAAAATGTGAAATTTGCTGCTCCAGAAGGAATACAACTTTCAGAAATTAAAGTTTATCTTAGTCCGGAAATTAGCAAATTAGAACTTCCAGTAGGAGAATTAGGCTGTAACAACGACGGTGTTTGTGACAGTGAAAGAGGAGAAGATTATGAAAACTGTTCTTCTGATTGTCAAAATCCAATTAAAAAAGCAATTATTCTAAGTATCATCGTTCTTCTTCTTGCAATACCTGCCTACTTACTTCTTCACTGGTGGTATATCACAAGATATGAAACCCATTTATTCAAACAAAGATCAAATCTTTTCAACATAATCAGTTTCATTAATTCTGCACTTTCAAGAAATCTTTCAGTTGGAGAGATAAAATCAAAACTTAAGCAATCAGGTTGGAATAATGAACAAATAGCATATGCGATTAAAAAAGTCCAGGGAAAGAAGATCATGCCATTTGAATTCAGAAAAAAATCAGAAGTAAAAACCAGCCCAGTCCAGGTAAAAAATTATTCAGAAAGTCAAATAAAAGTTGAATCAAATATTAAAAAAAGAAATCCTGCTTTAGTTTTAATTTTCTGGATATTAAGCTTAGGATTATTTGGAATATACTGGTATTTTGCAACAACCAAAGAGCTCTCCAAAATGAAATCAGCTCCAAGTATAAAATTAATATGGTTAATAATTCTCTTTTTATTCTCTGCAGGATTAGTAGGAATACTCCTATTCTTAACCTTAAATGCCCAGTCAGTCCCAAATACTGCCTTAATAATCTTAATAGCAGCTCTAGGTGTTGCAAGCTCAATTGTCTATTTAATCTTTCTATGGAAACATTCAAAATCAATAGGACAGCTTACAGGATTCAATAATATTTTACTATTTGTACTCTGGATCTTATTTAGTCCTGCAGCAATAATAATCTCGCAGATTGAGCTGAATAAAAAGGCATAATCCGCAGTTTAAACATTGCAAGTAATCAAATAAAGCTTTAAAAACTTACAAAAACATAAACTAGGAATTAAAATGGTGATGATAATTGTTAGAAACTTTTTCAAAAGAATTTTTACCAGTATATTTGGAAAAAGAAAAGACCTCTCTTTAGGCTTTTATGGTCCTCCAAATGCAGGAAAAACCTCTCTGGCAAATAGAATTTGCAAAGACTGGACTGGTGAAGAAATCGGTAAAGTAAGCAACATTCCTCATGAAACCCGCGCAGTGCAATTCCGTGAAAAAGTTGAAATTGAATACAAAGGCAAAAAACTTACTCTTAAATTAGTAGATACTCCAGGGATAGCAACAAAAATTGATTATGAAGATTTTATGAAATTTGGAATGGACAAAAAAGACTCTCAAAAAAGGGCAAAAGAAGCCACTCAAGGAGTTATCGATTCAATAAAATGGCTAGATGATGTTGATGCAGTAATTGTTGTTCTTGATTCAAGTCAAAATCCATACAGTCAGGTAAATATAACTATTGTGGGAGATCTTGTTGCAAGAAAAATTCCAGTATTAATTGTGGGAAATAAAGTAGATCTAAGAAAATCAGATCTGAAAAAATTAGAATCAGCCTTCCCAGATTATGAAGTCGTAGGAATATCCGCTAAAATGGGAACTAATATGGAAGAATTTTATGAAAGTGTATTCGAGCTTGCTAAAAAAGCTTAAATAAATAAGTATAAAAACTAAAAGAGGTAAATAATAGAACAAATGACAGACAAACTGACTTTAAGGTTTATTCCCTATTCAGAAGTAGAAAGTTTAGAAAGTGATGAAAGAGTTAAAAGAGTGTTAGATGTAGTTCTTACAAATAAAATAGTAATTCTTCAAGGAAGATTAAAATCAATAGAAGAGGCAAGTTTAATTCAGTCAACAATGGCTCTTGTCGGAAGGATAAAAAATTTCCGTGGAGTCGAGCTTGCAGTTATACAACCAAATATCAATGATGCATGGTTTGAAAAAGTTAAAGTTGGAATTGCTAGAGCTCTTATCGGAGAAAGAGATTCCCTGACAATAATAGGCCCTGCAGCAATAGTAAAAGAGATAAAACGTGATCCTAAGAAGATTGAATTGCTTCTAAAGAAATAGTTTTAATTAAAAAATATATTTTAAATTAAATACTCATCTTGCTTGTTTCACTGTATCCTTTAGCACCATTCTTATAACAGTAATCACAATTAGCAGTTAGAACATAAGTTCCGGATTTTGTTGAAATTCCATAAAGTGCTCTTGCAAGATATTTATCTCCTTCTTTGATAAATTCAGCATCAACATCTCCAAAGTCTTCATCACTAAGGAATAATCTGTCTCTTACTAAATTAAAAGTCATCTGTCCTTTTCCAATACAATCCTCACCACCATAAACTTCAGCAGTAAATTCAGTTACTTCTCCGACAACATTACTCTCAAAATTTAAATTAGTCACTTCACAATTAGCTTCAATTGTTTCTTCTGGAACAGTCTCAGTTTCAGTTACAGGAGTAGTAGTTTCTGTAGTTGTAGTTTCAGAAACTTTATCTTCATTGCATATGTATCCCAGCCAAGATAAGAAAAACCCATAAACTTCTTCAGCATATCCCGATTCAGTTTCAGGACCATAATGTGACAATACACATTTTACCTTGGTAGCAATATTATCACTAACACAATCAGCATAAGCCCCGCTCGGACTGTTAATCTGCCTTCTAAGAAGATCTGAAGTATCTAAAAGCTGGCCATTTGCATCTGAAGGTTCCAAAATATATCCTGTAAACTTCTTCACACCATCTTTTCCAGTTCTTGATTCTTTTTGTGAAATTGCAACAAGTAAGGCCCTAAAAGATTTTTCATCAAGTCCAGTAGGATAATCTGCAGAGTATTTCTTAAATAAAGATTTATAATCACTGTATCGAGAAATATATTCAGTATTAGTTACTGCCTGCCCGGCAATATCACAACCAAGAGAGTTATATTGAACTTCTAAAGTGTCAAACCACATTTTATTTGAAGTAGAATCCTTAATAGATACGTCCCCAGAAGCAGTTATATAATAAGTCCCCCCAATAGAAGTTCCGAGTTCAAAAGTATCTTTTGCAAATACTCCTCCGAGTTCTCTGCTAAAAACAACATCTTTTTTAGAAATCAAAGAATCTTGTCCAAGAATATTGCTTAAAGACCAAGACTCAGATCGCAGTAAACTAAAGCTGACTGTTTTCCCAACACACCCATTGCTACCAGTAGCACTTGCAGTCAATATATTCCCATCAATAGTTAAAGCAGGCTTTTCAACTTCACAAGTTGCTTCAACAGTAGTAGAAGTAGTTTCTATTTTTTTAAGTGTTAAAGTAAAATTATTAGTATTAGCTATTCTTGAGATAGCATAATTTATTTCAAAAATTCCATCGCTATTTAAGTCAAGACTATTAGTCTCATCTAAATTAACTGTCTTAATAGCAATATTCTTAAACTCTAATTCTACCTGTTGGCTATTTATTATTTGATTTAACGTAGCTTGATAATCAACATCACTAACTCTAAAACTCACCTTGTCTCCAGCCATCAAATTGACACTTGCAGAAGCTTTATCTAAATTATATACTAATTCAGATTTTCCCTGAGTATTAATAACAGTATCTATACTAGTTGTACTTGGAGTTGCTGAAGTCATTGCAAAATTCTTATTGTAATATTCTGTAGTCAATTTTTTATAAATTTCAAATTTAATATATCCTGCTTCAATCTTGTAGCTATTATCAGAGCTTCTAACTTGAATTTGATTTAATTTACTAATTAATTGTCCTGCATCAGAAGCAATAAATTCATTAGAGTTAAGATCATCATAACTGCTTACTGTAAGAGTTTTATAAGCTTCTTTAGCCTGGCTTAACTGACTAATACTTTCTTCAGCAGTCCACATTCCACTTCCCCCTAAAGTCTGAGAAAGGTTCTCAGCTTGGCTTAAAGTTTGATTTCTGATCTCTAAGTTTTGTATACTTGCAACAACACTATCTGCATCTAACCAGCATCCAATTCCTTTAGCTTTATCACACCATCCAGTTTGACTCCATCTTGCTGGAGTTGTAGATAGTCCCGGATTTTCTGAAGAACAAACTCTAATCAATCCATAATTATATACAGAAGGTGAAACAATACTTGAAGCAGTAGATTGAACATTAAGTGAAGAGGTCAATAAACTTGGGCTTCCTGAAACACATTCTGCTTCTGAACTTACATTACTAGTAGCTTGGCTGGCTACATAAGTATCTTTAATATAATTAACTGCAAAATCAGTTGAAACCTGTTTAAATCCGCAGTATTCTTGATTGTCTATTCTTACACATAATTGTTTATATCCAGTAGGAGCAGTAAAGTCTTTAGTTTTGTCTACACTTTGTCCTATACTGATATATCCAGTATCAATATTAACAGTAGAATATGTTGAGTAATAACTAGAAGCAGGAGGATCTTTCAAATAAACAGAGTAATAATGACCAGAATCCTTCCCACCATAAATATGATAATAAACTTTATACTGATCTGTAGTCGGAACAGTTGCTTCAGAATATGTTGAAGCATCAAAATAAGCATAAAACTGTACCGGGCTGTCTGCTTCAGTTAATTCATCAAACAGACTTACAGTTGTAGGATATTTTGTTCCAATAAACATTTGACAAACTGTTGTCCCCGCTTCATTAACTGATCTTGCTTTGAAAGCCTTAAGCGCGTTTGCAGCGTAGTAATCAGTAAAGTAAGTTGTAGAAGATTCCAAATTACTCCAAGCATTCTGTACAGTCAAGTATTCTCCTCCGCCCCTTGTTCCCTGACCATAAAATCCTTCAACAATTTTAGGAATAGCAAGTTCCATTATTGGTGCTGCCTGTTTCCAAAAAAATTCACAAAGATAAACTGAATAAATCTCATCGCAAATTCCGACAGTAGTTCCATTATCAAGATTTGCCTGTAAACAATCTCTATAAGATTTCATAACAGAAAGATAACTGTCAAGTCCTGCTTGTATACCACTTAAACAAACAGGAACAACAATTCCTTCCCTAATATTTGGAAGACACAAAAGTGCACTTCCAACAACTCCTGTTTGAATAACATCTGAAACAGGATAAGCTCCTCCCAAGTTACATCTTGAAGAAGGACAAATAACAGGATCACAAGCGTTAAACATAATATTACAATCTTCAGGAGACATAAAATCCTGGCATTGACTTCCGCTAGTGCTCGTAGCAGGATTTCCAACCTCAACAGTTCCTATTCCACTTAAGCTGATTGATTTCTTGCCATACTGTTTACTTGCCTCAGTAATCAAACTTTTTGCTTTGCTTACTAATTTTGTTGCTTCGTCTTTAGTTAAGCAAGAAATTTGATCAGTAGACTGCCCCGTATTAAGATTAATTTGTATACATGGGCTATCATCACCAACAGCTGAATCAAATTCTTCTAGTCCATTTTGACCAACATTGCAAAGCCAGAAACTGTTTATCTGTGCAGACTCTTTGTAAGCACTTTGTGCTGTTGATGTTGCTGAAAATAATCCTGATGAAACATCAGATTTCATACCAGCATACCATCCTTTCTTTATATCAACAGGAACAACAGCAGGAAGCCCTTTATTAGTCCCTGTTTCAAAATACTTAACTTTATAGCTTTTGTAAGCATTACTGCAAGTTTCAGCAATAGATTTTTCAAAATAAGAAATTCCGCATTCTCTTGAAAGATAATCTTTGAGTTGTTTAAGCTCATCACTATTCATCAAAGTTGCCTTTCCACTGCTTTCAAGATAATATCCTGATTCAATTTTATAAATGTCTTTAGACTGTTCTTTGACTTTAATAATAACATTCTTTTCAGAGATCTTTGAATAATCAACTTTAGTTTTAGTATCAATAGTAGTATAAGGAATTGTTACCATTACAATTTCATCTCCACCACTTAAATTCTGACCTCCAAGTTGACTAGCCTGAGTATTTGTAAGTTTTTTAATATCTGCTTTTGAAGAAGTTTTCTTTCCACTTGTCGGTGCAAAAGAAGTTACTTGATTTCCTAAAATGCCTGATAATTTAGTTTCCCCATCAGATTGTACTTTCTTAGCTTTTAATGGCTCCATAACACCTGCCAATTTTGAATTTGCAATTTCAGTAGCAGCAGAATTATCACTTGCTCTGCCATAAGTAACAATATTTCTCATATCTTCCATGCTTAACTGGCTGCTGTTATACATTTTAGCAACAGTAGCTGAGTCTCCGCAAATATCTCCAAGAGTCATCTTACTTCCATCACTCAGCGTTACAGTTTTATCTTTATTCTGCTGACAATATGGAATAAAAACAGTATTCATATATTCTTGACCTGCAGCCTTGCTATCAACACTATCTCCTCCCAAGAAATCTCCAGAAGTGTATTTTGAATCAATCTTGGAAATTTCTTCGTTAGTCTTTGCAATTTCAGAAGTTAAACTATCAACAGCTCCATTAATTTTATCCTTCTCACCAAGATAACATGCATTAAGAGTAGAATATTTTCCCTCACTAACCAGTTTAGTGCATTTTTCAGTCCATCCGCCTTTTCCCTGCATTACTTGTTGCCTTGCCATGCTTTCACCACCAAGATTTTCAAAAAAGTTTTTAACAGTAATCAAAGCAGCAGTAGCAAAACATGCTGTCTTCCAGCCCTTTACAACTTTTCCAAGCTGATCAACAATTTTCTGCCATTTTTCAATTGTTTTATTCAAACTTTCAATTTGTTCAGAAGCCTTTTCCGGACTTAATTGAATTGCTCTTTTTTCTATTCCAATATTAAAACTAAAATTATCCTTAGCATATTCATTAGGAACTTCAGAAATAATTCTAACAGTGGCTTCTTTCTTTAAATTAATATTTTGTATTCTTAATCCAAATATTCCAACACTTGCAAATTCTCCAGTAGTTATTGTTTTTTCCTCAGTTCTAAAGTACCCTGATTGATCTCTATAAAAAAAGGTAATTCTAGCACTGTTTGCATCAAAGTCAGTTAAAACAGCTCTTTCTTCACCACTGGAAGAACTGCTCAAAGTAGAATGTTTATTTCTGTAAGAAGTAAGTTCAGTCTGAAGTTGATTTTTCCATGAATCAGTTTGTCCTTTATAATTAGATGCTGCAATCCAGGAGCTGACATTAAACCATTCAAGATATCCGTTCATTAAGCTAAAATTTCCTTCACTCAACTGCACTATAAGTCTTGAACCCTCTTCCTTAATTTGTCCGCGGTTAATTATACTATAACTTTCAGTAGTCCCGATTTCACTTGCTCTTACAATCTCCTCGCCTTTCTTAACTTTTTTATCTCCAAAACTAGAAACAGCAAAAGTAACAGAAGCATCATCATATCCTGGTTCTTTTATGTCGATCAAATTAAAATAATGACCACTACTTCCAAAATCAATATATCCTCCCGAGTTGTCATAATTATACTGAGCAAAATCTTGGAAAGCAGAATCAGCCATATCAAGATATTGTCCATCTTTAAATTCAATATTATATTCATTCATTATTTCTTTCTGAGTGCTTCTCTTGCCAATATATCCTGCAAGATTTGCAGATTCAATCAAAGATTTTTGTCCAAGATCTTCATTGTTAACAAGTTGATTTTTATAAAAAGCTACTAGCTCTTTTGCAGTTTCCTTTGCAGCTTGAAAATATTGTGCAAGTCTGTTTCCGCTAATTCCACTATATTCTTTATCATAAGAGGCTCCAGTATCACTTACCTTCAATCCTGCTGCACTGCTCTCCCCAATACCGCTTACAGTAATATCCCCATCATTAATTTTAAATTTAGATTTAACTTTTTCAGCAACAAATTTTTGAAATTCAGATTTTGAAGTATAAGTTGAAGTAGTCTTTAATGATGAAGCAAGCAATTCCAAATCAGAAGGATTAACATTTCCTTCACTGTTAATAAAACCTCCAGAAAGATTTCTCGCAATAACCACAAATCTTCTATCGCTCAATCCCAGACTTTCGGGAGCGAGTCCTGAATAAACAAGATAATATTTGTAGCCGCTTTCTTCTTTAAGTATTTCTCCAACTTTGCCCTCAACAAGTTTGTTATTACTCTCAAACTTTATTGTGTCAGACATGCCTATTTTCAAACTAAGTGTCTTTCCAAAACATCGAAGCTGAACATTTCCCCCATTAGCAATACTTCCAATACTGATCACTCTGCATTGACTATCTAAGAAACTTTCTCCTTCTCTTAACCAGTATTCATTTTCATCTACTTTCAGTCTAACTTTTCTTTCAGGAACATTAAAGCTGTCTAAAGCTATTCTAATTCCAGCCTTGCAATAAAATCCAGGCATATAAATTAAATTTGAAGTTTCTCCCACCTTTAGACTAACCTTGCTATAAACTTTATCCTTATCACTATAAACTAAAATCTCTGCTTTATCACTTTCAGCATAATCAAGTCTTAAGAAAGCTTTACCATTCCAGAAACCATAACTTTTGTATTGATCATTCCATTCAGCGTCAGTAAGAGCATCCAAAATCAATTGAGGTTTTCCAGAACCATATGCATGGAGGATATCATATTTCATAACAGCAGTTAAATTTCCGCTGATAAACTCAGGCATCTTGCTTTCAGAAGGTTGTTTTTTAAGACTAATTACAACATAACCAACATCATTAATATATTCATTATCCAAATAAGTATTACTTGTTCTCAGAGCAGCTTTAGCAGGATAATAACTTACTCCAGCAACACCTTCAGGCATAGTCCCAGAAAAAGTAACAGAATTAATTGCAGAAATATCAATCAAAGGATTCAACTTAATTGCATCAAGTTTACAAAATACTGGAACATTTTGTTCTTCAAGCAAATCACTTCTTACAACAGCAGGAGAACATCCTCCAGGCCTAATTTGAACCATAAAATCGTCTCCTGAAGTACAGGTATCAGAATTAGATAATATAGGCCAAAAATCGAGATAATTAACACCAATTCCAGAATAATAACTATCAATACTAGGTTCAGTATATTGCGTATTCGTAGAAGAATAAGTCGAAGAAGAGTATAAACTAGATGAAGAGCTGGATAAAGATGTAGAAGAACTTGATCCAGAGGTATAAGCAGCATAAGTTGAATCTGCAGCATAAACAGATACTGCCAAAGTTAACTCAAAAAATAAGATACTTAAAATAAATCCAATTACAAAAAATTTCTCACCGTTTCTTTTTTTAGTTTTCATTTTATCTAGTTATTGTTAAACGAAATATCTATATTGTTATTTTCAATAAGATTATAAGCATTTTGTAATTCTTCTAAGGTTTTAGGAGTAGAAATTTTTTCAGTATCAATAAGCATTTTCTTTCCTTCTGAAAGTTCAGATTCAGAAAAGTACCATTCAGATTTACCCCCGCCAATAATTACATTTGAAATTTCCTGGCTTGGAATACTCATAGTAAAGCATTTTTCATTAGTTCCTCCAAATAATCCCATTAATCCAGGCTTAGCAACCTGAACACACTTCTGACTTGTACTTCCTGCAATTTTTATGCTGTCATTCTTGTAAATAAAGATTGTAATATTATACATCCCTTCAGCAAGAGTAATATTATTCTGCTCTGGCCAGGAGATTGTCTGACCATACTCTCCTTTAAAGTATATTAAAGCACGGTCAGTTATTTCTTGACCATTAACTCTTAAACTCAAAGGCATAGAATATAATTTTTTAAGCATAATTTCTACCTCACTTTCACTATTAGTTGATATTCTCGAATTTCCAGCCATATATCCTTCTGCAGTTGCAATCACTTCTCCATTGACACATTTAGGCATATTCAAAGTAGCAGAGGCAAATTTGTCTTCAGTCTTAGTATTCCCAGAACTACACTCTTGACCCAAACAACTAAATTTGATACTTGCTTCAACAGGATTCAAATGAGAATCATAAGTATAAACAGTAATTGGACTATTCTTATAGGCACATAAAGGTTCGGATTCATTTAGTGGACTTTCCCCATAAATCCCAGTTCTTTTTTGATTGTTCTCAATTGATACGACAATAGGAAATTGGAAAAATTCATTGCTGTCATAAATTTGGATTAAAAGAGGATAATTAACATCATAAATAAAATGATAAGGAACGTAACAAAATCCTAAAATTCCTAAACCCTGTTGATTTCCAATAGGCTCTGCAGACATAACCCCATTATCAACAGGATCTACAGTAATTTTAGTAGGCCATTTTTGATCATAAAAAAATCTAACAGCTTCATCACTAACTATATTTTTAACAAAATATTTATTTTTCTCATTAGCTAGAGTATAATAATTTCCCTTTAATTTTAACATCAGCATATTTGCTTCTAAAGCATTCTTCAATTCTGCAGAAACTTGGCTAAACATCCAAACTTTTGGTGCGCAGGTTAATTCGGTCCCAGTTAAAGGAGCATAAAGATGCAAAACATCCAAAGCATAATCTTCAATAAAAGAACTATTCTTTTCAGAATTGTAAATCTTCAAAGCCAATTTGTAAAATTTTCCAAGTTTTGTCGTAACCTCAACATCATGTTTATTGATAACAACACTTTCATTTTCAAAGGCAAGTTTTAAGTCTCCAGTAACAGCCACTTTCACAGAATTATCCAAAATTTCAGTTTTGAAAGTTAATTTACTTAAGTTAACATTATACCCTCTTGCAATAAATGAAGAAAGATCACAAACCATATTTTCTGAAATATACCTATTCAATTGATCCTGCATTTTTATTTTAGCAGGTACCTGTTCTCTTATGATATTTTTTCCTTGAAAATAATACCAAAAAGGAATTCCCGATCCAAAAAAGTTTAACTGGCTAGAACTAGGATTATAATCATTTCCAGGAACAAATTCTGGATTATAGATATAACCCCCGCCTTGTTCAAGCAAACTTATTCCCGCGCTGGTAGAAACCTTTATGCAATCCAAAAGATAATTTTCAACAGGATCAAATTTAGTAGAAACAGTTTCTTTATTTAAACTTCCACTTAAGAAAACATACAATAAAATTCCCACAATTAAGACTATGGCAATAATGATAAATATTGTAACTTGCCCTCTTTTTTCAGCACCTTTTCCTCTTTTAAAATGCATAAATAAAAATAGGGAAAAGCGTATATAAACTTTATGAGAGATGAGTTCTTTCTTTATTATTTTTATGGAGTTCACTTAAACAAAAACTAACTAAGCACTTCTAGCCCTCTTAATAACCTTTAAATAATAAGAAAAATATTGAAAAATACGGGCTTATAGTCTAGTGGTTACGACTCCTCTTTGACGTGGAGGAAGCCGAGGTTCGAATCCTCGTAGGCCCATTCGAACCGAGGAGAGGTACGAATACCTGAAGTTCGTAAGAACAAAGGTCTCAGAAAATTTCGAAGAAATTGTCTGTGTCTTCAAAATGTAAATTTTGAACAGACAAAAATTCAAATTTTTGGATGTCGTAGGTCCATCTTTGCTTTCCGCAGTGAGCAAGTCCACAGTCGCTGAGAAGCAGACGAGGAACTGCACAACAAGAGAAAGACAAAGACAGAGTCAAGTCAAACAAAACTCAAAAATAGTTAGGTTTAAAAACATCAAAAATCCCTTGTTTTAATCACTAAGTCTTAGACTTAGAGAGTCAAGAGTCGAAATATCTAAAAATAGAATATTTTGATTACTAAATAATCATTAGGGAATAAATGGGAAATCTAAAATGAAAATACCTAAAAAAATAAAAAGATACTGCCCACACTGCAGGAAAAACACAGAACAAAAAGTCGTAGATGTATCTTCTGGACACAAGAGAGGAACCCTTAAAAGAGGTTCCATGAGTCGTGCTATGAAGAGAGGTCAAGGACGAGGTTATGGAAACCTGGGCAAATGGGGAAGTAAGCCTGCTGTAACAAAGTTTAAAAGAAAAACAAAGGCTACAAAGAAAACTAATATCATGTACACCTGCTCAGTTTGTAGCAAATCATGCTATCAAAAGAAAGGTATAAGAACAAGTAAATTACAAATAGTAGTACCTGAAGGACAATAAAGATGAAGACTAGTAAACTAAATAAAAACGGATTAGGGAAGATGAGCGTTAAGAAACCGTTAGGTGTCTGCCGATGGTAGAAAAAAGAAAATTTTTCGCAGTTGAATTACCAATAGTAAATCATGAAGCAAACTTATTGGGAAATACCCTTGAAGAACTTAATAATAGAACAGTTAAATTAGATCTAACAAGAAAATTAAAAGGAAAAAGCTATGAAATTATATTTAGAATAAAGGCAACAGAAACACAAGCCGAAGCAATTCCTTACAGAATACACTTATTTTCATTCTACATCAGAAGAGGAATGAGAAAATCAATAGACTATGTTGAAGATTCATTCGAAGTACCTTGCGCAAATGCTTCATTAAGAATAAAACCGTTCTTAATCACAAGAAAAAAAGTTTCTAGAGCAGTAAGAACAGCACTAAAACATGAAGCTAACAAAGAAATCATAGCAGCTGTTAAAGATAAAAAATTCGAAGACCTATTCACAGAAATCATACAAGGAAGATTCCAAAGAGAACTTTCAATAAAACTCAAAAAGATCTATCCTCTCGCACTTTGTGAAGTAAGAGATATAGAAGTAGTCAAATCTAAGTAAATTTCTTGTTAGTTTTTTATTTCTTTTCTAGTTGTTCAATTAAAGAATCAATGTTTATATCTTCAAACCCATTTACAAAGAATTCAAGATTATTAAAAAGTTTATTCTGCCTTATGTTTCCAGAGAAAATTCCCTCTCTGCCTAAAATACTCATTTTCTTGTTAGGAAAATTTGCAGGATCTAAGTCTTCCATAGTCAATCCTAATTTTTCTATTCCTTCAGAAAATAATACACTTCTTATATTTCCACTCCCATCATCAACAACAACAGATAATAATGCTTTTTTAACAGGTGCTACTCTTCCATGTTTCTCACATAATCCTCCCTCACCATCACTTGTAACTTTGCTTTTACATTCAGGACAAACTTCAAAAAATCTTGGTTCAAATAGTTGCACAATTACAGCCCTAGTTTTTACATTTTCACCAACCTTATACTCCCCAATTTTTCTTTCATAAAATTCTCCTGCATTTTTTACATTTTCAAGAACCTCAGAGCTTTTCTTAACATCAGAAAAACTTGTTAGATGCAATTCACTGTCTCTCATCATTCCATTTGAAACTTCAATTACATCTCCCTCTTTTATGTCCCCATTCTCGATTAAACTAATATGATTTGTATCCCAAAAAACAGTCTTTAAACTTCCAGTGTCATCAGCTAGGAAAATATTTGCTACCTTGCCGCTTCTTGTTTCTTTTTTATATTCTCTAACAGGAAATATTTTAGTAATCTTACCAATAGTATTTACTTTTTTCATTCCACCCAAAAGTTCACAAATCTTAAGTTTTTCTTTTTCAAAAGAAATGTTTAATTCAGAAGCAATAATCTGCGCAGCTCCCTCTCTAGAAATTAAACCAGAAAGCTTTGCTCTTTTTGCTTCTACAAGCCTATTAATTTCTTCAACCTCTTTTCCACTCGCCTTGGCTATCCTCTCTACTAGCCGAGAATAATCTTGAATCATTGTCTGAAATAAACTCTGTCCATTTAAAAGCATTGCTGTAGCAGAAACACAATTTAAAGGTAATCCCAAAATTACAAAAGAAACATTTATAAACAAACTAACAGCTTTAAAAATATGGCAGTAGTAGCAATAAAATTCAAGGTTATGCCCGAATCAGTCGAGACAGATCTTGAGCAAATGACAAAACAAATTACTGATAATTTAATGCAAGCTGGAGCTATAAGAATAGAATCCATAACACAAGAACCAGTAGCATTCGGCCTTAAAGCCTTAATAGTATTCTTTGCATGGCCTGAACAACTTGCAACAGAATTAGCAGAAGATGCTGTAAGAAAAGTAGAACATGTTTCTTCTTTAGACACAGTTGATTATAGACGTGCTTTTGGATGAGAGAAAAATTGTCTAATTACGAATTCGAGAGCATGGAGAGCATTTGGATAAGACTAATTTCTACCCCGTTTCTAGTAAAAATATAAATACTCAAATTAATTTTTCCTATTATGGACGAAAACAAAATAAAAGAGGCAAAAGATAAACTGCTTGGTGAAATTGATTCTTGGCTTGCAACAGATGACCAAAAAGCTGCAACAAAAGAACAAATAAAAGCAATGCCTAATGAAGAGTTTGCTAGCTGGATGAAAAAACACGGCATGCTCTAAATAAATTAAATTAAGAATCAAATAAATTTGCCCTAGGCAAATTTATTATTAACCATGTTAGAAGAAGAACAATTAAAAAATCTAAAAGAGCAAGTTTCAAATCAAATAGATTCCTGGCAAGTTCCAGAAGAACAAAAGCAGGCAGCAAGACAAGAAATAGCCTCCATGAGTAATGAAGAATTTGAACAGTTTCTTATAAAAAATAAAGTTATACATGAAGAAGGTGAAGAGCAGCAACAGTGCATATTCTGTATGATAGTCGAAGGAAAAATTCCTACAAACAAAATTGCAGAAAACGCTGAAAATATTGCGGTCCTTGAAATTAATCCCTTAAGCAAAGGCCATGTATTAATTCTCCCAAAAAAACACATTTCTAAAAAAGAAGATCTTCCCCCCTCAGCATTAACTCTTGCTAATAAAGTAGCTGAAAAAATAAAATCAGTCTTAAATCCAAAAGAAGTAACTCTCGCCTCATCTAACATGTTAGGTCATGAAATAATAAATGTAATTCCAAAATATGGCAATGAAACAGGTCAAAGAACAAAGGCCACAGATGTAGAACTTATAGAGTTAAAAGAAAAGTTGAAAATTACCGAAGACGTCCCAAAAGTAGACCTGCCAAAACCTATTGCAAATCCTATTCCAGCACAATCACCAGTACAACCTGAAACTAAAGAACCAGAAGTAAAAAAAGAAACTCAGGTAGAAGTTAAACTTGAAAAAGCTCCAAGAAGAATTCCTTAAGTATATTAAACCCAAAAAATAATTCTTTATTATGAACCCCCTATTCATTACATTTTTAATAGGAATAGGTCTAAGTGCAATCACTGTCCTAGCTGATTCTCTGATAAAATACTCTTCATTACAAAATTCTTTCTCTGGCTGGAAAATGCTCCTTTTAGGTGCTATAATTTATGGACTTACTGCCTTTGGCTGGTTTTTTGTAATGAGAAAAATAAAACTTTCAACACTCGGAGTTTTGTACGGCTTAAGTTGTGTTATTCTTTTAACGTTAGTAAGTGTTTTTTACTTCAAAGAAAAAATAAACCCCTTAGAAATAATTGGCATTGTCCTTGCAATAATTTCCCTGTTAATTCTATCCAGATTTGCTTAAATCCAGAACATAAAATATTCAAGTCCAAAATAGACTCCAAATAATAAAATAACATAAGCAATTAAAAAAGCTGGAACAAAAGGTATCCCATTTTTCACTTTTACTTTCTTATTATACTTCCTTAACAGGCCAATTTCATCCTCGCTTAGTCCTTCCCAGTAAGGTTTTATCTTTCTCTTGCCTACTTTAACTTCTTCATAAAGCCAGTCTCCAATAGTTAGTTTACTTGGATGCAATACACAAATCATACAACTTTCTTCAATTGTCCTTGCATAGACAAATAAAAATGGAAATAAAATAAAGATAAGAGTAAATGCAAATAAGCT
>Ga0172381_10003492_pt1 | contig 16625 bp, 24 predicted proteins | sample Leawel6488metaG_FD_119754 | JGI IMG/M metagenome (GOLD analysis project Ga0172381, IMG submission 119754) | Leachate microbial communities from a municipal landfill in Southern Ontario, Canada - Leachate well 64-88 metaG | ecosystem: Engineered > Solid waste > Landfill > Unclassified | place... | reverse complement strand
CAGGAAGTATGGGATAATTATCAACATCCAGGTTTTAACATAATGTCTAAGTCCCTTAACATTCCACTCATAAGGGGAGCAAGCGGCCGTGCCTCTATAGAAGAACCCCGACATGAATTAGATATAGCTACCAAGAAAACAAAGGCAGATACATATAGACAGTTAACTATAAAAGAGTCTGGGATCCTTCCTATAAACAAGATGGTGACTGTTTATCATGAGTACCTTGCTTTATTAGATGAATTAAAACTCCCTACCATTGGAATAAAAGAAGGTAATTATATATTACTTAATGCTTTAGTAGCTTGTGAAATAAGTACCCAAGTTTTAATGGATATAATAGACATTAGAACAGGAACTCCTATAGCTATTACGTATCCTAATGTGGCAGAAATAGATATGGGAGAAAAGATCGTATTTCAATATACGAAGCATAATTGGATACTCAGTAAGGAGGCGTAAATGGCAATACTTAATAGGTATTCAGGTACCTGGAATCCAGGTTCTGTGAAACATTCGGTTGTAGCTCTTGACATGGAAACAGCTGCAAGAATTCTTAAAGAAGAGAATACAGAAGACCCAGCTATTCTTCAATGCGTGGAAGAAGGGATCTTTGTGGAAATACCTCCTGCAAATGTACCTTGTGTTACGTCTGTATTGCCGGTAGAAGCAGCATCAGCAGGGGCCAAAGCAACACCGTCTGTATTTACTTTTGTAGCAGGAGACTCCGCTGTTTTTGAAGCTATAGAAGTTGAAGGATGGCTTTTCGATCATTGGGAAATAAACGAAGTACCAGTAGGCACTGAACGAATAGCAGAAATAGAAATACCGACCACTGTAACTGTTCCATTGGAAATTACAGCGGTCTTTACTACTCTTTAATCTTCTCTTTCTTTGCCCTGTAGTCCTGCGTTAAGGTTCAGGGCAAATTCGCCCCTTTCACCCCCGCGTAATTCTACGAGGAGAGCAAGAAGTCGTCCTTGATGATTTTGTTCATCTTTCAAAATCTCAAGGACGACTTCTTTTACTCTGGGATCTGCCGTTAAATCAAACATCTTCTGGTAGGTGTCATCAGCAGCTAGCTCTGTTACTAGTGCTCTAGTTACTGCACTAATATCGTCATAACAGTCTGCATTCAAAGGTGGGCCTTTAAACATATCCATCATCTTCCTCCCATATTATAGGTCCATAGATATATTCTACACGACCTTTAAGATCTATTGAACTAATGTTAGATAGAATACAAAGATCATTGAACCAAGATTCTGGCATTGCTTCACATCCGTCTAACACCCATTGTTTCAATACGGCTAAAGCTAAATGAGAATAAGGTTCAATATTCCTCTGTTGATTAGAGCTGTATGCTACTAACTCTATCCCATACACTAGTTGCATCAATGCCCCTTATGGTGTTTAGATTATATCTTTTATTCATACAAATAGACACAATACAATTATCAAAAGCAACAAGAGTAAATGCTGGACGTTTCGTTATTCTATATTTACGAAGCATCCAACCTTGTTGCCCTTTTCTCCATGGAATTGTATACATTCTATTTTTGTCAAATAAACAATGTATCCTTTTTAATTCAAGCCAATAATCATAATGTGGAGTATCCACATATAGATCCGGTACCCCAATGCATGTGGGTCCAGTCTCTATTACAGAAGACCGATATCCACATGACTCAAAATGCTTTATAAGGGCATGCTTGAAAGCATTCTCATTTCTGTATTTGTACATGGTTATCTGCCTTCTTTATGAAGGAAATAGCTTCTTCTGTACTAGTTACCATGGCTTCTGCTCCAAATTCAGGCATAAGATTGAGGTCCCATTCACATGCGTTTACTATTACCTGAGGTACATCTAAACCGTGAGCATAGCCCATTTCCCATAGGGTCCCTTCTGACGGGGATCTGTCAATATAAGATATTAGCCAGTCACAATCGTCTATAGCGTCTCTATCTTCTATAAACAATTTCATCCTTACGGCTTTTATTATATCAGCTTCTTTGCGGAAGGGGTCTTTGGTACGTTCTTCATGAACCATATCTTCCCATATTCCATGTTCCTGTGGAAGATACACCAGGTATCCTGCAGTACGTAACTTTGCTACTTCTCTTCTATTTCTTTCCTGTTCTATCTTATCGTGTAGAGAAGAAGCCCAATATATTTTCTTCATTTCTTTACCTCCTGACGTAATTTATGCACTGAGCTAATATATCCATCTGGTATACCTTTAAGTTCATTATACGCCTTTATACTTATTCGCGTATCTTCATTAGACTTGTACTTCTTGAAATAAGAGCAAGTAGGAGAAGTAATACTTACTCCTTGCCGTTTGATATAACAAGCTAATTTCTCTCCACCTATGGGTATAGAAAACACGCAAGAAGGGCAGTTGTGTTCAAAGGGACATTTCATTCAGGTATCCTTTCTTCTTGTCCACATACGGGACATGAAACTATTCCTCCTGGAATAGTTTTTACTGTGTACTCAAAATGACATTCGTCACAATGAATATCATATGACTCAGTTCTTTCATTCCATTCCTCATCAGGAAGATTTAATATAGTACCTTCTTTGATGTATACATCAGCTTCCTCTTTTTCTATGAGGCCATTTTCTGCTTGGAGCACGTAAGACCACATATTTCGATGAGGTGAATATCCCTCTAGCCGTATTACTGTTACTTTCAAAATACGGCATCTCCATCATCATAACTATAGGAGGGATTAGGTGCTCGTTGATTATCCTGTTGTCCTCCTCTTCCTAGCTTGATGAAAGAAGCTTTAATAATATAGTCTTTTATAGTTTGGCCCTCACTGTTTTGCCAATCATTAGACTCCATAGCCCCGACTATAGTTACTTCTTTTCCTTTAACCAAGTACTCATGTAACTTGTCGGCTATTATACCAAATATAGCTACTTTAAAAAAGTTTGTAGACCGATATTGACCGAAACCCGTATTATTGGCAACAGAGAAGTTGCAAACACCTTTACCAGACCCCATTACCTTGTATGTACTATCCCTGGTTAAACGGCCTGTCATCGTAAAATTGTTTAGATCCGAAGGTCCCGAAAGTCCCTGATAATTATTCTCCATCTTGTCCTCCTAAAATATCCTTATATAATTCACAGCTAAATTTTTATTTTTAAGAAACTCGCAAGCACAACTCATTGAAAAAGTCTTCTTTTACATTAGCCCAATTGGTTCCTACCTCTTTATCTACTCGAATAGGTATTGATAACTGAGTAGCTTTAGACATAAGTTGCCCAAATTCTTGAGCTGCCTCAATTCCTGCCTTAGTAGGTGGTACAGAAAACACGTTTTCATCATGCACACATATGTGCATCTTTAGATAATCAAATACGCCTGCTTCCCATCCAGCTACTAATCCATTCTTTATAATGTCGCTAGCCCCTCCTTGTACTTCATAATTTACTATTTTATATAATCGACCATCCGGAGGTGTCCTTTGTTTCCTTCCATTTACAGAACGAAGATAGCCTCTTCGTTCACATACTTTTTTCATGTCATTACATGTAGGTTTAACAAAGGTTACCTTATTAAAATATTCTGCCATTTTTGCTCTTGCATACTGTTCTACGGTCATATTCATTGCCTTAGCTGATTCTATTATAAACTGTCTGAATTTGATAGCAAAGCCTCGAGGACCTAAGCCATAGATAGAACCGAAATTAAGGTTCTTAGCTAAGTGTCTTCCTTCTTTAGTTAGCGGCCACCCCATCATTTCCATTGTCATGGCGTGATAATCCATACCTTGACGAATTTTTTCTCTCGCTTCTTCAGACCCCAATCCTATGGCATAATGTATGAATAGAACATATTCTATTTGCTTATAGTCAAAGGCAGCTAAATAATAGTTTGGATCAGGTATGAATAAAGCTCTTATTTCATTACCAAATTTATCCTCTCTAGCACTAATGTTTTGTAAATTAGGGTCTCGGCTACTAAATCGCCCTGTTATAGTTCCTCCCTCATCCCGCAAAGCTGGATAGAAGGTAGAATATATTCTACCATTATAACTATAATCAGGAATACACCCATCTACAAACTTAGTTAACGCTGTGTTGATAGTACGAAGATGTACTATTTCTTGAGCTACGGGATGATCACATAACTCTAATACTTCTGCCTTAAAGGAGGGACGCCCACTTTCAGTATATTCCATTGGAATATTTTCTTCTTCCCACACTTTTTTTAACTGTGTTGGAGCTCCAAGAGAAGTTAAGTATGGATACTTTCTCCTCAATTTCTTCATACCTTCTTCATATCTTTCATTAAGACTATCTGATAGTTTTTCTCTTGCATTCCAGTCTATACCGATTCCATTCCCTTTCATCTCCATCAGAAGAGGGTACAATCGAACTTCTACATCATTTGCCTTATCTAGTCTTTCTTCCGTCAGTTTCCCCGCTTGTACATCGAACAAATTACCAGTAGCTTCAAGATCCCCAGTTAAATATTTATCTATTATAGGCGTAGGAATATGTATTAAATTCTCTATTGCTTTCCCTTTTCCTCCATGCTCTTTCCACCAGCGATCTATAGTATCTTCGTAATTCTTACCTTTTACACCCATACGCAAACAACAAGAATCAAGATCGTAATGCTCGTCGTAAGCGCCCAACAAGTATTGACGAGTCATTGTATCTTCGCATCGTCCTCTCACTTTAATTTTATATCTATTTTGTATCCAGTCCAGATCATATACACCGTTGTGAAATACTTTTGTTATCCTGGGATCTTCAATTATTTGACGAGCAATATGTCCTTCTTCGAATCCTTCTTCTCCTGTTATTAGAGTCTTTTCTCCATCATACAGCCCCATTCGAAGCGCTTTGCCATCGCCTCGAATTGCCCCGCAACCGAAATTTTTGAGATGAGGATCATGCGTTTCTACATCGATTACAACCGTATTATTGTTCATATGTTATCTTGTATACCCGCACATATGTCGGCTGTCTGTAACAGCAAGATTTCTGGATATTTAGCCATGGCTGCTGTCATAGCATACCTATCTGTATCAGATGCATCATACATACCCATATGCCATCGAACAGCTTGAAACCAGGGCTCACTTAAGTGAATATCTCTTTTCATAATACGTAAACAGCTTTCAGCTCCATGCCCTATTGTTACAATTCCTTGTTTATTCATATAGAATGGTTCTTGCATCCACATTCCATTCTTTTTTACATTCCGAGTAGTTATTTCATAAGAACCCATCTTACATATGTCATGGAATATTGCTGCCATTTCCATTTCAATTTTGTCTGTGTCGGGCGCCATTACAGGCTGTAATCGACAACAATGATATAACACGCGAAGGGAGTGCTGAGCCAAGCCCCCTTTCCAATTGCCGTGATAGCGACAAGATGCAGGATCAATATAAAACTGATCTTCCATATGAATATGCCCTTTAATAAAAGCCGCAGCGTCATCTGGCTTCTTGCTTACTATATCTAATCGCTCTAATTCCGTCATCTCTTATCCTCCTGATATTTATCACACACAGCCCCCAGATCAATAGTATTTCCAGGAGCTAATATATTACACTGATAGTCTCCATATTCATTCTGAAATGCATGAATACAACGACCACAACATGCTTCAGGATACCGATAGTTAACCAGAATCTTACTATCCTGTATGTCTGTAGTAGGTGTTTTAGCCATTTAGTTCCAACCACAACAAGAATAGCAGATTACATCCGGCGTGAGCTAAGTGAGATAACCCTGATTCAAGGTCCTTAAGTTCTCCTTTTTGATAAGCCATAAGATGGCGAAGTAAAGCACCCAAATACCTATTTTGACCATCGGATAAATGTTGCCAATTATTAGTTCCATATTTTTTAGCTCCATGGTCAAGTACTTTAGCTATTTCTCCTACAGCGTCTAAAGGAACAAGATGCATTGGTATTTTGTCTCTATCGAATTTTTTACCTGGACCACATTCCTTATTTAATACACCAAAGATTTTTCTTCTATCCTCAGGAGAGGCATTGCCCTCTATGTGCCATGTTTCATCCTCATAAGAGACAACTGCCTTAATCTGATAAAACCTACGATCGATTTCTAGCATTTGCGCCATAGTGAGTCGATCATAGTCTTTTGCCGCTATTTTCATTTCACACCTCCGACAAATAGGGATAATTATTCTTTGACGTTGGAAGAATCACTGTAACTTTACATTTAGCTCTTGTCAAAGCTACATAGAAACATCGATGCTCCGCATCTTCATCCAACATTAACTGTTTTGCACAGGAACGAGTTACATTACTCATGATTACGACATGATTTGCTTCCCCTCCTTTTACTCCATGGATAGTGCTGACATTTATCATTGGCTCTTCTGTTATAGAACGATAGCCCACATCATTCAAGTAAGATATTTTATCTGCATCTGCTTGTATATCGGCACCTATGCGTAATGCATTTAGTTCCTCTTCAGTAATAAAATTCTTGCCCTTTATGTTAAAAAGATACCTACGATCCATGCAGAAATTCTTATAATCTTCTAGTAGATAATTATTACGAGCTAATAAGTACGTAGGTTCATTTGGATCTATTTTTAGTTCGCTAATATCATTTATGAATGTTATGTTTCCTTCTTTAGCTAAACCAGAATATTCCTTATTTATCCTGTTATGTATCTTGCCGCTAATGACCTTAGCTTTATTAACAAGGTAATTCGGTAGTCTATAACTCTTTTCCAATATTATCTGTCGTCCACGAAGTTTTAGGAATAGATCCACGTCTGCTCCGCTCCATTGATATATAGCCTGATCATCATCTCCAGCCACATATAATCTTTTTACATTTTTAAAAGCCGCCATAGCTACACGCCACTGTAGTGTAGTTAAGTCTTGTGCTTCATCTATAAAAGCTATATCAACATCTTGTACTCGTCCCTGTTCTATGTATAGATTAAGAAGATCTGTAAAATCAAGGTAATTAAAAGTATTCTTATACTTTTGATACATCTGTATAAAGTATACAAATCTTTTATGGTCAATTTCATCAAGTAACTTGTCACAATACTTTTTATTATTTCTGTACAATTGTTCTATCATTATAAAATCGTCATCTTTGCTACTCATTCCTTCTTCTGGATTATAATATCCTTTCAGGTTGAATCCTGACTTTTTTCCAAAATCTACATACTTACTTGCATTCATCATCTGGTTGGCTGAGGCTCTTACTGCTCTAAATGCCATAGAATGTAAAGTTCTAACATGCTGCATTTCATTCAAACTAAGAGAGAATTTTTCACTCATTCTATCTTGTACTTCTATTGTAGCCTTTTTAGTAAAAGCGACATAGGCTATTCTACTAATTGGAGTTCCTTGCACAATCTCCTGTTCTACTAAATCTATTAGAGTCTTGCTTTTACCTGTTCCTGGTGGCCCATAAATTGTAACTATTTCCATTAGTATATCTCCTCTCCAGTTTCTTGATCATGAAAATCGATCTCTATTGACTCTGTTTCTTCTCTCTGACCTATTATATCCACTGGAATCGTCCAATATTTACCTTCTTGCTTTGCTCCTAACTCTTTTAGTTTACTTTGCATTTCTATAGGAGTATAGGCTCTAAAGTCTTTTACATTACGCAGAAATGCAACAAAGGCGCTAGAAGAAAATATATATACATTTCTTCCTTCGTCTTTATATGTCCTACCCAATGCTAGTTGACTAAAATTATCAGCTAATCTCCTCGATGTAAAGAACGCTATTGTATGGGACAAGAATTGGGATCCCGTACTAAATCCTCCTTCTATAACCTCTACTTCATGTACTATATGATCACTAGAAGCTCTATTTACGATCTTACTCCATATTTCATCTTTTACCCTTCTAGGCATTATATGTAGATATCTATATGCCTGTTCCCGGAATTTATGTTGATTTATTATATCAACTTCAGAGAAGAATGTCATCCTTTGTCCATTAACTGTCCAAGTATAATATGGTGGATCTTCTAGCCATTGTTCAATTTGCCCGTAGTCTAATCCTGTTGAGAATTTAGACTCAATGCCATATGGAGTTTTACGACATAAAGCTTTATCGCAGCCAGGCATGTCATTGCATAAATAGAAGTATGTCTTTTTCTTTATGCCACTCAGTACGGTGGATTTAAGTCTACTTTCTTCAATTGGCTCATCAAACGAGTTATTTAAATCAATTATACGTTGTTCAATATCATCATTCTCATCTTTCAATCTCCAGTATACTGAAGCTGAAAACAAGAAATTATTTCGACAATGTGAAGTGGAATCAAAGTCTCTAAGAATTGCTCCTTTCTGAATACAAGGAGGAGCATCAGCATAAGGCAATTCATCTATTAAAGCTTCATGCTGAGAAAAAGACATCTTTTTGTCATAGATTCTTTCTATAGCATCAGTTATGTCTAATTCATTCATGCTTCTGTCAAGAAGGCATCTTGTATTTCCAAAGTATGGAAGATTTATCCATGACGATTGCCTCTTTGATGTAAGAGACGTTTCTGTCTGTTTTGGAAATAATTCTGTTCGTGGTTTGCAATCAAATACATTGGCGTACCGCTGTAACAATATCCTCATTCGACTGGCGTCAACAGTATCAGTTAAGAACATGAATAGATGTAATTTTTTACTCTTGGAATAAAACGGAAGTAATGGCATATTGAAATCATATATTGCTCTTACTATAGTAGAAAGTTTATGATTAGGGTAGTCATCTATATCAATAGCTCCCCATTTAACTTTTCCGTCTGTGCCATTCATGGGAGATAATCCCATAGAATGAGTACCCAGACAGTGTCTTTGAAATACTGCCTGGGTAGGGGTAGCATATACTAAGTCAGCTTTTCCTCGAACTTTGCCAGATTCATCTGCACTACCTAGTACAAAAGAACCGTAGACTACTTGTCCATTTAGGAATAATTCGCTGTATCTTACGATGTCAATAAAGCTGCCACTCACTTTACGCTACCCCCAAAATTATTCTTTAATCAGTATCTCTGATTTTCAGGCTCTCCTTCTACCTCCTCAGGCTGATCAGGGGGCGCGGCTAGGGCTAACTGGTTACTTTCTTTACCGGGAAGAACGAAGTCTTGGTACAGGTCTTTCGAGATCCAACCAACTCTTTTGATCCCTCCTTTATTGCTGAAATACTTCTTTCCAGCTTTGGAAACATCGGGATTGATCTGAAGTTCCCACACAGAGGCGTGCCGAGGAGCCGGCTTTCCACTAGGAAGCCTTTGGAATTTAACCTGGGTGTTCCATCCCTTCAAGTATTTCATATTGCCGGGAGAAGAAGAAAACACGACAAAACCAGCGTCCAGGTGTTCGGGGAGAATAAGCTGATACAGCCATGTCTCTTGTACCTTGTTTCCTGTCTTCGGGTTTATCATTCCTTTGTACACATCGCCCGTTACTTCAACGTCGTAAGGGTCATAACGAGCAATTGTCTTACCCGCAGCATCTCTTTCTGTCCAACAGATTTTGAATCCAAGGATTACAGCAAGAATCTTTGTGCCATAATCTTCTCCTGTCAGACTATTACGGAAATGACCTGGCTCTATTTCTCCTAATTCCACTGCCTCACTAGTTTGCTGTGTAATGGCTAAATAGGGTATTGAAATAGTACCCTCTCCGTATTCATCCAGACCTTCCCCTGCATCTTGTTCCAGGAAGTCATCCGACTCAGACTGCTGTGCAGTATTTACTGCTTCATTCACAGCTTCTTCCTGTTCTTTGTTGAATAATCCCATATTATTCTCCTTAAAGAAAAATATTCGCTACCTAATGTAGCGTACAGTACGATGGTCCGACTCTGAGGTGTCATCGTACTACAACTCTCTTATGCTTCCATAAGAGGATCTTTTATACCCACAGCTTCAAAGGCTCTTTGTCGATCTATACAAGTGCCGCATACACCACAGGGTATTGCTCCTCCTTTATAACAAGACCAAGTGTGTGCAAAATCTACATTAAGGTCAAAACCTTTTTGTACAATTTGTGCTTTAGTCTTGTCTATAAAGGGAGCAAATAGACTTAGTCCCTGCGTATGAAGCACTTCGTTCATTCGGGACGCAAACTCAGGAGTACAATCGGGATAAGCTCCTCCTGCAGCATCATCCATATGAGCAGCGAAAGCAACATGCTTTGCTCCTCTAGCAAGAGCCATAGATCCAGCAGCTGATAATAAAAGCATATTTCGGTTGGGTACATATGTCTTTACAACTCCTTTCCCGCCAGCTTCTTTGAGCTGATCAGCATATGATCCCTCCGGCATACTGATCATACTGTTAAGCATAGGATGTAGTATGGATTTAAAAACATTGCTAATATCGATATAATTCCAGTCAACATTATACTTGTTGGCTTGGAACCTGGCACATTCAATTTCTTTGTGCTGTATTTGGCCGTACTGTATAGTGAGGGCCATTACCTCATCACCATATGATCGCATTTTAGCTAAAAGAACAGTGGAATCTAATCCACCACTCAATAGTAGTAATGTTTTCATCCAAATATCCCGTATGAATTAGCTGGCGAGTATGCCATTGGATCATTTTTCCAGGCTACCATACGTAATTTTGCTGTTACAGGGAATAATATGACTTCAACGGCAAGTTTTGCTACTACCTGACTGCCTAAGGTTATAATAGCCACTTTCAAAGGTAACCCGAAAGCAAGAACAAGGCCACCGAATACAAATATAGTAGAGTCCACTGTTTGACCGAAAAAAGAAGAAAGTAGCGCTCTTACTATAAAGGGGGATCGAGAGGAATAGTCTCTTACTATCTGGAATACTATATCATTAACCCAGTCACCTATTTGTCCAGCAACAAGGCCTGCAATACATATCAGCCAGCTAACTTTAGCTAATTGTTCTATGCCTGCAGCCCTTTCTGGTCCAAGAAGAAGGTACATTCCGAAAAATGATAATGCCATCAGCAAATTAAGAGCCATAGATACCCACGCAACTTTCCTAGATGCTTTGTATCCATAGACTTCGCTCATCACATCCGATATGATGAATACTATTGGAAATACTATGAACCCTCCCGATAGTTGAAATGGCCCTATTGTGTAGGGAGCCACTAAGGTCGAAAGAACATTTGCTACTAAAGTAGCAAATACCATAAGCCCAACTAAGGCTGAAAACTGGAAACTATACTTCATAGTTTCCTCCTTATTTGCCTTGTTCAAGGATTTATGTCAGTGAACAAGGAAGGTTGACGGCCTTCAATAGCCGTTATTGCATATGTTACTTCTAATATATTGGTTACAACCACGCATTCTAAGAACATATTATTAAGAGTAGCGCGTGTCCATCTATCATCATACTCTGTTACTATAATAACATTTTTACCTAAGGCTCGAGCATACCCTACCTCAAACACAGTGCCTGGATCAAGGCTTTCTCCCATGAAAGAAGCTATTAGTATATTGCATCCTTCTATTGCATGTATATCTTCGTCATAAGTACATCTACATATTTGATATGTAGGCTGAGGGGCTAATATACCATGCTCTTGAGGGAGAAATACCTCAAATCCTTTTTCGCGTAGAAAGTCTACTTTTTCTTTGTTATAAGACCTCTCTACATCATTGAACAAAGGTGCTGCCCAGTATAGTTTCATAATATCCGCTCCTCAAATATTCTATTCAGTATCATTGATTGTTTCATACTAAGGTCCCTGTTGTATGTAAATAACTGTATAGAAATAGAGTCTATAAACTCTTCTTCCCATGCAGTTAATCCAACACCCTGTTCTTCTACAGCAGATATCTTATATCTCCAACGCTTTCTGGTTTCTTCGCTTATCATAAATACCTCCCCGTTATCTTATATACATATGCAATTGTAGATAAGGGAATATCATCTTGTAATACACGGCCTTCTCCGCAGTTATAAGCTGCTACTGCTTCTTCCACAGTGTCGAATGTATCAAGAAGATATTTAAGATGAGATAATCCTACATATGCATTGTGCTTTGGATCCCAGACGTCAAACGTATAATCCATATCCCAATATTGTCCTACAAAATATTCTACATATTTGGGATTCAATTGCAAAAGACCCAAATCACCCGTTATTCCGACGACATTTGGGTCTTTTGCTGGATTTTCTGTTAAGAATAGTGCAAGCGCCAATGCTTTATTTACGCCCACTACTGATGCTGTAAATAATACTATTGATGTCATTTTATGTTTATTTCACATTCATCCTGAACGATGAAATGTACACATTTTGGGATATCATTTATGTCTATTATAGCTACACCTGTGTTCCCGCCAACTTGATCCTTAAGCCAAGCTTTAAGGCTATTAGTGTTTACATTCTTATCTAGGGAGAATGGAATCTGTGCTTCTACAAGCTTTTTCTGATTATCAGGGTCTACCTTGATTTCTTTTTTAATCAGATCCGACCCATTGTTTTCTTCAAGCCATTCGTATATGGCTTGTCTGTCCTCATCATTCTTATTCGGGGAACAATAGTACTTTTTGAGTACTTCTATTACAGCTCCACTGGAAAGACGAACCATGTCTATATCATGCATCTTCATGATATTGGGCAACGTAACACACCTATATGTGTCATAGTCCTTTTTGGCTTGCTTATATGCTTCTTCAGCAAGATCCATATCAACACGGAGCTCTGCCAATTTTGTTGCTTTCTCCCTAATGTCCTTCAAGACATTTGAAGCTGTTTGTTCCTGCGACTCTTCTTCAAGGAATGCTACATCGCTCATAACTTATACCCCCTATAATATTAGGTCATTATATTCGACCTGTGTTACCTCATCCCATTTCGTCAAGAAGTCCTTGACGCTTGAATCCATCATATAATCGAGTAATGATCTCTTTTGTCTTAACGCAGCCACTATTTTCATATCAATAGTGTCTTTTGTGATATAGTCATTGTATATAGCTTTTTCTTTCTGACCTATTCTGAAGGTTCTTCCTTCAGTTTGAAGTCTATCATCTAGGCTGAATGTATTAGAATAAAAGAATGTCTGATGGCTATTTTGAAGATTAAATCCTCTTCTTATCTTTCGTATATTAGCTACTAAACAATCATACTTTCCCGCTTGGAATTCTTCAAGGGAGCCCTCTATCTTCCATCCTGTAAAGAGACATGCCCTGTATTTATTATATAGTAAGTCTTCATATATTCGTGCTGCCTCGCAACTGAAGTGAGTTATTATTATAACTGGCCCATTGTCCACAGCTACTTCTATATCTTTATACATTAGATCAAGCTTATTGTTACTTTGTCCTATCCATTTAACTTCTTTAGATGGAGCAATATCTGTGTCTTCATCACTTACATCATAACCACATATGAATCCAGATATAATCTGCTGAAGACGTATCATTGCCGTAAGCTTAGAAACAGCAGTTGTTTCTACGCCTTGATATTCAGCTATAAGCATATTCTCCATCTCGTAGTAAAGAATAGCTTGTTCTTTTGTCATATCAACTAGATGTTTATTATAAACTTGATCCGGCATATCTACACAGTCTGTTAACTTCCGGAACATAGCTATCTCAGATATCTTTTCTTTTAATTCTTCCATACGCCTATATGGCCCTTGGTATCTATCCTGTGTCTGTATGTAGTCGTATATCTTTTCAGCAACACCGAAATTAGCAAAGGCTTCACCGTATGTATTGCAGTCTTTAATTCGTTGCCATATGTCTTTTGTGATAGGAGAATCAAAGGAACGAAGATTTCCTCCTTGATTTATCATCATAGTATAAAACAAACCGTAATGTTTCTTGAATGCATAATAATTAAGTCCAAAGAAACTAGGATGTATAAATTCAATAATAGACCACAGATCAAAAGGACCATTGGTTAATGGCGTTCCTGTTAACACGGCACGTGCAACTGATAGTGGTGTACTTTGTAATATTTGTTTTCCACGCCGCTTGACCTTATTGAACGAGAATAGTATTCGTTGTGTTCTTTTAGCGTTGATATTTTTAATATCTGTAGCTTCGTCTAATACTATAAATGTTTTCTTGTGATTTGCCCAATCTACAATATCTTGCCACTTTTTAGGCGTACTGAATGTATCAACATTTACCACTACTATTTGTAACACTTCTTCATTGTATCTAAAAGGATAAGCTTCTCTGCCTCCTTTTCCTCCAAGAAGCTGTGCTTCATATTTACATCTGTAATGTTTCATCCACATAGGAATTTGTTCTGTAAACCACTGTTTGTGTACTCCATTTGGAGCTATGATCAATAATGCATCTATACTTTTATTCCTAAACTTATGAACCGCTATATGTAAAGATATAGCACTCTTTCCAAGACCTGGCTCAAGAAACAAGCATATATCTTCTTCATCTTTGAACCGTTCAAACGCTTCTTTTTGATGTTCATATTCTACTATCTTCAAAGGAGCAATAACTCGTGGTTTATCTACTTCAAAGCCTTCTAAGTCTTCTTCATCTAGAAGCTTAGATGCTGCGGCAGACAACGGAGTTCTGTCTATCATAGTAACTTGATTAGGTTTTAATATTGACCAATATTCACATGTTTCTTCTATTTTTGTATTTCGTTTATGTACTGTGCAATAAGCTTCTTTGTCAACCCAATGCCATTTGTCCCATATTTTAGGATTCCATGCCCAGCAGGTATTACACGAGCCCATACATTCTCCTTGCTTCGGGACAAGTTTCTGGATCTTCTTTAAAAGAACAGGCGCGGCACATGTACTTTTCATACCCATTTAATGTAGCTCTGTAGTGATAAATAAGATGTTGGCTCCTGCCTCCCTGAGTAAATGGATACTCAGTTACTTCTGAAGCCGGAATCAATATCCTACTCCCATCACGTCGATATTTTAATTGCCTTCTTCCGCCAGAGAAACAAAGGTACCTTATCGCTGGTATTGTATGTTTTGTTATAGCAGCGAAGTCACTTATATGATAATAAGCTTCTCCTTCAATCATATATACCATTGTAGTACCTCTCTTTACAAGTTTGACAAATAAAACGTAGGTACCCAAGTTTGGGGGTTCTTGGATACCTACTAGCAAAATCGCACGGCGGGAAGTCAGGCCGCCTCTTAGTGTCTTTCCACCGTCAGACGAAATTATTCGTCAGAATCTTCGTTCAGCTCTTCATCGTCGTCAAAAGAATCTTCAACTTTGGGGATGGAAGGCGTTCCGTTGGAGGGAAGAGCTCCAATAGCAGTGAGGGTGTAAGTCTTGTCCTTCATGTCGAAGGAAACCTTTGTGCCCTTTTCACCCCACTTGCGGATAAGCTGCTTGACTTCTTGGAAGCCTTTGCCAGTCTTCTGGAAAACGTCCAGAGCAGTGATCTTGGCACCGATCTGCGGATTGTCTCCAAAAAGACGGAAGATGATGGGCTTGCCGAAGTTGCCAGTAGCTCCGCTTCCGGGCTTTCTGGTAAGTAGTTCCAGGGCGGACTTTTCATCTTCGGTGAGCTGAACGTTTCCACGCTTCAAAGCGGCCTGCACCTTAAGAGCTGCCTGGTACCGAGCTTCTTTCTGCTTCTTCTGATAAGCAGCACCTTTGCTCAATCCACGAGTAGTGGATCCAGTGTCGGCTTCGTCTACGGCTTCCTTGGCGGCTACACTAGGAATCTGGCCTCTTGCGGCGTCTATAAGGGACATACTGTCCTCCTTGTGAAGCACTGCTTTAACCTCGTCCAAGCGACTACATCGTCAAAAGAGACATGATACTGTTGTTCGTAGGTAGCTTTGTGCCTCATGATACACCAATTATACTATAGCTTTAATAAAAAAGCAATAGTATTACGTAATTTATTTTAAAAATTAGCTTTTTTACCAAGGTACTGTACTATGGCCTTAGCGCACTCTAAAACAGTGTTTGGGTTGCACTGTTCCTCTTCTGCTTTCTTGAGACAAGTCTTAGAATCCTCCGTTAATTGGCCAGGAGTCTCAGCAACAATTTTTCTTGCCTCAAAGATGTCCATTCTCTGTGGGAATCGGAATGTACTCGCTATAGGGGCAAATGTGAATTCACTAGGACCATCGCGGCATATGAGATAGCTATATCGAGTCATGTCTCCAGGCTCTGATATAATTCGCATTACTCCCATTGGTTCAAAATTCCTCAAAATGTTCCCTCCTTATATCATCAAAGATATTTTGCGCCATACGACCAAACTCATTTCCTTTTTGGTCCCGTCGAATAACATCAATTGCATCTAACAATTGATACGTTGCTTCTGCTAGACCTCTTAGCTGATCAAGACCAGAAGCATCTGTAACAGAGTCAATCTTGGGTACTAGTTTTATCAAGCTTACCCTCCTTAGCTTTGGATTATCCGGTTCATCCTGCACATCCTCCGTAGTGAGAGCTAGGAAGTCGGCAGGGGAGATAGGGGTATTATTAAGGCAACCGTCTACAAAACTACTATGCCTTATCTTTGCATCACCGTCGAAATACAATACAGGCTCATATGTACAATCTACTTTCCCTGGATTACTATAGGGACAACCAATCCACCCCAGCCTAAACGCATGCTTCTGTAGCCCCGTGCTTATCAGCTCCCGGAGCTTGCCGTCATAACCGCGTAGGTCGATCACATATTCTTTT
>Ga0172381_10003491_pt1 | contig 16627 bp, 24 predicted proteins | sample Leawel6488metaG_FD_119754 | JGI IMG/M metagenome (GOLD analysis project Ga0172381, IMG submission 119754) | Leachate microbial communities from a municipal landfill in Southern Ontario, Canada - Leachate well 64-88 metaG | ecosystem: Engineered > Solid waste > Landfill > Unclassified | place... | reverse complement strand
GCCTCCAGTACACCCATAATCTTTGAGGCCGGCAGGGACGCGGCGGAAAATGCGGTTTTCTTTCCTTCGATATAAACCGTACCGGGTGCGATAACCCTCACCGCGTAAGGGATCGAGGTTGTTTCAACGAAAGTCACCTTTTTATCTATGCCCGCTTCCTGCATCATTTTCTTGAAAATCAGGGAGCCGAAATTTCCCGGGAGGATGACGAATACCTGGCCGTCTTTAAGATACGGCATGACTAATTTAAAAATTGCCTCTTGCGCGAATTGAGGCACAAACATCAAGATGACATCCGCAAAACCCAGCGCTTCCCGGGGGTCTGTAGTCAGCCCGGCGATCTTAGCGAATCCGGAGAGCATTGCCGGAATAACTTTATCGCCCGCGGTTAATTCTCCGACCGCCTCGATCCCTCCTTTTTGCTTTATCCCGTCCAGGCTTTTAGCAAAATCCGGATGCTCAAAAAGCATAACCTCGGCCCCATTGAGCGAAATCTCAAAAGCAGCCGCGTGCCCGGCGTTTCCTGCGCCCAATACTGTAACTTTTTTCGCCATCTACCTGTCTCCTCCTTAACCTCTGCGTATGCACATCAATAAACCTATCAGGAAACCAAGCACCAGGCTGGCAAAAATAGTAATGGCGGAACTGCTCTTAAAAGACCACGCCAGAAACTTTATCTGCATAATCTCATAATTCTGCGCAGTGAAAACAACCAATAATATGAGGACGCATACTATAAGTATCCATTTCCAGATCATCTTTCTACCTCCTCTTCATGGCTACAGGCATCCCCTGCTTTGATCCTGGCGTAATTATTTTTCCAGTACCAAGCGGGGAATTGAAGGGTAAAAATAAATAAAACAACCATCAGCGGCCAGCTGGCGAGCATATCAACCAGGCCGACAATTCTTAGATTACAGGCTTTCAATAACACTAACACCAGCGCAAACAGTATAAAGACTATCGCCCAGACAAAAGTGACTATCCTCCAGGCTTTGGCATAATACGCTGAAGCCAAGATCTCCCGGGGAATTTGCGCGCTGGCAGAATCAGCAAACATTTGCATCAATGAGCGCTTAAATAGAAGCGATACCATAAAAACAACCCCCACCACGAAATTATCCAATGCCAGCACGTATAAATACATCCTGGGGCTTTTCCCTGCGATCACCACGATTATGCGCGCCACAATCATAATTACGGCAAATACGGCGAAGAAATTCGCCTTGTGAGTTCTTACCTGATGCAGATAGAATACCCCGACGCACCAGGCTAGGGCTATAGCCCCCCAGAGAAAAGGCATACCATGGCGTGCCCCATAAAGAAAAAACATCTTGGGGATCAAAAAACCTAAAAACATATCCTTCCAGGGGAATTTCTCTTTAAAGCTCTTCCAGGTGGATCCGGACTTTTTATCCGTCATTTAATGCCCCTCTTTTTCCCAGGCCGAATTGACGTTCCGGGCATACTCTTCTTCGGGGATAATCGGTTTTTCAAGCGCTTCCATTAATTCCGGAGGAAGTCTTTTATTTTTTGCTATTTCTTCTCCGGCCTCCCTTAATAAATCCTTGTATTTTTCAATCAATGGCTTAAATTCTGCGTTATCTGTTTTTAGCAATTCACCCTGGCTCCTGTAAATCTGGGAGATTATATTGGTTTTAGCAAAGCGCATCTTTCTTTCGCAGTAAATTTTGAGCACCTCGAATTGCCCCGCTTCCGGGAAACCGCAATTGGACATCATGACCATATCCGGGTATTTTTCGTATCTTTTTTTATGCCTGGTTTGGCCGTTGGCGTCTTTTTCAAATTCAGGACAAACAATAGGCAATAACCTATCCATAAAATCCTTCATGATCCCGGTTACATAATCCGTATAAAGCGGGGTGGCGTAGATGACTATATCGGATTCCATATATTTATCGATAAGAGGCGCCATCTCATCCTTAATAATGCACCTGCCCGGAGTTTTTGCCCAGCAGGAAAAACATCCCAGGCAATGCTTGATATTCTTTTCTACGAGCAATATATTCTCGACCTCGGCTCCTCCACGCATCAAACCTTGCGTAAAGGCCTCGGCCATTATCTGCGTATTTCCCCGGTTCCCCCTGGGACTTCCGTTGAAAATGGTTACTTTCATATTCACTCCTTAAATATTTTATTTTAAAAGCGGGCTATCCTTTTTTGGCTATAATTCTTAATCCCCCCAGATTATTACCGGCAAAAAGCTGTAATATTTTTTTATAGAAGTCTTCCATCTCCTCCGTAATCTCAATACCGTGTATCCCCGCATAACGATCGCGGTTTTCGATAAATTTACCCATGCGCTCTTTCACAAAATTATTCCAACAGGCCGTCTTATCGGTCAGCTCAATCTTCGTAAAGCCGTTCTCAATAAGCTGATTTTTATATTCCCCGGCCGTAGGCAGATATGGACACTGGACATCCTCAGATAATATCCTTGATTCCTGCCGGTCAAACTCGCCCCGCTTGCAAAAATCCTCAATAAAAATTTTACCACCCGGCTTCAGAATATTACAGCATTTTTTTAAAAGAGCTGCCCGGTCCGGGATATGCAAAAACGAAAGCCAGCTTACCGCGGCGTCAAAATTACCGTCTTTTTCCGGAAATTCAAGAATATCTCCGCAAAGATGGTTTACGGAACCGGATAAATTACAACGTTCAGTCAAAGAAGATGCTATCTGGTTCAGGTCTGGTTGGAGCTCAAGAGCAGTCACCTGACAACCGGTTTTTTCCGCCAGATATCTTGCCGGCCCCCCTATCCCGGAACCGATATCTATAATCTTTTTTCCGGAGTCAATCTTCAGGCTGCCGATGGCCTCGTCAATCGCATCAGTACCCAAATAATGATACTGGTCAAAAGGAGACAGGTCTGCTGCTTTCAACGGGATACCTTCCTTATATCCGGTTGCGTCAAGCTCATTGTAAATCCGTTCAGGATGGCGGTATAGTTTCATCCTTTTAATATTTTTCACATTATTCATTTTTCTTCGCGATGATCACGCCGTACTTGAGGAAATCGTAATGCGTCCTTACCATACCGTCGTAATACCTTAAGGCGCTCTCCCTGGCTTGCCTGCCCAGGACTGCTGCGTAACGGTCCCATTGCAACGTTGCTTTTAGCCGCGCCCTCATCCTGGCCTCGATTACATCGGTACAATCGCAGCTTTCCAATATCTTAAAGCCTGACTCCTCTAGCAGTCGTTGATACGTACTTAAATCATCCTGGAACCATATCCCGGGCTTATACAGGCCGGTAAATTCAGGGATTAAACGATACGCCTCATTCAATGTCCCTTTTTTGCCCTTGAGCCACACGTTAAAACCAATCATTGCTCTGGGGTTAAGGTGCGCTTGTATGCGCGCAAATGCCTTGGGCTTATCCTGCCAATGAACGCAGGTTTCATTAAAATACGCCTTGGTAAAATCCTTTTTATCGAGGGATAATTCCTCGACATTCTGTTCATAGTATTGCACTTTATCCTGGATGCCGTGCAACAGGGCGCATTCCCTGGCTTTGATAAGTTGGGCGGGATTAATATCGATCCCTACTACTTTACAACCGGTCATCTTCACCAATAACCGCGAAGGAGCTCCGCTTCCCTCACCGCAGCTTAAAACATAATCCTTGCCGGTAATTTTGAGTTTCCTGAACAACGCTGCAACGCCGTGATGAAAAAAATGAGTTACCCCCTCTAACTCAAAGATTCTGGTATCAAGCGACCGCGCAGGATCAATGCCGAGATAAGCGTATAATTTTTTTAGCATCCCGCAATCATGGATGATGAATCCGCCGTCAGTCTGATACGACTCGATAAGATTTTTTTTGACTATTGCGTCCATTCTCTACCCGATGGTTTTTCGCCATAAGTTCAATATTTCGTTTTTTAACGGCTGTTCTGGTAATATTATACTCTGGAAATGTCTCGTTTTCAAAAGATTCCATTCATACAAGCGGTATTCTTGCTTAAGAGGAATTGACCTGTTTTGGCGATTAAATGGCGCTATGCGGAGAGGTTTTTAAACAGCTTGCGGTACGGATATAAACGAAATGCGGCTAATAAATGCGCTGCCTTAATTCCTGGGGGCATCGCCAGATAAAAAGGCCTATAACCTTAACTATTGAAAACCCGATGTGGTTCGGCCGGTGAGGGCTGCGTATGGCAAATATGCCATGTTCTTTTGGGCTTGAGTCTAATTTCTTTTTCCATTTTTTTCCCCGAGATTACAACAAACCCGCCTTTGCCAAAGCCTCTCTTAGGCCTCTCAACCGAGCTCATCTCATCCGGCAAAACAAATATTGTCTGATAATAAGAAAAGGAGGCAAAGCCGGTTTCTTTAAGCAAATCCGTCACTTCTTTTACACTAAAAAATTTTGCCTGCTTATAAAATACGCTTTTCTTCCTTCGGTAATATTTGCCCAGGAAGCTTTCTTTATCAACAATGCCGATTATTATTTTCCCTGCTCTCGTTAATACACGGTATGCTTCCGCTAAGACTTTTTTGGGATTTTCAACAAAACATAAAGTAATAATAATTGCCACAAAGTCAAAAGTCTCGTTAAGAAAAGGGATATCTTCGCCAAAAGCCATTCTGACATTAACGCCCCTTTCTTGAGCGATATCAAGCATCCTGCCCGAAACATCTATCCCTATTGTTATTCCTAAAGCAGCGGCAAATCTTCCCGTACCCACGCCGATTTCAAGCCCCTTCGCCTCTGAAGGGAAAACTTTCTTAATTGCCTCTAATTCCGATAAAAACGCGAATTTATGCTTATCATACCAATCTTCGTACTTATTATAATATTTATCGAAAACATCGCTCATAAATCTAAATCCCCGAACCAGCCGTCATAAAACCTTTTAAGATGCTCGTATTCCTCTTTTGACATGGTATTTTTCTTGACTTCTTTCTCTTTAAAAGAATACCGGTAATTTGCGCAATAGCTTCCGATAACATCTCTGGCGTGATTTATCTTCTTAAACACCTCTTCGCAATGCTTCTTATCCTTCTCCTTACATCTATCCGGATGGTACTTAAGGGCCAACTGCCTAAAGGCTTCCTTAATCTCTTCTAGGCTAGCCTCTTCTTCTAATCCCAATATCTTTCTTGCTTCATCAATTTGTTTAAAATTCGTCATATAATTTTCTACCCTATTCTTATTTCCGGGTAAATGCTGATTTTACTCTTAATGAAATTCAATATAAAGCTTCCCTTTCCGGCAAGCTCTATAAGCTCTTTTGCTTTCTCAGCCCGGGTATGGGTAAATCTTTTACTACCCTTCGGCATATCTTCCATCTATTACCTCCAATAGATTTATATCAAATATAGGGCTTAATAACGGCTGCAAGCTCTGCCTTAGGGAGCGCGCCAACGAATTTGTCCACAACTTTTCCATTCTTAAAAATCGCTATTGTCGGTATGCTCATAACTTCGTAACTGGCAGCTGCCTGAGGAGCCTCATCCACGTTTAATTTGCAGACTTTTAATTTCCCCTTATACTCTTGAGCAATCTGTTCGATTACCGGAGCAAACCTAAGGCAAGGGCCGCACCATACAGCCCAGAAATCCACTAAAACAGGCAGACTTTCTTCCAATACCTCTTGCTTGAAATTACTTTCATTTATATTAATTCCCATTTTTTACTCCTTCTCTTTACGCTTAATTTCTATGGATTCAACAAAAAATTCCTTATCCATTTGAATATTAACATCCGCGCTATGACAAAAAGGGCAACCGAACACCCTTTTAGTAATCCGGGTGCTGCGCTTGCAATTTTTACATTCTAAAAGGATCTCCAGGGGCAAAATTTTGAGGCGCACATTCTTAAAGCTTTCCCCTTTTATTAACTCCTTAAAAGATCCCTGCAAGCTATGAGCAGCGACATGACTAAAGGGACTTAGCCGGACATTAACTATGACCCGTTGCGTAGCTTTTTCTTTAGCCAGTTTATCTCTTAAAACAATAAATATTTCATTAATAAATCTTGTCTCGTGCATAAAAATCCTCCGTTAATCATTTTGCTTTCTTATGAACAAAAGCGGAAAAACTATATCGCTTACACAGCAAGGTACCCAAACCGCCAAGAATAGAAAAATAAAAATAGCCATACTGGACAACCAGCTTAAAACTCCTACCTTAGCCATAATTATATGGAACAAAGAAGCCCATGTGCTTAATAGTACGTGCAAGCTATGAGGAAATTTTGTCGTTGGCTTATAATAGGCTACGGCTATCCCAATAATTGCTAAAGGATTAACCAGCCACCATTTTTCAATAAAACCCAGATGGATTCCTCTATTAGGCATGCCAAGCATAGTTTCAGCTACGTAAGGAATCAATGAGTCACTTAAGGTAGCAATGCCCACAGAACCGACATAGCCAATTATGATTAAAGCCCAGAAGTTACATTTTCCTTTAATACAATTACTCCCTATCCGAGAACACGTGTGGAGTTTATACATGGCTGCAGTAACTAACGCGCTTAAAAAAACATGTAAAGGATGGAGTATGTAAAAGACATTATACGAAACCTTATAAGGCAATTTTAAAGAAAAAATCATAATGGCTATTCCAGTGGCTGCACCAAATATTGTAAATGGCGCATGCGCTTTTAGTTCCTTTAAAATCTGCCTTGCCATTTTATCAAACCTCCATCTCTTGCCCTGCTTGAATCAATACAAAATTTTCAGCATAACATTTTTTGAAAATATCTTCCGCGGCCTCTCCCGAGCAATGCATAGGCCCGGCTTTTATTATACCCATTTTTTTAAAATTCTCGGCGACTATCTCTACCGCGTATTTATCTGATTCCATCAAGTGAAATCCGCCTAAAACAAGATACAAAGGATCGGAAGAAAATTTTCCTTTCACTTTCTCTACCATTTTCAAGATTCCGGGATGAGCGCATCCTGTAATTATAGTAAGACCATTTTCCGTTCTCAAGACAATCGCCTGTTCGGGCATATATTTTCCTTTGTAGGCGCCGGGTATTTCTCCCGTAATATGGATATCGTCTGAAATCTTAGTAAACTTTTCGGCTTCGATTAATTCCGCCTGAGCATCTTTTACTCTATCTTTAAACTCCCTGGAAAAACCGGGGCACGCATACACCCTAAGCCCTTTTCTTTCCTTCAATAGTTCCCACAGGCCTCCCCAATGATCCCAGTGGTCATGCGAAATCACCACGGCCTCAATTTTATCAATAGCAACCTCTAAAACCCGCATATTCTCAAGCAGCCACTCCCCCTTTTCGCCGGTATCAAATAATATTCTGTCATCAATCAAAAACGAAACGCCCCAGCCTGTCCGAAGGTTTTTATCTAAAGCCCCTTTATCAAAGAGAACCTTTATTTTCATTTATTTAACCCGCCTTTCAGGCAAATTTGATCTTTTCTAATCTGGTTGCTAACACTCTTAAGCAGTTTTGCTATAGTAAGCTGGCTTAATGTATTATTTAATTGAAACTCAATATTCGTTAACTTTCGCATTAATAAACATTTATCGGGTTGCGGGCAGATACCCTTTTCTAATAAACACCCAATGACATTTGCTTCATTTCGAAAAATAGTCACTATATCGATAATACGTATTTTTTCCGGACTTAAATTTAAGATAAAACCGCCGCCACTTCCCCTTAAAGAGTCTAACACCTTATGCTTACTTAAAGCCTGTAAAATTCTTCTTAAAAAGGCTCTGCGCATCTTTAATTTCTTCACCAGCTCACTTACGGTAATCACTTTAGCGGGGCGCTGAGCAAAATAAAGAAGCGACTTAATCGCGTAATGTATATTTTTAGTAACTAACTTCATCTTTTACAAATACCGTCGCCTGAACAGGGCGGCATATCGCATCTTTCCGGATCCTTTCGCGCTATTGAATAATACTATAGACCCCATCCTGCACCCTGTTTCCTTCGAGACCACAGAGCACTTCACCATAAAGAGAAAGAAAATAGGCCTTTTTTCCTGCGATAATGACTCAAAATTACCCTGCCCCTTGCTGATAATCATATCGGCACTCTTATAAATGCGCTTAAACTCTTTTGAGCATAGAGCAAGTATTGTCCCGGGGGCATCTGTTCCGTTAGAAATCACCCGCGCCGCTTTGTCGATCCCGCAGGCTTTTGCGTCTTCAAATAACGCATCGTTTATAACGGGTTTCTCTTTAACGGCATAATAAATATTTTTATCCGGATACTCTTTTTTTATTTCTTCGATTAAAACCCGGTCAAATACCACCTCCCCGGCATTATCAGCAAGATACAAAATATTACCTGCTCCCTTTAATACCTGCCTGAACTTTGAATAATGAAATATAGACTTTTTATGAATAGATTTGCCTTCCTCTGCAAGTATCCTTTTTAGTTCTTCTTTTACATTTAAATTATTCTTAACCCCAAAATCTATAATATTTCCGGCAATAGCCAATTCCAGGGCTGTCAAAAGCCTGTCTTGAGAATGATTGATTTTATTCCTTAATTTACCCAATAGCCTTAAAGCAATGCGGTTGCTTTTTTGTTTTATTTCTTTATACGGGTCTCCGTTAGGACTTATTTTCTTTAAAATTGCGTATCCAAGTCTAGCTATTTCAGGAGGACTGGAGATAAGTGAAATCTTCGGTATTTTACCGGCAAACTCATCTATAATCCGCTTTTGCTGCCTTGGGGATGCTTGAACGATCCGCGCGCCCTCAAGTGCCTGACGAAAGAAACATGGAATACAATCTAAATAGGTCTTCATATTGCTAAAAGCTCCTTTTGGGTAATTGTCGCATTATGAATCTTCGATTTTAAAATCTCTACCAGCATTACATTATTTAAACTTACCCCTTCTTTTCAACGTATCCTCGGCACTTAAAGAAACGATATCTTTAATCGCCCTTTCGTCATAAACAGAAACCACATTAACTCCCTTGCAAGCAGAAGTAAAACTATCTTTTATCTTTAGAATTTCTTCTTTTGCTAATGGCTTGATGCCGCACGGCCTTAACGGAGTATTGAGTTGTATTTCATCCGGCTTGATATAATTTGCCAGGTAAATAAATTTATTAACGTCAGTCTTATTATTGTCGACGAACATTATCTGTAATGCCAATTTCCCACTATGCTCCTTTTTAAATGCCCTTATCCCTTCTAAAATACTACCAAATTGTATACCCTCGGCAGGCCCATTAATTTCCTGCAAGGATTCCGGAGAATAGGCATCTAACTTGGCAACGACAAAATCCGCCAAAACAAATTCTTTTCTTACTTCATCCAACCCCATCAAAGAACCGTTAGTTAAAACCGCGATACGCTCTTTGCGGATTAACTTTACTGCTTTTATCGCTTCTCCAAGATTTGCCGCTAAAGCAGGCTCTCCCCTGCCGGAAAAAGTAATATAATCTATACCGGTGTCGGGTAATTCCTCTAATTCGTCAATAACTTCTTTGATGGGAACATAAATCTTTCTTCCCAGTGTATGTTTTTTAATCGGCCCAAGCTGGCAATAAATGCAATTGAAATTACAGATTTTTTCTTCCTGCGAAAGCAAGTCTACGCCTAAAGAACTCCCCAGCCTCCATGAAGGGACCGGGCCGTAAATATATTTAAACGCAGATTTCATTACTTATCACCTGTAAATTCCTTTTAACGTCAGCTAAAAACTGCCTGATAATCGGCGAGTACTTCACCTTAATTAAAAATGCGATTTATTATACCTTCATCAGATAATCTGCTATCGCCCGGTAAAGCGTGCTTACCGCAAGTATTGAGCAATGCAAGTGATCTTTCGGCAAACCTTTTAACCGAGCTACCACTTTTCCCGATGAAATCGCTAATGCTTTATTGATAGTTTCACCATAAGCCATGTGCGCAACCATAGCGGCGCACGCCCTGGTGGCGCCGCATCCGTCTGTATAATATTTAACATCGATAATCTTCTTATTTTCTATTACTAAATAAAACTCCATAGAATCCCCGCAGGGGCCTTTTAAATATGATGAAGCGGTGGGGTCGTTCATCCTGCCGAAAAGCTTAGGGTCATTTAAAAGTTTAATTACCTCTTTGGGATAACCAAGCGATTCCTCTGTTGGATTACTCTTTTCCATATAAAAATCCCCCTATTAAGATTAGATGTTTATACGGCAGTGTATTCTTCTTTATCTTCAAATCTCGGGGTGTTTTGACCATTAACCGGAAGCTCGGATTCACTGATAAATGTTTCAAAATTTCCCAAACGGATACGCATTCCGCTGCGCTCGCTTGAAAAAATGTATTGTTTTTTTGTATCTAAGCTTTTAATGAAACTGCCATCCTCAGCGTAGGCAGAAATAAAATTAACCCCGTTATCCGTCAAGACGAATACCGGTATTTGTTTTGAAAGCTGGCATTTAGCCAAAGGCCCAATCACCCGGCGTACATCTTGGGAAGCACAACTCCATACCAAATCCGCATAATCGCGTATTAAATTAACTTCATCTTTGGCTATGCCGGTTGTACACACTGCTAAAGAAATTATTCTAACGCCGCTTTCTTTCTCTAATAAGCGCAATGCTTTTAGATCATCCGCAAAATGTCCGCATACGGTGACGGCAATAGTCTTATATCCTGACCCTATTGCTTCTTTGACCCCCCGAACCTGGTCGACTAAAGCATTCTCAAAGATTACCCGGCAACCGGAAATCTTAAGCTTCTTGATAATACCCTCAATGGGAGAAGTCAACAATATACTGTTCATCCTGCCCCCTATACCGCGGACAATATCCGGTATATCTGTAATAACTGTTCCCGCACCCTCACAAACCACAACCGCCGCATCAATTGCCTTTTTTCTTAACGCGAAACTCAACATCTCCGAAGCGCCGTATGGTACCTCAACCTCTCTGCAGGAAAACTTCCTCTTACCGGTAAAAAGGCCGTAATCTTTTATCTTTGATTCAATTGCGCTTTTGATAGCGGCCTTAATTGCTTCTTTATCGCTACCGCGCTTACCTCTGAAACCTTTATACAGATGACTTGCTAAGGGGCAGAACGTAAGCGTTGGATCGGTAATATTAATAACTTTCCCTTCGGACACGCTTACAAAGGAAGAAAAATATTTAACTATATGAATATCACGCTTATCTGTTAAATCCATTATTAAGCCTGTAGTTTTTCCCAAATCCGGCAAATTGCATCCTTGGCTGCTGAATCTTTATACTCGATTATAGTCTTGCCATCAACCATCGCTTCTACGACCGTTTTATCAAATCCGACTTTACCGATCAAAGGGATTCCGTTTTGATGGCAATACTCTTCTATTTTCTCCGACATATCAGGGTTTAAATCGTATTTGTTGACTACTAACTTCGATGGCACATTAAAATGTTTAGCCACTTCAATAACTCTCGATGCATCATGCAAACCGGATAAGGTCGGCTCAGTTACTACTATCGCACAATCGATGCCTGACAGAGACGCAATTACGGGGCAACCTATACCGGGAGCGCCATCAATAATAACCCAATCGCAGTTATTCTTCTCTGCCAGTTCTTGCGCTTTTTTTCTAACCAAAGAAACTAATTTTCCTGAATTCTCTTCAGCGATCCCAAGCTTGGCATGCACCATAGGGCCAAAACGCGTCTCTGAAATAAACCATTCTCCGGCAAGGTTCTCTTCCATCTTTATGGCGTCAACCGGGCAAATATGGCTGCAAAAACCACACCCCTCACAAACAACATGATCAATCACAAAATCATCGCTTATAGCGTTAAATCTACAGGCTACTATGCACTTTCCACATTGCTGGCATATCTTTTTATCAATTGACGCGCTTAAACCGCTCCTAAAATCATGGCGTTCTTTAATGTTTGGCTGTAATAATAAATGCAAATCCGCGGCATCTACATCGCAATCAGCCATAACTTTATTTCGCGCTAAAGCGGCAAACGCCCCTGTAAATACTGTCTTGCCTGTGCCGCCTTTTCCGCTAATAATAACTATTTGTTTCATGCCAATTTGCCCTTATTATATTTTCCCAGAAACGTCTTGAGCTGCTAAAACTATGGGGAACATTGTCGGAGCGCTGGTCAAGTAAGGATGCGTTGCTACTTGCAAAGTCTCTAATTCCGTAGCCGACATGCGCTTTTGAATTGCGACACCTATTATATTAATCATTTGCGCGCAGGACATACCGCAGCTTACCTGCCCTCCCAAAATGATCCCCGATTGCTTGGAGAAAATCAGTTTTATCTTACCCTTGGAGGCACCCGGTAAAGAAGCGGGATGCTTGTCTACGCCGTCAATGCTGCCGACAACAATTTCAAAACCTTCTTCCCGGGCGGTTTTTTCGGTAAGCCCGGCCGACCCCAAAACCAACCCGTCGATGTAAGTCGAATATACCGCAATAGTCCCCTTATTCTCGCGGATTACCTTAATCTGATAAAGATTGGCGCCCGCAATCCTTGCCTCGGCCGTTGCGGTAGAAGCCAGCATCACAGGAATTGCTTTACGGGTGTAGAAATCTCTTTTACAGGAACAATCTCCGATCGCAAAGATATCCGGATCGGTTGAGGTACGCATATACTCATCGGTCATAATACCCTTACAGGACCCAATCTCTAATCCGGCGTCCACGGCTATTTTTACATTCGGCTTTGAACCTACCCCAAGAATTACGCCCTCAACCGGCAGCTCTTTTCCGCCGCTGAATTTGGCCCTTTCAACTTTATCCTGTCCGGCTATTTCCTCAACTTTGGTATTGGTTAAAATAGTAACTCCTTTTTCCCGCAAACGCGCCTCGGCCATCTGCGAAAATTCGGGGTCAAAGGAATTAGCAAGTATCTGAGGAAGCATTTCAACTAAAGTGACGTTGATGCCTTTGATTTTAGAAAGCTCATCGGCAAACTCCACCCCGATAAATCCTCCGCCTATGACTAACACATTTTTGCACTGCTTAATCTGGCTTATCACGCTTTTTAAATAACCCATTTCTTTGTTTATCGGGTATACCCCTTTTTTATCCACTCCCTTGATAGGCAAAATTATGGGAGTTGAACCGATCGCTAAAATTAATTTTTCATAGGAATACGTACCTTTATTTCTTGTCTCTACAGTCTTACTTTTACGGTTTATGCTTACAGCGGAATCAACAACAACCTCAACGTTACTCTTCTCCAAAGATTCCATTCCTAGTTTATTTTCATCGGGATTACTAAGGCTGGCAAACATATATGGGATTCCGCAGGGAATAACCCCGTCCGCTACATCTTTCATCACCGTAATGCTCTTTGCGGGATAATATTTCCTGGCAGTTACTGCGCATACTACTCCCGCGGGCCCTGCGCCAATAACCAATATATCCGAATTTTTCTTCGTCATATCTCCTCTTCTTTGAGCGTTTCCAAAATTACGCACATGCTATGAATAACTGCAATATTATTATTTTTACAAAATTTAATCGCGGCTTCGTTCTCTGCTCCGGGTTGAATCCATACTCTTTTTATACCCTTCCGAAAGCATTCTTTTAAAATGTTTTCGGTTACCGACGGAGGAGTTACGATATTAACGACATCAACGCTATATGGAATATCGCTTACGGTCTTATAACAAACCTTGCCGTCGACTTCGCTTATACGCGGGTTAACAGGGAAAACTTCATAGCCCCGCCCTGTTAAAACTTTAAAGATCTTATAGGCAAATTTGGATTCATCCCTGAATGAGCCTGCTACAGCAAATCTTTTTTGTTTAAGGAAATCTTTAATCAAATTTTCCATTTTTGATGGCGCTATAAAGCTCCCGGAAATCTTTTTTATATTCCGGGAACGCTTTAACCATAGGCTCTCCCTTAGAATAAGCCATGGCGATTTCTTTTCTAAAAGGTATCCTCATTAAAACCGGAATGCTTTCTCGCTTACAATATTCTTCCGTCTTGTTATTACCTAAGTCAGCGCGGTTAATTACTACGCCAAAGTGAATCTTTAATTTCCTCAAGACCTCTACAGCTAAAATCAAATCATTCAAACCAAACGGCGTCGGTTCGGTCACTAACACACAAAAATCACTGCCTTTAACTGAAGTGACTACCGGACAGGATGTTCCCGGAGGGGCGTCAATAATAACGGTTTTATCAGATTTAATATGTCTTTTGGCTTGCCGAATGAGCGGCGGAGACATTGCTTCGCCGATATTAAGTTTTCCGTGAATAAATTCAATCTCCCCGGAATTACCGAGCTCTACCACGCCGATTTCCCTATTAACTTCTTTTATTGCTCCTTGAGGACATAGGGCGCTGCAGGCACCGCAACCATGGCATAGATGCGCGAAGATTAAAGAAGTTCCTTTTTTGCCATCTTGGCCGGGGAGTACCGCTAGCGCATTATAAACACAGACCTCGGCACATTTGCCACAATAAGAGCATTTAGATTCGTCGATTTCCGGGACGGGTATATACGCCTTTTCCTGTTTTTCAATGCAGGGCTTTAAGAAAATATGGGCGTTGGGCTCCTCTACATCACAATCAAGAAATTGCACATTATCTAAAGATAAAGCCAGATTAACCGCAACTGTAGTCTTTCCCGTGCCGCCTTTTCCGCTTGCTATTGAAATAATCATACTATTTACCCTTTATAGCGACAACTGTCCTTTGGACTTTACTTTGAAATTCATTAATGCTAAAGCCCTTATTAACAAAATAATCCCTGGCTTCGTCTAACCGGTGCTTGGCATAGTCATGCGTCCTGCCTTCATGCGTATGGCAGGCGTTAATGATCTCTAGCCCTTTATCGCTAAAATCGCTTAAGACTGCCTTGCCGCTGGGGTACAACAAACGGCTTATCTCATCTAAAACCGCGAGCGGCCTCGTAAGATGATGAAATACATTGATGGAAAATATAGTATGAAAACTTTGGCCCGGAAAACTTAAGCGCTCGGCGTCTTCGATCCTGAAGGCAACCTGTTTTTCCAGGCCAAAATACCGCAAGTTTAGCATAGCTATCTCTTGTTCCTGATTAGAGATATCTATACTCGTGAAGCCATAACCACGCTTAGCCAAAGCAAGGGCAAAATGCCCCTTACCGGTCCCGATTTCAAGGATTTCCCCGGAAATAGGCAGGGATTTATCGAGGATAAAATCTCTTTCCTTTTCTAAATCGTAACCGTTACTTTGGTAAAAACGGACTCTTTCTATATACCTTGTATGGTTCTCTAAAACTTCTTTATCCAAAGGGGCCTACTTATTTGTCATATCTTCAAGCAAAGACTCTAAATCCTCTCCGTGCTCAATCTCATCCGCCATTATTCCAAGCGCAAGATGATACGTGACCGCATCTTTATCCTTCGTTGCTTCCGAAAGTTTCTTGTAGACTTCTATGGCGCATTGTTCACCTTTGATATTTTGTTTCAAAAGCGCCTTAACCGAAGGATCCTCCGGGGCATCATAACCGCAATTTGTCTGTTTATACCAATCCTCGGGCTTTAAAATAGGCGTACCGCCTAATTGAATGATCCTTTCGGTAAGCATTCCGGCATGCTTCAGTTCTTCGCCCGCATGCTGTTCTAACTCGCCGACAACCGCGCCGCGCATTTGCCCGCGCGCGATTTTAGCGCCTACCCAATACTGATAATAGGCAAGCCATTCATCCGCGAAAGCTTTGTTTAACAAAGTAACTATTTTCTTTACATCAGCGCCGACCAACTCCCTTGCTTTTGTACCCATATAAACTCCTCCTTGTAATTATTCTCTTACCATCCTTATTCCGCACTTAGGGCAGTTCATCAATGCGCAGGGTGTGCCTGCCTGATGAGGCACCTTTTCGCCGCACGAAGGGCATACGCAATTGCCTCCCGGGCCGGCATTGCCCCTACTGCCCCTACCCATCCCTATACCTCTTCCCATACCTGGGCCTTGGCCTCTGGGGCCAGTTCCATCTCCTCTTGGCATATTATCACCTCCTCATCCTACAACCTTACTGCTTGTTTTTTTAAAACTTCCGCCTTATCCGTCAATTCCCAACTAAAACCCGCGTCATCACGGCCAAAATGCCCGTAACAGGCGGTCTTCCTATATACCGGACGCAGTAATTTAAGCGAATCAATTATACCTCGCGGAGTAAGCTTAAAATTATCGCGGATAAGTTTGACGAATTTATCATTGGGTAACTTACCCGTGCCATAGGTTTCTACGTAAACAGAAAGCGGCTCAGAGTAACCAATAACATAAGCTAACTGAACAAGGAATTTATCAGCTAACCCTGCCGCGACCATATTTTTGGCAATATAACGGCTCATATAAGCCGCAGAACGATCAACCTTTGTGGGGTCTTTCCCTGAAAATGCCCCTCCTCCGTGCGCGACAGTCCCACCGTAGGTATCCACGATTATTTTTCTGCCGGTCATCCCGGTATCGGATTGCGGCCCGCCGATTAAGAACTTGCCGGTTTGGTTAACGTAATACTTTGTGTTTTTATCAACCAGGTGCTTTAAAATCGGCTTAGTAACAACGTCAATAAGTTCTTGTCGCGCCCTGAGAGTGATATTTTTGCCCATTTTATCCAAGATTTTATCGGTATGTTGGCAGGCAAGCACAACCGCATCTACGCGCTTAGGCAGACCGTTTTGATATTCAACCGTAACCTGCGATTTACAATCCGG
>Ga0172381_10003490_pt1 | contig 16628 bp, 13 predicted proteins | sample Leawel6488metaG_FD_119754 | JGI IMG/M metagenome (GOLD analysis project Ga0172381, IMG submission 119754) | Leachate microbial communities from a municipal landfill in Southern Ontario, Canada - Leachate well 64-88 metaG | ecosystem: Engineered > Solid waste > Landfill > Unclassified | place... | reverse complement strand
GAACCATTTAAACCAAATCCAGACATTCTCTCCCTTTAATTCTCTTTTATTTACGAGATTTGGATTTTGGTGTTAAATTTTGGAAAGTTATTCGCTATTCTCAGATGAATTTCCGTGTACGGCAGGTCAAAAAAGAACTCGACCTGATGCAGGGGATCGTTACCCACGACATCCTCAACCAGCTGACCGCGCTGCATGCTTTCCTCTCCCTCACGGAAGCGGCCCAGTGCTGCCCGGATATCCGGAAATATATTGAGAAGGAACAGGAGATCGCAGAGACCCTTCAGGCACAGGTCCAGTTCATGTGCAATCTCCAGAAAGCCGGGAAGATCTCTCAGGACTGGCACGATGTCGGTGTGGATATCCGCCGGATAATCGATATCATGCATCTCTCTTCGGAGGTTACCGTTGCTATCCTGTGTCGTGATTTCGAAGTTTACACCGACCCGGTGCTTGCCTGCGTCTTCTATGGGCTTACGGTGAACTCCCTCATGCACGGAAAGACCGTGAATGCCATTACCATCCGTACAGAAGAATCCGAAGGAACGCTTGCTATCGTATACGAGGACAACGGGTGTGGCATCGAAGATGAGGAGAAGGAAAAAATCTTCCTCGAAGGATACGGAAGAAATACCGGCCTCGGCCTTTATCTCATCCGCGAGATCCTTGCTGCAAACCGGATGACAATTGCCGAGAACGGTAAACCGGGACAGGGAGCGCGGTTCGTTATCCGGATTCCCCCGAAACTGTATCGGAAAAAAGAGGGAATTTTTTAGGACAGGTTGTAATCCTGACAAACGGTGTATTACTTTTTTTAATACGCACCTTTTTTTACGTTCAGGGAGATTTTCGGGCTTTTTTGGCGGGGCCGGTTTGTTGTTGGGGTACCGTGCAACACGACAGGTATCTGCAAAGCCGATACCATAAGGATATCAGGTTGTTTTTGATCGTATTTTTGTTGTCGGTTGCTTTCGTTTGTCTTTTTTTACGTATTCCGGTCCCGGTTCGGCAACCATCTTCGGAATCTCCAGAACACTTCCCGACAGGTTGAGATTCTGGCATTCGGCAAGCAGGATCCTTTGGATCATCTCGCGGCCATCGTCTGAATCGAGGAACCGGTCTACCGCTTCCTCGACAGCGTCCGCAGTTTCGGATTTTTCCAGCAGCTGGTGAAGAGCCGACACGATAACATCGGAAATATCTTCATACTCCCCGTTGTCGACAAGGGCCTGCATCTTTTCAAAGACCCGGGATGAAATCCTGAAATTTAATTTTACCTTCGGAGGCTCATCTCGCATAATCCGTGAAAAAATTGTGTCCCCAATAAATGAAGTGATGTGCTACAAACGGTTTTATCTGTGATACAATTATATGAGGGGGCATCCAACCCGGATCTCAGCGAGATCTCCTTTGGCGCGCCCCGGATGCCTGTGGCAGCATGTCATGGATCCGGGTATCCTCCCATTCCCCCACCGTTCTTGTGGAATGAGAAAGCCGCCGGATTGTAGAAAAAATGACAGGGACCGATGGAAGATGACACCCCAATTACCAAATGAGACGAAGAGAACGCGCCGGAAACACCGGCACGCTACCTGGAAAGGTATCACGGAAATAAAACTCCCTGCAGGCCAGATCAAAAAAGAACTCGGTCTGATGCAGAGAATAGTCACCCATGATATCCTCAACCAGCTGACCGCACTGCACGCGTTTCTCTCTCTTACAGAGTCCGTAGAGAACTGTTCGGATCTGAAACGATACATCCGGAAGGAACAGAGGATTGCGGATATCCTGCAGATGCAGATCCTGTTCATGCGCGATCTCCAGAAAACGGGAAAAATTTCGCCCGCCTGGCATGACCTTGAAGACGGTATCCGCCGGATAATCGATATTATGCACCTCTCTTCGGAGGTTACTGTTGCTATCCAGGGTTGTGGTTTCGAAGTTTACACCGACCCGCTGCTTGCCAGCGTTTTCTACGGACTTACGGTGAACTCTCTCATGTATGGGAAGACCATGAATGCCATCACCATCCGTACAGAAGAATCAGAAGAATCCCTGTCAATCGTATACCGGGACAACGGGTGCGGTATCGGCGAGGAGTCCAAAGAGAAAATATTCCACGAAGGATACGGAAGAAATACCGGTCTTGGCCTCTATCTCATCCGCGAAATTCTGGCCGCCAACCAGATGTCGATTGTCGAGAACGGGGAACCGGGAGGGGGAGCGCAGTTCGTGATCCGGGTTCCCCGGGGACTGTACCGAAGAAGATCGGGTGAAAAGAGAGAGTTACTATGAATGCCGCCGGCAAGACGTGTCAGGTCATTCCTGCGGCCTCTTCATCAGATATCCCCTATAGGGCCGGGTCTTGTCACGCTATCCTGTACGCGGGATCTGTCTCGCTAAAGACTGTGCCGGCAATGAACGGGGGGCATCGCCTTAAGGAGTGGTGCATATGGTAGTAATCCTCTACATCGACGATGAACCGGATCTTCTGGAGATCGGAAAGGTTTTCCTTGAATCCTCAGGGGATATCCATGTCGAGACGATCTCTTCTGCCCGGCAGGCTCTCTGGAGACTTGGCGAAGATCATTTCGATGCGATCCTGTCAGATTACCAGATGCCGGAGATGGATGGCATTGAATTCCTAAAGGAAGTCCGCAGGCAGTATGGCGAGATTCCTTTTATCCTTTTTACCGGGAAGGGCCGCGAGGAGATCGTGATCGAAGCAATCAATAACGGCGCGGATTTCTATGTCCAGAAAGGCGGGGAGAAAACGTCCCAGTTTGCGGAACTGGTTCATCACATACAGGCTGCCATAGAACGGCGCCAGGCGATTGACAGGCTTCTTGATTCCGATCGGCGGTCTGCCGATGTCATCGATTTCGCCCCGACCCCGCTGTTTGCCATCGATAACGAGGGAAAGGTGATCATCTGGAACCGGGCTATCGAAGAACTTACGAAGATCCCTGCGCAGGAGATGCTCGGCAAAGGAAACTACGAATATGCGCTGCCGGTCTATGGCGAACGCCGGCCGGTCCTCATCGATATCGTCCGGGATCCTGTATGCCGTACCGATCCCGCATATACTGCGATCCGGTGCAACAAACGATCCCTCCTGAAGGCCGAGATCAGATCAGAGTACCGTGGTTTACGGTATTTCGAGGACTGTGCGTCTCTTCTCTATTCCAGGGATGGCACGGTCGCGGGAGCTATCGAGGCTGTTATCGACATCACGGATCTTAACCGTATTGAGGCGAGGCTCCGCGAAGTCTGTTTGAGGCAGACAGAGATCTTCGAAAAAAACGGGAAGATCGAAACGTATACCGGTAATGACAGTCCTGCGTAGGGTACCGGGCGGATGCAAACGAAGAAGCGGTATGCCCCTGTTTTGGTCTTTTTTATGGATTTGCCTACGTACAGAGCCGCGTCTGTAATCTGATTACGGGATCATAAGTATAGCGATCCTCAAGACCGTTCCGTGCAAACCGGATATTGTCTCCCCGACGATTAAACGAGAGCAGGGGAATATGTTCTGTTGGGTAAAAACCATAAAACGTGTCGGTTATCCGACTGCTTTAACTGATTTCAAAGAAAAACACAGATACTTACATTATGATCTGCCCGAACTGCGGTACCCGCCTGCCCGAGGGAAGTACCCGTTGCCACCTCTGCGGTTTTGAAGCGAGCCCGCGCCCGACCCGTGCAGAAACCGGCATTGTCGTCGTGTCGCTCGCTGCCGTCATGATTGCGGTCAGTCTCTTTCTCGTAGTCCTCACCGCGGATGCGGGCATCGACCTCCGGATCAGGGTAATCGGGTGCTTCGTGATCGGTGCCATTGTGGCGTTGGGATACTGGAAGATCAGCCGGTGGGTGAACCCCCGTCTCGCCCGGTTTGGATAAAAAAAGAGATTAATCGTATTTTTTAAAGAGCGCCGGGTTCTGTCTGTGGATCCACCAGCGGTGGCCGAGTACTGCCCCGATTGCAAGGACTGCGATCCCGCTGATGCCGGCAAGGATGGTGAGAACCGGAATGCCGGACGATCCGCCGGTGTTTGTTCCCGCGAGCGGTACAGCGGTAGTTGACGTTGTTACCGGTGTCCGTGAGGCGGATGCGGGAGTCGTCTTTACCAGAGTCGTGGTCGCCGTCACTCCAACGGAAGGCATCTCGCTGACCGTTGCAACGGGCGATGTGGGTTTCGTCACCGTCACGGGTGTATTTGCCGCAGCCTTACTGCTCCGGGCGGCCACGGCAAAGTACGAGAAGCCCGGTGTCGTTGCCGTAAAGTAATACGCTCCCCCGGACTCGTACTGGTACGTTGTCGGAAGTTCTGACCATACCCCGTTAAGGGATCGCATCAGGACAATATCTGCCGGGGCGAGACCGTGATCCGAGAGCCATGTCCCGGATACCGCGAACGAGATCGTACCCGAACTGATCGCAGAGGGGTTGACCGCGACCGGTTCGATCTCCACGATCCCTACAACACTCCGCCTGTCAGGTTTGCTTGCAGCCGAACCTGCATCCGTTACCAGGAGCTTTGTCGAACTGAGTGTTTCTAAAGGGACAAGGCTCACCGAGATTATGGCATAGGGATAGTCCGTGCTGCCGGCGCTGAGCGGTTCGTTAACGTCAAATATCATGGTGCTGCCTGGTGCAGAACCCGGCGAGCTTGCCGCATAGGCCGTGGCCCGACCTGCATCACCCGTATCTCCGGAGTACATAGGAGTAGGTGCAGCTGTCGGGGTAGGTGTAGGGGGGAATGCCCCCGCGGATCTCAGGCGGGCATATTTCAGGAAATAATAAAACGAATCATAGTAACTGATATGGGGGTTGCCGCTGGAATCAAGGGCAAGCGATGTATCTGCCCACCCGACATTGTTGCTGCTATCAGCGGTCTGTATTTCCCAGCCGGTCCCGTTCCACGATGCGTATTTCAGCTTACTATTCCCCGCGTCAACGTAACTGATGTGCGGATAGCCGTTGGAATCGAGAACCAGCGATGTCCACCTTCCCACACTGCTGTTGCCGTCAACAGTCTGTATTGTCCAGTCATTCCCGTTCCCGGATGCATATTTCAGGTGACCATTCCCCGCATCATAGTAACTGATGTGGGGGGAGTAGTTGTGGGAATCGAGGGCAAGCGAGGTATAACTCCCCACACTGTTGTTGCTGTCAACGGTCTGTGTAGTCCACGCATTCTCGTCCCATATTGCGTATTTCAGGTGCCCGCTCCCATAATCCTCGTAACTGATATGGGGATCTCCAACGGAATCGAGAGCAAGCGAGGTATAACTCCCCACATTGTTGCTGCTGTCTGCGGTCTGTATTTCCCATTTCCATGTATTAAAATCCCATGCCCACACGGCATATTTCAGGTGACCGTTGTCCGCATCATAATAACTGATATGGGGATTGCCACCGGAATCAAGGGCAAGCGATGTATACAACCCGACATTTGCATTTGTACCATCAACGGGCTGTTTTATCCATTTAGTCCCGTCCCACGATGCATAGTTCAGGTTGGATTTTCCCTGGTCGTAGTAACTGATGTGGGGGTTGCCACCGGAATCAAGGGCAAGCGATGTATACAACCCGACATAGTTGGTGCTGTCAGCGGTCTGTGTAGTCCATGCGGTCCCGCTCCACGATGCGTATTTCAGGTGGCCGTTTCCATGGTCATAGTAACTGATATGCGGGTAGTTATGCGAATCGAGAGCGAGCGACGAATATTCACCCACCCCGCTGTTACTGTTATCTGCGGTTTGTATTACCCAGAACGCCTCTGCCGGCACTGCTACGACCGCAAGCGCACTCGCCAGCAGTACAACAACCAGACAATATCGTAGAAATTTATTTCCCGCCATCCCTCGTTTCACATCCTGCCGATAGTCCGCCTTTGAAGTGCAGGGTACTTCCGCAGGTTCATTCAGGCCCATAAAAACGGCTCGTAAACGGATACACCGTTGTGTCATCAGGTAAACCATCCCCTATTCATCACTTGCGTGGGGCAGTTAACTCGACATCAGGACATTTTACAAAAACGAGGTGGTGTGTCTGCTGTCCCGGGTAATTACTATATTACCGGGCGTTTCGATAAACATTCTGAAGTTATCATGCGGTACAGAAGCCGGGAGATCCTGCGTTACCAGATGAAACCGAATATTTCGGGAGGTGACCCGGTTTGCCCGGGTTCACCGCACCGGGATGCCGGCAAAAAAGAGATTAATCGTATCTTTTAAAGAGCGCCGGGTTCTGTCTGTGGATCCACCAGCGGCGGACGAGCACTCCCCCAACTGCAAGGACTGCGATCCCGCCGATACCGGCGAGGATGGTGAGAACCGGGATGCCGGACGATCCGCCGGTGTTTGTTCCCGCGAGCGGTACTGCGGTAGTTGACGTTGTTACCGGGGTCCGTGAGGTGGATGCGGGTCTGGGTTTCGTCGTTACGATAGTTGTGGTTGCGGTCGTTACTTCAGCTGAAGGTGTCTCGCTGACTATTGCAACGGACGATGCAGTTCCCGTCACGGTCGCGGTTGTATTTACCGCTGCCGTACTGCTCCGGGCGGCCACGGCAAAGTACGAGAAGCCCGGTGTCGCTGCCGTATAGTAGCAGGTGGACCCGGACTGGCTGACAAACGTGGTGGGCAGTTCTGTCCACTGGTTGTCATGGTTGCGCAGCATCACGACGTGTGACGGTTCGATGTGATGCTCGGTAAGCCACGTTGCGTCAACGGCAAACGAGATCACACCCTGACCGATGTAGTTTTCATTCAGGCCGGTCGGTTCGATCTGGAAAAACCCGATGATCGTGTCGTCGGGGATTGACCCGCTGGTAGTGGACGGCAGGCCAACCAGATCGACCTCGCTGATGCTATGAGTAAAGGTGATCGCAACGGAATCCAGGGCTATCGGTGCCGCTGTACTGGGGCTCTGGTCAAAAGAGAACATGACCGGCTGGCCCGCAGTAACGCCATGGGAGACGGCAACGGACTGGCCGCCGACGCCTTCTCCGGATGAGTCGCCCCCGCTACCACCATTGTCGGCCGGGGATGGTGTGGCAAAGGAGAACCTGGCGAAATATGCGTCCTCCCCCCCTCCAAATGTACGGTTATAGGCACCAGCAGTTGTCGGAAAATTCGGCGATGCAGTGTATCCGGTCACATATGTGTTCCCGCTCCCGTCCACAGCGATACCCTCCCCGACGTCATATTGTGAACCGCCAAGATACGTGGAATATACTGGGCCGGATCCAGCAGGATTCAGTTTCGTCACAAAGGCATCCTGATTTCCCCCGAGAGTTCGGTTATATGCATTGGATGTTGTCGGAAAATCGGAAGAGAAGGTAGATCCGGTCACATACGCATTACCGCTCCCATCCACCACGATGCTGTAACCAGTGTCCGTAGACGCCCCTCCAAGATATGTGGAATATACCAGAGCCGCCCCTGAAGGATTCATCTTCGTGACAAAGGCGTCATAATAATTTCCGCCCCCAAAAGTAACGTTAAAAGCACCGGGTGTTGTCGGGAAATCCGGCGATGCAGTGTATCCGGTCACATACGCGTTCCCGCTCCCGTCCACCGCGATGCTGTTCCCGTGGTCGTCGTTTTTCCCGCCAAGATATGTGGAATATACCAGGCCGGATCCAGCGGGATTCAGTCCCGTGACAAAGGCATCCGACCACCCGGTTCCACGGAAGATCCGGTTAAAAGCACCGGGTGTTGTCGGGAAATCCGGCGATGCAGTGTATCCGGTCACATACGCGTTCCCGCTCCCGTCCACTGCGATGCTGTTTCCATGGTCAATATCATTCCCGCCAACATAGGTGGAATACACAAGGCCGGATCCAGCGGGATTCAGTTTCGTCACAAAGGCATCCTGATTTCCTCCGAAAGTCGAGTTAAAAGCACCGGGTGTTGTCGGGAAATCCGGCGATGCAGTGTATCCGGTCACATATGTATTCCCGTTCCCGTCCACTGCGATGCTGTTCCCCTGGTTATCGTTTTTCCCGCCAACATAGGTGGAATACACAAGGCCGGATCCAGCGGGATTCAGTTTCGTCACAAAGGCATCCTGATTTCCCCCGAAAGTCGAGTTAAAAGCACCGGGTGTTGTCGGGAAATCCGGCGATTTGGTATACCCGGTCACATATGTATTCCCGCTCCCGTCCACTGCGATGCTGTTTCCGTGGTCTATATCATTCCCGCCAAGATACGTAGAGTACACAAAACTGGTCCCATCAGGATTCAGTTTCGTCACAAAGGCATCGCTGGGTCCGTTAAGGGAACCGGAGGTTATTGGAAAATTCGTGGAAGCAGTATATCCGGTTACATACGCGTTTCCGCTCCCGTCCACGGCAATGCTGCTCCCCCGATCATTAGAATTCCCGCCAAGATACGTAGAATACACAAGCGCCGGGTCGATGACGAGCGGATATGCCGGGTCGTACATACCCAGATCGAACATCACTTCATGGTCATTGATAATATGATACGATGCCGTAACCGGGCTCCGGGCACCACGGATATCCTGGTAGCTGACAAGGGGGGACTCGTTGAGCGTGCTGTTGCCGGTTGTGACCACGAGCGCCCCGGTACCGTCAATGGCAATACGGTCTGCCCCGGTGTACTGGAGTTTGATCGCGGACGCATCTGCGCCCGGCGCAACAGTAAACTCACGTTTGAGCGTCCCGGTCGTTCCCGTGTACCGGAGATCAATACCCGGGTAAAGGTCGCGGTATTCGACCGCACCGTACGTGGCAATACCGGTCTGCCACTTCGCGGAATCGTTGCCGGTAAAGAAATTCGCCGTGCCGGGCAACGGGTCGGTACCCATGATTGCGGGATCATCAGATGCTCCCGGGAAGGTCTGCCGGACGACATGGGTAAGCGATCCGTTGCCGGCAGGTTCGTCCCTGACAATCACGATTTCACCGGGCGTAAAATACAAAAATGACTCCGGGCCGGTGACCGCATACGCGACCTGCGGATCGTACTGTCCCTCGTTTGGGATAAACACGAGCGGGAGCGATGCGATCTGCACAGACGCTCCCATCGCAGCGGAATCTTTCAGTGACCCGACGGTATCTGCTGCAAACACACCGGTCGCCGTAGTCAGCACAAGTCCAAGAAAAATCAACACCCACAGGTACTCCTTCAGCATATCTCTCACCCCGCGTTCAGGCTACGTTGGTTTCCATTTTCTGGTTCGGTTAGCGTTGACGATTCGCTTCCCGGAATCCTTGAGGCAGTCCCGCGCCCGGAAAAAAAGACCCGGGACAAAAAAGGTCGGGATACTGCCCCAACGATCTCGTTTGAACGGTAATTTATGGAGCGGCAACCCCCATATACACATCGAAAATGCATCGGAATCTGCATAAACCTTACAAACCCTCTGAATACACCCGTACGGTTGTCCGGTCCGAATGGAGCCTTCCTGCTAAAAAAACTGGTTCCTGTGAAATTTCCACGTCGGGATAAGGAACCTCAATTTTTCGGGAAGGTTTCAGGAGTCCCCAACGGCACCCCTATCGCGGAACCGGTTTAATACGGTCATTTAGGGATTCCCGAGGGGGTATCTGCATATGTTACCTTGGGGATTTGTACATCCTTATCCGGGATTTTCGTAATACGCAGTTTTTTAATAGCCTTTATGGGATTTGTGGCGAGATATAATACGAGAGCAGATGATCAGGATTCTGTCTGCAATGTGTGCAGAGCGTGCAGACTCATATCCTGAAGTAAAACCTGCCCGGCACTTCCCTTTCATAAGGAGGCCCGGCTTTTTACGGGGGCAGAACATAACGGAAAAATGGTCTTCCCGCATAGCATTCCTGTTTGCCGCGATCGGAGCGGCAGTCGGCCTTGGCAGCATCTGGCGTTTTCCCGCGATTGTCGGTGAGAACGGTGGAGGAGCGTACCTGATCCCGTACCTTGTCGCAGTGTTCTTCTGTGCCACCCCCCTCATGGTGCTTGAGTTTGCAGCCGGCCGGTACTTTGCAACGGATATTGTTTCAGCATTCCGCAGTATCCGTCCATGGTTTACGGTTCCTGCTGCGATCATCTGTGCCACGGGATTTCTCATTCTTTCCTACTATCTCGTTGTCACCGGCTGGACGCTTGGCTTTGCAGCTTTTGCAGCAACCGGCACCCCCGTGACATTTGCTGCGTTTACCGCATCGTACGAACCGGTGATCTGTTTTCTTATTGCAACGGTCATTGCCGGGCTGATTGTCGCATCAGGAGTCAGGAATGGAATCGAGCGGGTCTCGACCCTCCTGATACCGTTCATTGTTATTCTCCTTCTCGTGATGGCATTTTTTGTCGCGACACTGCCCGGGTTTTCTGTCGGGATTGCATATCTGTCCACTCCCGATTTTTCCGTGATCGCACGACCGTCTCTCTGGATCTCTGCTATCGGGCAGTCGTTTTTCACCCTCTCCATCGGCCTTGGAATACTATTTACCTACGGGGCATACCTGGAAAAGGATGAAAATCTCCTCACGTCATCGCTCATTATATCCGGCTCGGACCTTGCAATATCGTTGTTGTCCGGCATCGTCATCTTCCCCATCGTTTTCTCGTTCGGTCTTGCACCGGCCATGGGGGCACAGCTTGCGTTTTCGACACTCCCGCAGGCGTTTGCCGTAATGCCGTACGGCCGTGTCATTGCGATTGCGTTTTTCCTTCTCCTTTTTCTTACTGCTATCCTCTCGTCAATTGCGATGGTCGAAGTACTTGCCGCAGTCGTGATCAAAAGGACAGGATGGTCCCGGCCCCGATCCTGTGCGATCGTCACAATGGCAATTATCCTTGCCGGACTTCCTGCTGCCCTGAGTTACAGCAGCATGAACCTGACGCTTGCCGGAGTCAGAATCCTCGATGCAATGGACTCACTTGTGGGAACCGCGGGTATTGTTATCTCCGCTATCCTGACCTCACTTGTCATAAGCTGGTATGTCGACCAAAAGACCATTGAGTCCGGTATCGGGTCGCATAGCCCGATGGTTCGGTGGGTCGTGCCGATGTGCCGGACCGTTATCCCGCTTGTCCTTGGCGTAATTCTTGTCATAACCCTCATTACGTAATCGTGTTTTTTGGGTCACGGTTCAGATGAGGAGGTCGGCCATTCAATACGGGGCCTGAATGTTCCGGCACCCGGTGAAACTTTTAGTAAATCCGTTGACAGGACCTTTTTTTCTTGAATGGAAAACCAGATCGGTCGTATTATTTTAGGAATGCCTGGGTTCTGCCGTCGGTTTCACCGGCCCTCACCTGGAACACGACACCGATATGTACCACAAACCCGGCTCCGCTCAGGATTGTGGAGACGGTTGTGAATTCGGACGAACCGTCCGGATGAATTGCTCTCTCCGTTGTAAACTTTCCCGGAAGCCCTACGGAGCCCCGTATCTTTATTCTGCCAGACTGCACCTATGGGAGCACCACCCCCCAAAAATTCGGCCAAATGAAGAGTGCAATTTGGTGCGTTTTCTTCCGACGGGAAAAACCGGTTTTTGCTCGAATTCCTGCGTGTTTTGCACGGATGAGTGCGTATTTTGACATTTTGGTGGGTAATCAGAGCCCGTACAGGACCCGGAATACCCTATATCCGGGATCCTGCCCACCCCTCCGCGGCAGTACCTCCGGAAATTTCCCCGTCAGATGCGGCCGGGCGGACCTGCCTCTTTTTCCGTCGTTTCCCGGATTCCTCCGTGAGGGGAGAACCTTCGGCAGCGAGTTCTACGAGTACAGTCTCATAGATTCGGAAGAACCGCAGGTGCCCGGCCCGGGTACTACGGTGTGATCGTAAAAGCGCAAGGGGCGGTACGGGGGGACAGGCACTGTCCCATGCGGCAATAAAAAAAGTTTAAAACCCCGCTTATTTCTTCGTGGTATCTTCTTTTGCCACACAGAGCCAGTGGTCGTAGAACTCATCGCCGGTATTCTCGCGGACCTCGATATTCCGTCCGGCCTCTTTTGCCCATTCCGCGATCAGGTGCGTTTCAGGCTTGGTCCCCACCGTAATAAGCGTCTCGCGGCTCACTGCAAAGAGACCGGCTGCAATCGCGTGCCACATTTCCGCTGAAAACGTGTTAATCTCGCCCATCATGATCCCGATGGCTTTTGGCACCGGTTCGGTATAGGCTGCAACCTGTGTTGCATCGATGCACAGGGTTTCTTCCGGGAGCAGCCGGCCTTTTTCCAGACCGAGGACAAGGAGTCCGGGATCGTTGTCGTACGAGAGCGGGGTGTACCCCAGTTCGCGGAGCACGAGCGACCCTACTCCGGACCCGCAGCCGCAGTCGATGCAGGTCTCCCCGGAACCTTTTCCCCAGACCCCTGAAATCGCATCGGTGAGGATCCCCTTCCGCACCGGGTTGAGGTCTTCCATCGCCGGCGGCACATCCCTTTGGAGCAGCAGGGAGAAGTACTCGCGTACCGCCGCCGCCCAGACCGCCCGGTCCTCCTGGTAGATCTCGCCGTTCACCTGCTCGAAGGCATCGATCAGTCCTACCGAGGGGGGCCGGCATAAAAACGATCCCGCGATCCATCCGGCCTTTTCGTGGAAGGCGACGGCAACGGGATCTTCGTTTTCGTCCACGAGCATCCGGCCCTCGTCCCCGTTGTCGGCGGCCAGGAGATCCGTGTAGAGCGGATCGGTAAGCGAAGCAAACGACGGCTCGATGAACGCGACCGAATCCAGTTCGAGAATATCTGCGGCTTTCATAGGTCGTTCTCCCCGCTTCCGATATGCATCCCGTGGGGAGCCTCGATGATCCCGTCGATCTTTGCATCTTCGCTTAGGTAGATCTCTTTTGCAATCACGTCGCCGAGAATGTGGGCGCCGGATTTTACGTATACCTTCCCGCTGCTCTCGACGTTCCCGTGTACGGTCGAACCGCCTGCAACGCTGATCGCGCCCCGGGCCCGTAAGGAGCCGAACACCACGGTCTCTTCGAGAAGGTCGATCGAGCCGGCCCGGATGTTTCCGTGCAGCCGGCACTTCCTCCCTATCTTCATCGAGGAGGGGACAGAGAAAACCTTCATGTTGAGCTTCGAGCGGGCGGGGATCATGAGCGGGAGCTCGGCCTTTCCTTCATCTTCGAAGAAATTATCGATGATCCGGTCGAGCTCCTTCTCGTTCTCGATCTTGAGCATCGTCATGAGGTAGATGAGGATGAAGACAAGAACCGGCACCGGGTTTCTCACCGCAATCTCGCCGGTTGCTTCAAAACCTTTGGCGATCTCCACCTTCTCGCCGATGTCAAGGGCACCGTTTACCACCAGTTTTCCCGCGATATGGACGCCTTCCCCGATATACGCGTTGTTTTTTGCGATCACATCGCTTCCTATCTCGCACATGTTCCCGATCCGGGCATCGCCGTTTGCCCAGACATACTCGCGGATTGTTGAGGACTCGCCCACGTACACATCGGCACCCCGCAGGCCGTAATCGATCTGGCAGAACTCCCCGACCACAATGTCCCGGTCGGTCTTGATACTGTGTTCCTGGAGTTCCGTCCCGTCGGGAAGGAAACAGTGTTTGTGCCAGTTCTTTACCGTATCCCCGCTCATTGTTCCCTCTCGTTCATTCTTTATGCCCCGTATTTGTGCGCCTGGTCGATGAGATCGAGGGCGATCGGCAAAAGATCGGCACCCCGGATCCGGCCGAGTCCTCCTTTCGCGCAGGCCCGTTCGCCGTATTCGTTCACATCGTCTGTCCTGACACCATCGCCGCGGACGATCACCGGCACCAGGTCGGCACTGTGGTCACGGATGCTGCACGGTGTGGAATGGTCGGCGCAGATGACGATAAGGGTGTCCCTTAACCCGGTGAGCGGTGCGAGTGCGGCATCGACCTTTTCGACAAACGCCTTTTTCTGCAGGGGCAGGCCGTCGTGGCCGGACTCGTCGGCCCCCTTGATGTTGACGAGCACGAAGTCCCGGTACGAAAGTTCGCGGATGGCTGCTGCGATCTTTCCCTTGAGATTCGAGTCCTGCGATCCATTAATGCCCTCGACCGGCACCCGTTCGAGGCCGACAGCGCTCCCGATGCCGGCAATCAGGCTTGCCGCTGCGATCACGCTCCCGTCAAGCCCGTATTTTTCCTTAAACGGCGTAAAGCGCCCCATCTCCCCGGCGCCCCGCACGAGCACGATGTTTGCCGGGGAAAGGCCTTGTTTCTCCCGCTCCCGGTTGACCGGGTGGTCGGCGAGGATCTCCGTTGACTGCCGGACAAACTCGTTACAGGCATCGGCGGTCTTTTTATCCCGTGCATCGTCTCGCAGCGGGCTGACGGCAAGCGGGGGCACACCGTCTTTTTTCGGGTCGTTTGAAGAGACGCAGTTGCCGAGCCCGTCTCCCTTGAAAGCGAGCGCCGCCCGGTGGCCGGCTCCGGACCGGAACACAAATTCGATCCCGTACTTCGAGAGATCGACACCGTCCTGAACAGCCTGCGAGAGGGTAGAAGTATCGTGGATCCTCCCGGCCCGCCGGTCGGTCACGATCCCGTCCGGTGATACTGTCGCATAGTTGCACCGGAAGCCGATCATGCCCGGTTCCATCCGGATCCCCGTGCCCTCGCATTCGAGCGGGCCACGGCCGGTGTAGCAGGTGCGGGGGTCGTAGCCCAAAAGGGCGAGATGGGCCGTGTCGGACCCGGGCCGGATGCCCGGGGCGATGGGGTCCATGATGCCGCATATACCTTCACGGGCGAACCGGTTTAACACCGGGCGGTCTGCCGCTTCCAGGGGGGTGAGGTTTTTGAGCTCCGGGCAGGGCCGGTCGGAGAGGCCGTCGATAACAAGGAACAGGATCCTGCAAGCGGTCATATCGTTAAGGAGTGATTGGGCGGCCGGGTTAATTATGCTTCGCGGTTATCGCGCGTCGGGCAGTCCGTGGCAGGAACGCGGATAGTTTTTGGAATATTTTGCGATACGCGAAGATGTGTGCGGGTGCATACAGATCTGCCCGCAAAATGCCCCGGGAACGGGACAGGACAAAAACAAAAAAGGATTATGCGGCCGGGGCCACCGCTGCTGCGGCTGGCTCGACCTTGGACTTGACGATCTCGACACGGCGGGTCGGGTACAGGGTCTTTACGGCCTTGAAGAGATCCTTTGAGATCTCGCCCGAGACGATGCCGCTGACAAGAGCGTTCATGTCCCATGCCTGTGCCTGTGCGGCAACGCTTGCAAGGATCGCGTTTCTTAAGGCGTGTTCCTGGGCGATGTTTGCCCGGGCAAACGTGTAGCAGCTGATGGTCAGGCGCACGAGCTTGTTGTCCTTTGTCGTGATCTGCGTATGACAGTCGATACGGGAACTGCGGCGCTTGACGAGCGAGCGGAGGTAGTCGCGGGTCACTTCGTGGCCGACGAACTCGGTGTAAGCCGCGTCCCCGGTGACCTCGTTGACCTTGAAGCTCATCTTGATGTGCTGCTTTGCATAGTCGTTGGTGATCTCGCCAAGGGTCGCCTGCATGATCCGGCCCTTGACGCTCTCGGTGTCGTTTGCGATGGTGTCGCCGATGTACGCCTTGCCGAGGTTGTCGGGGGTGTACACCTTGAACCAGCTCTTGGCTTTCCAGCCTTCAACTCTTCTTCCAACCTGTTTTTTCTTTGCCATAGTATCAACTCGTGGATTTTTTATTCTCGGTTTTGTTTTCCTGTTCTTGTTCGCGTGAGTGTTGTTGCCTCGTCCGCGATTGCAAGGTTTGTCAGGTAATCGTCTACCGATGCGATAACCGACCTGACCTGCGTGCCGGAGAGTTCCGTTACTACCCGGTTGCCGCAGGCTTTTGTTGTCATGCCCGTAAGGTTGTCCGGTGCAAGCGATGACGCGACTGCTGCTGCGTCTGCATGCACGGTGGTGATACGGCCGCTGACCTGCATCATGCCAAAAGCGCCTCCTGCCAGCCCTTCACGAAGGCTGGTAGCTGGTCGCAGGGGATTGTCGCCCCTGCACGGGTGCGGTGTCCCCCGCCGTTCCCGCCGCATGCAGCGGCAAGATCCCGGATAACCGGGCCGATATCTGCGCTGACGCCTTCGGGTGTGCGTGCCGAGCACCGGCAGGAACTGCCGGTTTTCGCGTACACGAGCACCGGTGCCTGGTGCACCCGGTCCCGGGAGAGCACATCGGCGATATCGCTTGCAAGCGATGCGTCCTGTGCCTCGTACACGGCCCTCCCTGCTTCCGTAGCGGGGCGTACGGTTTTTACCGCGCCGATTACGGAAAGGAAGTGCTGCCGGGCCCGTTCCCAGGCGTCGCTGAGTTCCACAGACGAGCGGAGGCAGAGCGCAACCGCAAGGTCCCCATACCCGGCTTTGCCGCAGGCGTCGATGACTGCGGTAAGCGCATGTGCGTCCTCGATGACCTCGCGTTCCAGCCGGAGCGTGTCGCCGTAGAGCAGCCCGAGCCCCGCTGCTGAAGTCTGCGGGGCAGAGCGGAGTACGGCAAGGCTTAGAAGGATTCCGGTGTTGAGTCCGTCTTTTCCCTGCGCCTCCGTGAGGAGGTCGGCAACAGCGGTCTCGTCGCCGCTGATCCCGTCAAGGTAGGGCCGGGTGGCAAGCAGCCACCGTTCCGCCATGTCGCGGCCGGCAAGGGTGATGCCCCGGGCCGGGACAATG
>Ga0172381_10003489_pt1 | contig 16629 bp, 15 predicted proteins | sample Leawel6488metaG_FD_119754 | JGI IMG/M metagenome (GOLD analysis project Ga0172381, IMG submission 119754) | Leachate microbial communities from a municipal landfill in Southern Ontario, Canada - Leachate well 64-88 metaG | ecosystem: Engineered > Solid waste > Landfill > Unclassified | place... | reverse complement strand
CAGTTCGAACAATATTGACTTGTCTTTATCGTACAAATAAGCGCCCGCGATCCGCGGCGCGGAAAGATCGACCAAATCCCAGTTGTTTATAAACTCAGTATTCGCCAAATACAGATCGAAAATATCATTTTTGATTTTGTCATCGCCTTTCTCGAATTTTTTCACCAATATCAAAAGCGCCAGCAACCGTTCTTCGTGGAATCCGCTTTCCAATAATTCCCGCGTTTCATCCAACGAAATTTCTTTCCAGTATTTTTTCATCAGCAACCGCGTCTGCGGCACCATCACGCCCAAAAACTTATCCCCCTGGGCATATCCGCCCGGCCCGGTCTTAAAAAATCTCTGCAGATCTTTCGCTTTCTGTAAATTAGCCATCTGCCGCAATTCTTTTTGTATTTTTTTCACCATATCCCAAGATCGTGAAATTATTTTTTCGCGATATTTTACAATTTTTTCCATTTTGCCAAAAATGACAAACTTTTGATTCGCCGCGGACAATCAAGGCAATAATGGAAAAAATTGCATGGCTTCGATCGCGAAAAAATAATTTCACGATCGCCCCTCCCACTTGCACCCGGTCTTGTTTTTAATGGCTTCGGCTTCAGCCGCAACGATTTCGGCTTTGTACTTTTGATTTTCCGGGTAGAAACGCGCGATCGCCATCCCTTCGGCCACTAATTGTTGGTTGATATTAACGCCATTCAAAAACACAAACCGCAACTGCCGGCCATATTGGTCCTGGCCTTCATTGTCCATTTCCAGCACAACAGTTTTTCCCAAAATCAATTCTTCCAATCGCTGCCGCGCCGAGTCATAGCACGGAGAATCTTTTTCATCGGCATCAATTCCAAGCAAACGCACGTGGATTCCGCCCTGGACAATGATCGTATCTCCATCCAAAACTTTGGTCACGATCGCTTCTTTTGTCTGCGCCGAATTATTTGGATTCGCACCGCCATCTTGTTTGGGAACAACCGCAATTTGATTGCCGCCCAGCCAGCCCAAAACCAACAAAACCAAAACCGCGCCCACAATAAACGATAAATTTTTTTGACGATAGTTCAAAATCATTTTTGAAAATATTGCTAAAATTAGCGGTCGCTAATTTTAGCAATATTGGGTGTTTTTTTCAGAAGCGGTAAAAGATTTTCAATTTGCGCGGCCGCGTTCGCCTGGCCCTGTTTCAGGATTTCTTCCATTTTGAAAAAATCAAACCAGCGGTATTGCGCCGCCGGCGGCTTGAAACAAAAGTCACCATGCTTTTCTTCGAATCGGCACAATTCTTTTTCAAGAATGTCTAGCGCTCTCGCGGCAACTTCCAACCGCCCCATTCCGCCCGCTTTTTCGTCAGTGATCCGGTCAACGGTATAGCTCGATGAACTGACCACAAAATCCGCGCCCATTGCCCGAACTTCATCAACCGGCAAATTGCGGGTTACGCCGCCATCAATATAGAATTTATTGTTGAATTTTTGCGCTGCGAAAAAACCCGGATATGCCGAAGATGCCAGAACGCTGGCAACCGGATTGCCCGAAGAAAACACTTCCCGTTCGCCCGTGGCCAGATTCGTCGCCAAACAAGAAAACAAAATCGCCAGCTGGGAAAAATCCTTGCCGCGGCAAATATCTTCCAGCGCCCGCTTGATATATTTGAACACGGCATCCGGGCCTTTGGCAAAAACAAATTTGTCTTTCTTGGCAAGATTGATCAGTGCCGCGTCGTAAAAATTATGCAGCGTTTCCAACCCCCCGGCCGCGTACGCCAACCCGATGATCGCGCCCGACGACACGCCGCTGATATAATCAATTTTTATCCCGGCTTTTTCCAATTCCTCGATCGCGCCAATATGCGCCACCCCCAAAGCCCCGCCCCCGCTCAAAGCCAACCCGATTTTTTTATTGCTATACATAATCAGCTCAAAACATAAGCCGAAGACGGCCCTTTTCCAACTTGAACGATCATTTTTAATTTCTTAAGTTTTTGCAGATGCAACTGGGCAGTCCGGGCCGGACAATTTAAAATATCCATAGCATCTTTTTTGGTGATTCTCCCTACCTGTTCCATGAAATCGATTATTTTAAGCTGTTCGGGAACCAAATATATTTGTGATTCCAATTTGGAATCAACCTTTCGCCGCGCGAGCGTTATGATTTTTGTTTTGGTGATTTCAATTTCTTCCTTGAATCCTTTGACAAAATATTCCAACCAGGAAGTGAAATCTGTTCTCCTTTCTTCATAATTTTTCCCGATATTAATCGCCTGATAATATTTTTGCCGGTCATTGTTATAATAATCCTCCAAAGCAAAAAGCTGGCGGAAATCATAACCCCGCTGGTAAAGTATCAATGTGGCTACCGCCCGCGCCGTGCGGCCGTTCCCATCGGCAAACGGATGGATCGCGGCAATCTCCTGATGCGCAATTCCCGCCGCGATAACCGGGCTAATGTTTTGAACATCACTGTTTTTAATCCAATTCATCAGTTCCGCCGCCAATTGCGGCACCTTTTCCGGATGCGCCGCGGTATAAACAATTTCGTCGGCAGAACCAAGCCGTCTTTTTACCACATAGACCATCCCTTTGCGATAATAACCGGATTGTTCGCGCGGCAAAGTTTTATCAGTGACAAGCTGGTGTATTTTCAAAAAAATCTTTTCAGAGATTGCGCGTTTTTCTTTAACAATCTTGCCAATATATTGCAAAGCCTTGATATAATTTTGCACCTCATAAGTATCTCTTTTGGGCGCGTCAATTTTTTCCCGCCGATACAGCGCCTCAACTTGGCCAAAGTTTAAAATATTGCCTTCGATACCGGTTGACGAATGCGTCATACGAATCAACGCCTGCCGCCGCAATTTCATCTCCTGCGCGGGCAAAAGCCGCGCCCGGGCAATGATCGCGCGGCTTTCGGCAATCTCGGTGAGCATACTCACGATCTTGTTCGTCAATTTGTATTTGGGATTAAACATATTTCTATGTCTTAATTTTACCATTTTCAAAATAATCGCGCAATAATCGCGCAATAATCGCGCAACCAAAAATAGACGATTGTCAACAAAATATTTAATTTATAATGTACCCCCAAAGCCCCGCCCCCGCTCAAAGCCAACCCGATTTTTTTATTGCTATACATAAAAGTTGAAACTTACAATCATTATTGCATTTTATCATTTACGGCCAAAAACAAAAAACAGCAACAATACATCCCCCATCCTCGTATCTATTCTCTTTTTTGCGCGAAAAAGCAAAAATCATTAAGCTTCTTTATGTTTTGTTTAAGTCTGATTTAATTTTGCAATTTAAACCGTAATTATAAATTAATTACGTTACATTTTTAAAAAAAGAAGTGGGAGACAGATCGATATCCGCTCCCCACCGTAATAACATTTTTTTGCAACTATCCTGTTGGTTCGGAAAAAAATGGCCAGCGACTCTAATCGCACACGTCCCTATCGCCAGAGTCAAAAAAGGAAGCGAAAGTATTTTAACAAGACCTTTAGCCGACATTTATCCTCCATTTGGCCGAACTACGATTTGCTTTTTCATAGCGTTAACTCACTGTTTTCCAAGCAAGAATCTTCCGCCCCTCCTCATGAACAAATCTCTATGCGTTATCCTTGCCGGGTTAAAACCCAGTGCGCTGTACGGTATTTCAAACAAAGCGGATAACGCCTTCATTACGCTAAGCGCAACTCCATTTTGTCCGACTATCGCCGCAATTTCTTTTCTGCCGATAACTCTTTGAGATTTAAATGCTTCTTCAACCACGGGCAGCATTGCCTTAACATGGCTAAATTCTGCCTTATTGACAAATGCCATATAGGCAACCCTCAAATCCGGTATCTCCGATATTCGGTATATTCTCGGAATTTTCACATCCCGGTAGTCAATACCGGAATTCTTGGCTCGCTGCTTTTTCGCCTCGAAACCGGTAATTCCACGGTAGCTGTGCGGCAACCCGGTAATTGCAGAAATTGCCCTCAACAAAGGCTCTATGGGATGGTTAGTCACTCCTTTAATTTCCCAAGAACTGATCTTTCCCGTTTTTTGCACTATTTCCAATATATTCTTGAAACTCCCAACATCGGTCACGCCATTCGCTACGCATGATTTTAAGATATCATCTTCCGAAACTGATCTAACTTCGTCCCTCCTGGCAATCTCAACAATATTGCGATCTTCTGCCATCGACAATATTCTTCCCTTGCGTCGATGGCTAGCCAACGCATTCATTCCCGATCCGAACAAATTATGCCTTATGGCCGATATTTTCCGACGTTTAATCTCAATACTTGCCCTTGCCTCTTGAAGTTTTATTTCTTCCTTGCTTCTTATCACTTCCAGCCATTTGTCCACTTTTTCTCTCAATCGAGAAAGTTCGGCCTCATGGCAAACCTCGCAAAGCCTTTTGCCATGGTAGAATCTTATTGATTCATCTACGCTTGAACAACTTTCACAAATCAAAGGCTTGGATATGTTTGGCAACGGCATTATCTGCCGACTCTTCAAATGCCGTTTTACCAACAATTGACCTTGACGACAATGCCAACAAAGCATTCCCTTGCCGGTTACCGTCACGTCACGATTACCACATTCGCGGCACACGGAATGTTGCTCTTTCCCCGGTGCCGGATTTTTTATTCGACTTATTGCACTCAACATCTCCCAATATAAAGCTTCTTGCTTAATTTCCTTTTCTTTTAAATACGTTTTCCTCTGTGCTGTATCCCATTTTTCTCTTTTAATCTTCAGCCTCTCAACGTTTATCGCTATTTGATGTTTATGCCCCAATTTCTGGCGCATAAAACTACAAGCTATAAACGTATCGCATATTTCATTTGCGAAATCAACAACAATATATCGCTGATTCGGCAAATAAACATCAGCATTGGCATTCACATCATCTTGCGCGGCAACTAAATCCGGAAATCGACCCGCTTCAAATTCATAATTGGCGCAAATTTCCAAATACCTGTCGCGTCCATCCGCATCGGCCAATAATGCATCGTCTATCTCTTTCCCCAGAACAAACAAACCTTTTGCCGCCTTTAGAAAATCAGCAAGCTCGGTTTCTGTCAGACAATTGATTTTACCTGATACCGATAATGCTTCCTCGACTTGAGGAGGCAATTCGCTTAAAGATTTATTAATCAACATCAAAAACCCCTACAATAATTTGTCATCTCAAGTTTGGCAAAGATCCATGCCGCTACCATTAGCTATTAAATTACAAAAGAGCGAAAATTTTCGCCCTCTTCTCGATAATAATCGTACAATCTAATAAAGTATTTGTCAAGGTAGAAACCGATATTAATTTTAAACAAAAAAATCCCCGGACAAACCGAGGAAATCTGCAATCGCAGGATTGTCTTATGAAGCGGGGCGAGGAGAAGAGAGTTTTTTCCTTTTGACAGGAACTCGCCCCACTTCATAAGACAACCCGCACATTTGCCCTTTCTAAACCCGCCATTGATTATGACGAGCTTGGAAAGAGTTGGGAAGAAAACCAATCCTCCCAAACTTTAACCCTTTGATTTAAGCACTTGCCGTGCCTGGCACGGCTTCGTTCGTTTTTTTCACAATCCGGAGCAGGTACCAATTGTACCGCTGCTCCGACCGGTATAGCTCTTCGCCACTGCGGCGAAGAACTGCATTCCAACAATCACTATAGATTAGATAGTAATTGCCAGTCCCATCCATATAAAATGGCATGGGATTTTTTGAGGTTTCCGTTTCGCGCTCCTTGCCGCTATCGCGATCAATTTGCGCGATTCGGATACCACCGATCTCGCCAGTATGAATTGCATAATCAGCGATTTCGTTAGGATGCCCCTCGGGATCAAAATCGAGAAGTGCCGCCCCTTCATCCTGCCACAAGGGTTGTTCAAGCCCTTTGGCAACCGCGGCGATAACCTGCGCTTCGGACAGGAATCTTTGTGCGGGATCATCGCAACGTTCTCGCGGCCCGGTGCCCAGATAACCGCTGATCTGGCGGCCTTCGGCATACTTGCCGAAGAACTCCATCGCGGTCCGCGGCACGAACCCAGCGTAACGGTACATCCAGACCTCGCGAGTCCGCTCGTTACAAAGCAAAACCGCGCGGCGGACGAATCCGTCCTTTCGGCGGATGTAAGCCACCTCATAAGCGAGGTGCTCACCATCCTTCATCCGCAAGGCGGATGAAAGAAAGTTATCACCTTCCCAAGTGAACCACTTGGGAAAAGCGTCTGATCTCTCCACTACGCTTTTACAAGCCCGCCTGAAATACGGACAGGTATCCTGCCGGTTCCGACCGCTAAATTCACTCCATCTCACTCCCTGCATCCTGCAACCTTTGCAGAGCAAGAAAGAGGTCTTGCTCGGATCCGATGCAATAATGTGTACTTGCACGCTTGGATTGTGCTTACACACTATCGCTTGGCCAATCTGATTAGTGAGTATAGCCTCGATGACCTCATCGAGCATTCCTACAATCGGTGCGGGATTGGGATCATACTCATGTTCCCCCTTAATCCCATATCCAATCGCAAACCCGGTCCAATTGGCCCGGTATTCGGTTGGGCAGTTTTTAAACTCGGCCCAGATTCTTCCCGGCTTGGGGAAAATCCGAGCATCGGTGATGCCATACCGGAAAGAGGCAACCTCCACGTGGCGTTTGTATGCCACAACCCTGACTGAGTGAGCGGTCAGGCCGCTGGTTGACCGATAATCATCGGTTGACTTGAGGCTGATTGCCTCATCGTCGAACCAGTGCTCGGTGGCTCCATGGCCATCCCATTCCCACTTAAACTCACCGAGTTGATGAGTTGGATAATCGTTTGAATGGGCAGCTGTAAACTTACCATCGCGGCAAATAAGCTTTACTCTTTTACCGCAACGGTCGCAACCGTTGCATTTTTCTTCGGAAGCATCTTCGCATTCCAGTTTAACTTCTCCCTGAATTTCCACCTCAGGGAAAAATTTTAAAAAAGTATCCTTACTCAACACAATCGTTTCGCCATCGGCTGGTTTATGCCAGCTTTCCTTATCGCCAAAACTATCATGGCGATCATAATTAATTCCATTCATTTTCTATCTCTCCTTTCGCTTCGCACTTGCGAAGCATATCAATCAATCTTACTTACAATTTCATTCCGCCGCGGCGCTGGGATGATCCCGGCACCGCTTCCGGCATTACCTGGACTCTTTCCGCGGATTTGAGAATCCGCTTCGGCGTCCAAACTTCCGGTCTCCCAGGCCTTGAGACAACTACGAGATTCCGCTCGCGGAGCTCGCGTAACGCAGGCAAAGTTATAGTAACCTTGCCTTCGGAGATTTCGACACCGACAATATCCTGGCTATTCTTTTTCCAGAATTTCCACCGGCGATCCCACGCCGAAAGCTTTTTCCCACCCTGGCTCACACCACGATGGACAACGAAAGCTCCTCGAACTTCTAAAACTAAACTAAAATTTCCACTTCTTGCCAAATAAATCCTCCTCCTCTGAACCTACCATCCACTGGTTTTCATTAATGATAAGTTCGGAAGAAGGGACGAATTATGTTAACTCGTCCATCCTAACCCTTAACCCTTTTGCTTTTCCCGCATCATCATTCTTTCGAATTCCGCAGGATTACGGCCAAGCATACCGCCATGGATCGCCAGTTCCAAGTATTTTTACCTGTTAAACAGGCTTGCAGAACTTCCCATCAAGCTCCGGGCTAAATAATTCGTTATCCGCGCATGGGGATCGTGTCAATCTTCGCCTTTTCAACCGCATTGTCATCTGCGATCGAGAAAATCAAATAACCGATTGACTGGCTATTAAACTCTGATCTTCGGCTTAGACAATTTTGGTTCTTTGCAAACCTTGCTGAACTTAGAGCTCATTAGGCCTGTGGCCTTTATTAAGCACTCTAAATCCACTCGGGGTTTATACGCGCGACGGAGATAAAAAATTGCGAACCGCCGCTTTACTAACAAACTACTGCCGGACTTCATAGTAGTGCTGGGAAGAGGCTCATGCATGAGAAGCCCGCTTAACAAATGCATAAGGATCTTAAGCTTCAACTGTTTGGCGGATACCCAGGATAGCCGACAAACACGCGACTAAAAAAAATTATGTCGAAGCTTCTACACAGACTTCGGCCTGCGCATGCCAGCTCCGTGAGGAGCGCGGGTGGTAAATTGCTTCCATCTACAACTTCATCACCTCCGGATGGTTGTAAATTTGTTCATCACGCCTTTACAGCTTCAGCCCGCCCCGGCGGCGAGCATCACGCTCGGCCACCGCGGATTCGAGCTTATCGACTGCCTCCTGATCTATAGGAGGCTTGGTTCGATAAGCCTCGGGCAAAAGCCTGCGGCTGTTCGTGTACCTGATAGCCAAAGCGGTCATCAAGTCGAATGCCTGTTGATCACGGGACGGAATGAAATCCGCCACCGCGTCATCCAGGTGCCGGGTTTCCACCGACATCTCCTCCTCCTCGGCAAATTGCTTCGCACGAAGGAGAAGAGCCTCGATCTCGGCTCCGGTCCAGCCCTCGGTTGAACCAAGAGCTGACGAGAAGTTTATCTTCTCGGCGGCTATGCCGTACTTACGGCACAGCGCTCTGAAAATTGCCTCTCTCCCGGTAATATCCGGGACAAGCAGTGGCACCCGCTTGTCCATTCTTCCTTCTCTCATAACCGCCGGTGCCAGGCGGTTGGGATAATTCGTTGCCAGCATGAAAAACAACTGGCCGCGCGCGGAGTCGTCTCCCATCACGTTCTGCAGTTTCCCGCGAACGCGAGAGGAGACTCCGCTATCCCCATTGTAACCCTCGCCATTGCCGATAGCCTCGGCCGCTTCATCAATAAAGATGATGGTCGGAGCCATGGCACGAGCAATATCAATCGCGAGGTTCATATTCCTTTCGGAATCCCCTACATACTTGCTGAGCACATTGCCCAGCATCACGAAATTGACACCGCTCTCCTTGGCGAGAGCCTCGGCAATAATCGTCTTGCCGGTTCCAGGTGGACCCATAAGGATCCAACCCTTATCGCAGTCCTTAGAACCTGCACGAAGCTTCTCGATCTGGACTTTCAGGGCACTTTTCACGTACTCCAATCCGCCGATCGCCTCAAAACCATGCTTTGGACGAACAACTTGAAGCACTCCTCCGGACTGACTCTCGATGAGTTCGATCTTTTTTGACCAGATGAACTGGTCAGAAATCGGCTCACCGGACTCCAACGACCTCATAATAAAGTCGTCGAAGTCTTTGCACCGCAATCCAGCACAAAGATTTGCTAATATCTCAATCTTTATTCCATCGGCCAACTTAACTCCGTTAGCCTTCAGAGTGTGGCGAATAAATGCCTCCAGCTCTACACGGTTTGGCCGCGGGATGTGTATCCGCACGACACTTGAATCATCGTGCTTCACCACGCTCGATGTCCTCTCCGGGTTCCTTTCTATTAAGATTACGGGATTGCCCGTGCCCTTCAATGGAGAATCCAGAGACGCCCATCTCTGGAGCGTAACTGCCGGGAACGAAGCGTAGTCGGTCTCTGTTATGACCGACTCAACGTACTCGATAACCACAGCGGCCTTTCGCTCCTCGGGCTTCCCTTGGGAGAGAAGCTTCTCAAGCAGACCAAATGCCTGTTCGGGATCAGTGGGCAAAGCGCCATTCGCGCCGTTGCCCGCGAGCCCGCCCAGCAGGTTGGCAACACTGCCTGCCTGCTGCTGTTGATTAAGACCAACCGCGGCCTTAAATTTCTCCCTCATCGGGAGTTGGCCGTTGGCCGCTTTAATTCCTAGGATTTCGTCGGCAAAGACAAACCCCGCTGATTTATCCCAGAAAACTACTATATCCCTTCCGGCAAGTTGCCTTGCCCAAAACTGGCGCAAGGTCACGAACTCATTCCCAAGCGGGAACAAATCCGCAATGTTTCCGGACTGCAAAAATACATATCCCAGCTCGGCCGCATAGGCCCGAGCGAAAACGTTAAACCAGTTATGCGCCGTAATGGCACCATCAATACTCATTTAGAATCCTCCTTTTGCTTGAGGATTTCCGAAACTTCTTTCATGACCGCATCCAGGTCAGGAAGTTCCGGAAATCCGGTTTGTTCAACCGTTCCATCAGCGCCGAGCGTGAACTCGGTCGTCTGATTATTTCCAAATACTTCCTCCGATCGGATGCAATCGGTAAGAAATATAATTCTCTGATTTGCCGAGCCGCGATATGGCTCTTGGCACCGTTGTTCCTGTATGAACGGACCGTCGATGAGCAGGTCTACCTGCCCAAGAAGAGCGTTCCAGTCACTACGGTTGCCCGAGTGTAGCTGTTCAAGCGTGTAGCCGGTGTAGCATACCACCGACAATCCACGTTTATGCAATCTTTTCGCCAACTCGGCAAGCGATTTAGCTTGCGCGAACGGTTCGCCACCGGAAAAGGTGACACCGTCAATTCCCTCTTGAGCCAAAACACGGCTTTCGAGCTCTTCAACGCTCACCATTTCTCGCTCGGCGAATGAGTGGGAATCAGGATTGAAACATCCCGGACACTTCCGAGGGCAACCCTGCACCCAAATCACTACCCGCTCTCCCGGTCCATTTGCGCACGACCGGGGGTTGAACCCGTGAAGGTTCACGAGGGACATTAAATCACCTCGTTTCGATCTTCAGCGCGGTTTGTTGGACCGCCGTTTCAAGCTGGGCGTCATCCTTCATTTGGATTCCGTCCAACTCGGTTATTACACCGAGCCGAGCCAACTCGGCCGCGATATCCGCCGCAGCCTTCAAGCACGTCTTCCCGCTGAAGCCGTGCATTTCAGAACCGATGGAGCCATCGGTTCTGAGAGTAATAACTTCACAAGCCATTGTTAAGCCCCCATCTGCACGACCAGCTGAAGCTGGCGTGTTTCTTGGTTCAATTTAACTTCGCACTTCTGCCCCTTCGCTTGCGCGATAAGGGCGCGGGCGGCGAAATAACACGCACCGCCCAGAACGGCCTCGACTTGCTTTTGCAGCTCGGCCGCCCGAGCCTTCTGCTCGGAATAGTAGAAGTCGCCAACAATGGCGAGCTTTCCTTGGGCATCAACCGCAAGGCCCATGCCCGCAAAGTTGTTGCGGGAATCGGCTGAGCCCTGCGCGTCTAACGCGCAAATAACCTTTGTGCCGTTGATCTCGGTGACCTTGCGGCCACCCCAATCAAAGACATAGTCGGTCACCTTGACGCCTTGCAGCGCCAGGAGCTGTGCCGCCACTTTGAGACCCTCACCCAGTACTACCGGATGAACGGTATCAAAGCCTTTTACCGTCTCCTTTTTAATGTGGCTCATAGGGCCACCCCAATTGGATACGGCTCGAGCTCTTTTGCAAGCTCGGCCTCGGTCACCACTCGAAATTCGAGTGGCCCGACCCAGAGTTTGATCGTCTTGATTTTGCCAAGAACTTGCTGCATCTCGGCCTCCCCGCATTTACTGCGGGACATATGGCCTCCCTTGTGGGGATGCCGTCTCCACATCCCCTGCATTTGGGGATGGCCGGACACTTGATACGTCCGGTTATTCGTGGTCACAATATCGATACTCGCTTTGGCGCCGCTAAGCGCCACCAATAATAATCTGATCTTCATTCTCGCCTCTTTCTACCACGGACACTCCGCGGTAATCGTTTCAATAATTACTTTTTCTACGCCCCAAATCAGGGCGTGGCTATTCCAGAATTCCCGTGACTTCTCTGCAGCTTCGGCCGGATTGGCCTGCTGAATAAAAGCCCTGGAATCCCATGGCTCGGGCTCTGCAATATGCCCGACGAAGGCGGTGATCAACACATAATTGCCGTCCTCCTCCGCCTTCTTGAGGATTACGACAAGGCTGGAGCACGCCTCCGGCTCGCGATTTTTTACGAACCGGCTGGGTCCCCAGCGTCCCGGCCTCTTCGCGTATACGATTTCGTCGCCCGGCCTAGTGGCGACGCAGATCGTCTCGCCAATGGGTTCGTCAAATTGAACCTCCTCGGCAAGAAATTGCCGACCTCCCGCATCAATCCGCACCAAAGCAGCGCGAAGAGCAGGAGCCGGCACTCCTTTATGAACATGTGAGACCAATCGGTCAAACACATATTCTCCAGATTTAAGAATAATATTTTTTCCTCCCTAGGCTTTCTTGTTTGCCCGTTGAATATTCGATATTATCAATCGAAAACTCAACGGGCAAACCAGTACCCGCGGAGGACCAAAACCAATATTCACGGCTCAAACGCTCCCGTATAATAATCCGCAAGCGTATCATCGCCGCAAACACTAACCTTGGTTATTTAATTGACAAAGTTCTTACCAATTCCTTACCCTCTTCTCTTTAGCCTCGCCAAAACTTTAGCTTGAGCGGGTCTCTCTTCTCTTTTAATGGTAAGGAGATTTCTGGAGACCAAACGGGTTAGGTTTTGATCTCCAGCCGATCTCCCTCCCAATGATGATCCCTCGCTTTGCTCGGGACGCCACTGGGTTGGCGGAACGGGTGGTGGAATGTTTTTCGGGCGCCTTATCGGTGGACAACGTCCAATGCATCGGCAATTTATAACCCTACTCAAGCGCGGCGCGGATACTTCGGTTCGTCGCTTCCGTATCTTTGCCAGGTTCCATCATGACGAAAATTGGAATTTCGCGGAATGTCTAATTTCCAGCCTCACTCTCTCCTCGAGAATGAAGACCACACATTCAGCAACTTCCAACATACAAAGAACTATTTACTCCCGAAATCGAGAGAATGATGGGGATGAAATTTCAGGCTTGATGATTCGGAGCAATATTGGTATATAACCTCTCCGCACCTTCGCCCGAGAGAGCGTTTTGTTGAAACTGGGCTTGGGGTTACCCCGAAATCCAGTTTCCCGCTCTTTTTCTCTCTCCTCTCCATCATTCTCGCGACTTGCATTTGTCAAAATCTTCTGGACACTTTCGTAAGCTATTTTCACTCTGTTACAGCTTTATTATAGCATATTGCAGAAATTTGTCAAGTCCTGCTGGACACTCTGCCTTTTTGAGCCCGCACCCCGCTTTAAATGTGGTATCATATAAAAAACGATTAAAAACATATTTATGTACGAAAAAATTCTCCAAGAAATTGGGTTAAATAAAAAAGAAGCGATTGTCTACCAAACTTTGCTCGAAACCGGGCCGATTGAGGCGCGGGAAATTTTAAAAAAAGTTGCTCAAAAAATCAGCACCACCCGCAGCAATCTCTACAATATTTTGGCCGCGCTGAAAGAAAAAAAACTTGCAACCGAGAAAGTCAAAAAAGGAAAAAATCTATTTGAAGCCGAGTCCCCAACCAAACTGTTGAAAGTCATCGAAGAGTCGGTAAGCAAAACCAACCAGGCCCAGCAAAATTTAGCGATGGCGTTGCCGGAATTAACATCGCTTTACAATCTGACCACCCAAAAACCCGTGGTGCAATTTTACGAAGGCATTGAAGGTGTGAAAAAAGTTTTAGCCGATTCGCTCACATCAAAAAACATCGTTTATACTTATGCCGACATGGAAGCGGTTGTAAAATATATCGACAAAGTCAACCAGGAATATGCCAAAGAGAGGGACCGGCTGGGAATACAAAAAAAAGCCGTTATCATCGACTCTAAATTTTCCCGGAATTATCTGAAAAATTACCACCAAGAAACCACTGACATAAGGCTGATCGACCATTTGCTTTATCCCATCAAGTCGCTTATGGAGATTTACGAAGGCAAAATATCCTATATCACCTTATCGGAGAAAGGAATGATCGGCGTCATAATCGAAGACCCGAATATTTACCAGCTCAACAAATCTATTTTTGAATATGTTTGGGCGACCGCCAAAGATTTTGATCACCTTCCGCCATTTTCCAGCTCAAAGGCGCAGTAAACATCATCACCGTCAAATATATATCGGGTCATAACGTAACCTTCGCTGAATAATCCATTGGACTTGCTCATCAGACTATTGATGCCGCTTTCATTATTTCCGTACTTCAAAACCATCCTCTCGATACCGTCTTCATAATTGTTATCAGGGAATTTTTTGTTTTCGGCAACAATTTCCCTGACGCCGTATCGGCCGCTCCGATACTCATAGCTCCCATTATCGCCGTTTCTCTCGATCGCAAGCAAAGTTTCTTTTGAACCTTTGTATTTTTGCGCGGCTTTAGCTACAAAACCCATTTTTTCGATATAACATGAGCTAACCGACGTTTCGAACATACAATTCGCCAAAATCGATTCATCGCCAGCGGTCTCCTGGTTTAATGCAGTTTCCACCATACTGCTGCCGATAAGATCGCCTTTTATCGATTCCAGAACATTGCATGAACCGAAATACTTCGTATCATCGCCCTTCTTGTCGAATCGGCAAAAAGCGACAACTTTACCGTTTTTTTCATAATAATACACGTTCGTCAAACCGCCTTCATCGCCATCGACCAATTTTTGAAAACCATCGACCAACACTTTGCCGAATTCCGGATCGTAATTCGCCGAATAAATTTTTTTCATTTGGGCAAGAATGTCCGAATTTATTAATTGCGCCGCGGTCACCCGATGGAAAGCGACGCCCTCCAAATCCTCCGGGTTTACCGGCTCGCCCGATTGTTTAAGCGCTTTAAAGGCCTTAACGTTGAGCAACAAATCCGCGTTATAATTATCCAATTCATCCATTATGCTTTCCGCATCCTTAGTAATTTTGACTTTGCTTGAGAACTTGACCAACAGATCATTGGCCTTTTCTATCAAATTCCCGGAAACCGAATCTATTTCTTTTTGGGAAAAACTTTTTTCTCCTTCCTTAACCATCCCAAACAATTCTTCTTTCACCCGGCCCGCCATATCAACAATTTCGGCATACTTAGCAAAAATCGCGTTCGCAGCCTCTTGGTTATTCAATGTTTCTCCAATACCGAATATACTCTCGCTCATTTTTTTTCCCGCCTCAAGAGAAAGAAAAGATTTAATCCGGTTTTTCCTGGCGATATCATCACCTCCTTTATCAAGAAAATCTTTAACTTCTTCCACCTCTTGTACGCTTTTCGAAGAAAGAAAATCAACAAATTGAACCTGCTCTCTTACGCTGTAATCTTTTAACTTAATTTCAAACTCTTTTTCAATTTTATCCCTCAAGGGCAATTCAATAAGTGTTTTATATGTCAAAACCAATCTCTTATAATCATCTTCAGCAATTTCTTCTTTTTTAAATCCTTCAATTCCCAAAATATCTTTGATATCCAATCGTTTCGGCATTTCCTGGCCTTTTTCTTGCGTCAACGGAAAAAAAGAATCAACCCCAAGGTCGTTTGGATTATAAATCACCGCGTATTTATCATTTAACCGGCTATAAGTTGAATCTTCGGTCATTTGTTTTACATATTCAGCATTTGTTCCTTCCGCGATTTCTGCAAAAACCGGCGGAATATTGTAGTTATTTTTCAATTCTGCGTTGTCATATTCGCCCCGCATCCGTTCCGTATCTTTTTGCATTGCATCAATATCTTCCAATTCTTGCTCGATTTCCGCTTTTATAAAAAAATTTTCACTCTCTTTTTTCGCGCTTTCAAGAACAATTCTTGCCGCCATCATCGCCGCTAAATGGTTATCTCCATCTTCCCTCCGCTCGTAAAAACCATTCTTTTTGAAATCGTTGCTTTTCGCTTGCTGATAATCATCCCAGGCCGCTTGCATTCCCTTAAGACTATCTTCAGCCGTCAGTCCTTCAAACTCATAATCATTTTGATAAAAAAGATACTGTAATATTTTGATGTTTTTTATCGCCTTGGCAATATCTTTGCCCTCGGTTATAATTTCTTTCATCTCAAGAACCGATTCCGGGTTAATTGACCCCAGACACATTATTGCTTCGGAAACAGTTGCATCCGAAACTTTGCCAGGGTTATCCATCAAGGCAAATAAAAAATCTGCCCTGATTTTTTTATCGAAATTATCGATATCCCGACACATTTTTTTTATTTGTTCCTGTTCTAAATCCGAAATTTTTTCTCCTGTTTCTATTCTTTTTATCAAGGATTGCGCCGCTAAATCATTTTCTTTTCCCTCTTCTTCAACAGCTTCAATTTCCTGGAAATATTCATTTGCCGAACTTTCCCTATCTCCTGTATCTTCAGCCCCCTGTACTGGAATATTCAATTCAAAATCTTTCATCATATAGTTTTAGTATCTTCCATTACACTATTTTTCAGCCCAAAAATCAATCTCGGCGGCAAACTGCATTGACTTGTAGCGATGCCTGTTGTATATAAATTACTGTTGCCTACCGAATGGTAGGTAGTTAATTTTATAATTTTATGGAGAACGAACGCAAGCTTGAGATTATTGGCGCGGCCAAGAAGCGGTTTGCCAAGGATGGGTATTCGCCCACTTCGATGGATGATATCGCCCGCGATGTAGGCATCACCAAAGCATCGCTTTATTATTTCTTCAAAGGAAAAGAAGAAATATTCGCGGCCATTGTCGAAGAAGTAATCTTGGAAGTAAAAAGTTATCTTTGCCAGGAGCTAAACGTTTGCAAGCCCGGGCCGCAGGCTTTGGAAATGATGATCGACCGCACCATCAGCACCTGCCTGAAAAACGGCATCGTCATCCGGCCCGTGGATATGAAAGTCGCCGGGTTG
>Ga0172381_10003488_pt1 | contig 16634 bp, 17 predicted proteins | sample Leawel6488metaG_FD_119754 | JGI IMG/M metagenome (GOLD analysis project Ga0172381, IMG submission 119754) | Leachate microbial communities from a municipal landfill in Southern Ontario, Canada - Leachate well 64-88 metaG | ecosystem: Engineered > Solid waste > Landfill > Unclassified | place... | reverse complement strand
GAGCAGTTGGGGCGCGTCTGCTACGGGATAGAGATTGAGCCCCGCTATGTGGACGTCGCCGTCCGCCGGTGGCAGAACGCTACACAGCGCAGCGCCGTCCTCGAGTCCACAGGGGAACCCTTCCCCGTGAAACCAGGCGGCTGAGCTATGGCCGTCACCGACTTGAAACGCTACCAGCAGGTGGTCCGGCGCGTCCGCGCTGAACGTGGCGACCACTGCGAACTCTGCGGCTATCCAGCGACGCACGTCCACCACATCATCCCGGTCAGCGAGACGCGGATACACAGCCCCCTCGTGTTTGCACCCGAAAACATGCTCATACTCTGCGATTGGTGCCATGCCCTATGCCACCCGATAATCCGGAACATCTCGGACTGGAAAGGCGCGCGCCAGCGCCGGGGTGCTCGCCTAATCCGCCGCCGGTAGACGCCCCAGAGGAGTTTCTGCGGTATCTGCTGGGTGTCGAAGTCGAGCGGCTGGAGACGGCCCGCCGGATCGAGCGGGAGAGAAACTTCATCTTCCCCGAGACCACGGTCATCATCCGAGACATCATGAAACTCCGGGCGGCTATCCTATCCGGGCAGGAGACTGAAGCAGAGCCGGAAGCAGAGGCTGCAGCTCCACCACCTGAAGACGAACTAAGTGCCTTGTTGCGCCAAGTGCAGGGTGACCAATCATGACCCCACGCAAGTCGACGGCGACTAAGCCCAAGGGCGGCAAACGCCCTGGTGCAGGTCGACCGCGCCTGCTCGAAACCCCCGAGGGGCAGGAGAAGGCGGCACGGTGCTTACAGGCCCTGCGCGGCGGCAACTTCCGCAATGTAGCCTGTGATTGGGCGGGCATCCCGGATAGCTCCTTCCGCGATTGGCTTGCCGAGGGCGAGAAGGGCACACCGCAGAGCAGTGTGGATTTCCGGCGGCAGGTCCTCGAAGCCGAGAAAGCAGCGGAAATCCGGGCGGTCGGGCTGATCATGAAGGCTGCCGCAAACGACCCGAAACACGCCGAATGGTGGCTGGAGCGCAAGTTCCCGGAACGCTGGGGCCGCAAGGACCGCCTGCAAGCCGAGGTCTCCGGCCCCGAGGGCGCGCCGGTGCAGATCGTGATTGCACCTTACGAGGATGGCGATGGTAGCGGCACCGCGACAGATCACAATCCGCGCTAGCGCCAAACAGCGGCGCTTCCTGGACAGCCGCGCTGCCACCGTCGTCTATCAGGGCGGTGCCCGCGCAGGGAAGACCTGGGCCGGGGCGCTGAAGGCCCTGCTGCTCGCGCAAGCTTACCCGCATTGCCGGGGGATGATCGTAGCACCCTCCTACCCGATGCTACGGCAGGCGGTGGTAGCCGAACTCACCACACTTGCGGATAGCATGGGCCTGCTGCACACGTGGCAGTGGAACAAGAGCGACAACGAGATCACGCTACCAGGCGGCGGTCGCATACTGCTACGGACGGCCAGCAACCCCGGCAGCCTACTGGGCGCGACACTCGGCTGGGCGGTCGGCGATGAAGTGGCCTTGTGGTCGCGCGAAGCCTACAACTACCTCCAAGGCCGCCTGTCCGACCCGCAAGGGCCGCGCCAAGTGGCTTTCACTTTCACGCCCAAGGGCACCGCGCACTGGACCTACTCCCTTTTGTCGCAGAGTCGCCAAGGCCTGGAGGTAATCCGGGCGCTCAACCGCGACAACCCGAGTCTGCCGGAGGACTACTTCGAGCGCATCGACCGCGAACTCGGGGTCGGCAGCCCTATCTGGCGGCAGGAGGCCCTGGGCGAGTACGTGGCATTCGAGGGCCTGGTCTACCCGCAGTTCGATGATGAGCGGCACGTGGCAGAGCCGCCGCCGGATACCGTCTGGGCCTCTGTGATCGGCGCGGTAGACTGGGGATGGACGAACCCCGGCTCGCTATTGGTGCTGGGGATGGATATTGAGGGCCGTATCTGGGTGCTCGATGAGGTCTACGAGACGGAGCAGCCCGTGGAATGGTGGGCGGCAGAGGCAGCGCGCCTGACACGGCAGTACAAAGTGGCGCAGTGGTTTTGCGACCCCTCGGAGCCGGGCAATATCGCGGCCTTCCGGCGGGCAGGCGTGCCTGCTACGCGCGCCTTGAATGAAGTAATACCTGGCATCGCTGCCGTTGCTGGGCGATTGCAAAATGATACGCTCTACGTCAGATCGTGCTGCGTGCACGTGGTGTCCGAATTCGGCAGCTACTGCTGGAAGCAGACGCGAGACGGGGTGGTGCGCGCAGACCAGCCCGAGAAAGTCAACGATCACGCCATGGACCCCGTGCGCTACGGCGTCATGGGGTTCTTAGCTCACCGGCCCGTAGAGGCCTATGTACTCTAGTCGCGAGGGCACCACCGGGAGGGGACTATGGGCCTGCTGAGTTGGTTGCAAAACCGGCGCGAGACCTTGGCAATGGCAAAGGCCCTGACCTCCGCTTCCGCATCCTCTCAACTCCTGCCGCTGCTGGTGGGCGGCGAACATGCGCCGCTGCTGGCCGACCGCACGCATGTGCAGGGCTACTCGCTCAACGCCTGGGTATACGCCTGCGTCAACCGCATCGGTCATGCGGTCGCCGAAGCGCCCATGATCGTGGAGCAACGCAAGGGCACGGGGCGTAGCGCCGAGTGGTCCGAGGTCGAAGGCCACCCGCTAACCGAACTGCTGGAGTACGTGAACACGGATGATGACGGCTACCAGTTGCGCCTGCAAACAGCCTCCTGGTTGGCGCTGCACGGTAACGCCTACTGGCTGCTGCTGCGCGGTACCGGCAGTCTTCCGGCGGCCCTGCAGGTGCTGCCACCTACAACCGTCACCATCGAGGCCGGTCAGGGAAGGCGCTCCGGGTCGGTGCGCGGCTATAAGGTCCGCGACGCGCAGGGCCACGAGACCAGCTTCGATGACACCGAGATCGTGCATTTCAAGCTCTTCGGCGCGCGGGATATGCTCTACGGCCAGTCGCCCCTGAAGGCCGTGGAAACCGAGATCAATACCTACACGGCCTCGGGCAATTTCAATGCGGCCTACTTCCGCAACGGTGCGGTGCCTTCGATCATCTTCAAGGCCTTGGCGTCGCTCGGGCCGGAGCAGAAGCAGCGGCTGTCGGCATCGATCACCGAGTGGCAGAAGCACCGTGGCTCGCGGCCCCTGCTGCTGGATGGTGACCTGGAGGCTATCGTCCAGGGCGCAAACATCGACGCCGGCACGGCGACGGCGCTGCCCAAGCTGCTGCGTGAGACTATCGCGGCAGCCTTCGGTGTGCCCCCTGCCATGATCGGACTCCTGGAGTATGCCAGCTACGCGAATGCCAACCAACAGGCGCGAGAGTTCTACGGCTCGACGGTCACGCAGTATTGGCGGCTGATCGAGTCGGCCGTCAACGAGCAAGTGACCTCGCTTTACGGCGACCAGTACCGGGTGCGCTTCGAGACCACGGGCATCGCTGCGCTGCAGACCAACTTCATCGAGGTCGCCGCTGCGCTGCAATCCTTGCAGGCGCACATGACGACCGACGAAATCCGAGAGCACCTGCTGGACCTGCCCCCGCTGGGCGGCGACTGGGGAACCGCGAAATGGGGGTCGTTCTCCGAGACCGTACTCGCCTATCCCGGCGAGAAGGCGCTCGCGCAGGAACCCGCCCCCGTGGCCGCAGAGGAACCAGCCCCCGAGGCTGCAACCGATGGCGAGGAAGAGACCGAGGAGCCGGTGCCCGAGGAAGACCAACCGGCCAAGTCGGCGACGCGCTGGGTGCGCAAGGGCAAGCAACGCCGCCTGAGCGTGCAGGCACGGCGGCAGCTTCTACGGGAGTTCAATGCCGCACGGGCTGCAAACGAGGCTGCGCTCAAGGCCTTGCAGGCTCCCTGGTATGACAAGCTATCGGAGGAAGTCCTCGGCAACTTGGCGGGGCAGGCGAAGGGCCTGCAGCCGGGCCGCATCAAGGACCCGCCGCTGAACACGCTGCTGTACGATGTGGATGAGGCAACGAAGCAGTTGCGGCTGCGGCTGGACCCCGCTGTGAAAGACGTCTACCGCCGGGCCGGAGAATCGGCTATCGCCACGGCGAGCAGTGCGCTGACTTTCAAGCTCGACAATCCGCAGGCGCGGGCCTTCTTGCGGGACCGCAGTGTGCAGATGAAGACAGTGGCGGAAAGCGCCCAGGACCGCCTGCGCGACAGCCTGGCCGAAGGGCTGGCGAATGGCGAGACCGTCGAGGAGTTGCGCCAGCGAACCCTGGAATGGGCGGTGGAGGGCAAGGAGCAGTATGCCGAGACCGTTGCCCGCACCGAAACCGGAAGTTCGATGAATCAGGCCTCCCTGGATGGCTACGAACAGGGCGGCGCAAGCGGCAAGGAGTGGCTATCCGGTGGCGGGCCGAATGCGCGCGATTGGCACTCGGCGATGGATGGTGTCGTGGTGGGCATCGATGAGAACTTCGACCTGGAGACCGGAAGCTTCAATGGCCCCGGTGACCCGGCGATGGAGGTAGGCGACGTGGCGAATTGCGGCTGCACCCTGGCGCCGGTACTAGGGGAGTTGGAGTAATGGCCGACCGTCGCCCGCCAAAGCCACCGCGCAAACGAACGGTGCCGCGCCACGCCAAACCGACGGTGCCGCGATACGTGAAGTAGCACGAGATCCGAACCGACCCTTACAGGCCCGCCTCTTTCTGAGGTGGGCCTGTTGCGTTTGAGGAGGCTGGTAGCTATGCCCGGCACGGCTAACCCGCAGGACCTGCGCCAGACGCCTTTCTCTAGGATGGCCGTCAATGTCGCCTGCGAACTGAAGGCCACCAAAGGCCCCGATACGCCGGCGGGGCGTAGCACCCTCCAAGTGGAGGGCTGGGCCTCCACGGAGCAGGTCGACCGCTCACAGGAGGTCATCCATACATCCTTTTTCCGCGACAGTCTGGAGACCTTCAAGGCCAACCCGCAGCTCTGGTGGCAGCACTGGCAGCCTATGGGCCTATGGGACGAGGTGGAGCTACGCGAGGGGCAGGGGCTGTACGTGCGCGGGCGCATGATCGCGGTCTCCGAGTTCGACGAGCCCTGCATGGCGCAAGTGGAGGAGGGGATCGTCCGCACCATGAGCGTGGGCTTCAACCTCTCCAAGCCCCGCGCGGAATGTGGCTACGCCGAGGAGGGCGTATGGCACTGGACGGAGGGCGGCGACCTGATGGAAGTGTCGCTGGTGAGCATCCCCTGCAACCCCGGCGCAACGATGCAGGTAGCCAAGAGCCTGCACCTGTCGCTGCCGCAGGAGGCGGAAGAGGAGTTCGCCGATATCGAGGACCCCGAGGAGCGCCGCGTGCGCTCCGAACTGAAGCGGTTGGCAGGCGCTACTGAGGCCCTGCGCAATTTCGCCCGGCACCTCACCAAGGATGGCGGAGCCCCATCCGCCGAGGTGATCGGTGCTGCGCTGAGCCCTATCAGCGATGCGGTAGAGATTGCAAAGGCCGGGCGCGTCCTGTCGGACCGCAACCGTGAGGCTGTCCTGGCGGCGCGTGACGCGCTCAACGAAGTGATCGAGCGCGACGACACCAGCCGGGGCGGCACCGAGAGCGAGCAGGAACCCAAGGCGCGCCGCGTGCGTATCCTGCGCGAGGCACCTGCCTGCTCCTGTGGCTGCGAGAGCGGCCACGCCGAACGCAAACAACTGATCATCCACCGATAGCGAGGTGCCAATCATGGCTGAGGAGACTAAGACCGCACCGCCCGACGACGGGGGCGTGACCGTAGCCGAGTTGCAGTCCGCCATTGCCGCAGGCGTCGCGGAGGCCCTGAAGGCCAATGCGCCTGCCCCACCGACACCGCCCGCACCCGATCCCGTGCCCGCGCCCGACCCCAAGGCGCAGGAAGAGGCCATTGCCAAGGCCGTAAACGAGGCTATGGCGGCTAAGGAAGCCGAGTTCCAGCAGAAGCTCGATCAGCAGGTGGCAGAGTTGCGTCGCGTGCAGGTGCAGGAGCCCACCTCCTCGGACATCCGCGAGGAGTACCTGCTGCGTGCGCCCACCGACCGCCCGCTGATGCTGGGGGTCGCCGGCAAGGCCAGTGACCTGCTCTATCTGGAGATGGCAACGCGGGGGTTGGATAGCCCCAAGAAGTCCACTCTCCATAGCAACAAGTGGTTCTGCAAGGCACTGGATACGGCCACAGACGGCAGTGGTGCCGACTACGTCCCCACTGGGTTCAGTGACCAGTTCATCATGGACGTGAACACCGCATTGCGCCTGCCCGCCGCCTTCCGCCGCTACACGATGGCGCAGGAGTCGGTGACCCTGCCGGTAGAGGGTAGCTACCCCACCGTCTATCTGGCCGGCGAGAACACGACGGTCGCGACGCGGCTGACCGAGTCCAGCGGCACCACCGCGAATGTGACCCTGAAGGCCATCAAACTGGCCGCCCTGACCATCGAGTCCTTCGAGTACAGTCAGGACGCGCTGCCGGTGGCCCTCCAGATCATCCGCAACAAGCTCATCGTGGGCCTTGGGCGCGGCATCGAAGACGCCATCATCAATGGCGACACCGCTGCATCGCACATGGATGCAGACATCACCGAAGCCGCCGATCGCCGCAAGGCCTGGATCGGACTGCGCGGCAAGGCGATGAACGACACCACCGGCAACGCGGACATCGGGACCTTCAACGCCGACACGCTCATGGGCCTCAAGAAGAACATGGGCGAGTATGGCCTCGACATCGCAAATCTGGTCTGGGTCGTCTCCGTCAGCGCCTGGAATCAGATGCTCCTGCTGCGCGATAGCGACAAGAACCCCGTCACGCTGACCGTCGACAAGTACGGTCCACAGGCAACTGTACTCACGGGCGAGCTGGGCAAGTTCCTCGGCATCCCCGTGATCCCGTCGCCCTTCATGCGCGAGACGCTGAACGCCTCGGGTGTCTACGATGGCACCACGGCCACGAAGACCGGCATCATGCTGGTGTGGCGTCCGGCCTGGGTTCTCGGCGACCGGCAGGAGATCGTGCTGGAGACCGACCGCCACGCCGCCGGGCAGTTCACCGACCTCGTTTGCACCTGGCGCGGCGACTTCAAGCACGCGCTGGGCACCGCCCTCACCACGGTCATGGGCTACAACCTGACCTCCTAGTCTGTCCGACCCGCTCCGCCGCGAGAAGGGCGGGGTGCCCTAACAGGTGCCCCGCCCACGCTTTTTCCCGAGGAGACTTTGCATGGTTTTGCGTGAGCGACGACTTGAGATCGGCGCGGGGTTGGGCGATTGTCTGGCGACGTTGCCCGCCTGCTATGCGCTGGCTGCCGAGGGGCAACGAACCGAAGTGGCGTGCCTACAACCCGGCGGCGGAGAGTTGCGACGCACGGATAATCTGCCGACGCTGCGCCTGTTCGGCGAAGGGCGCGTAAGCCCGCAGGCGTCGCGGCTGGAGTTTTGGAGCCGCACCGACTGGGGTAGCAACCGGCCCATTTTCGACCAGGTAGCCCGGATACTCGGCACGGTGATGCGCGATACCCCGCGTACCGCGCTACTGCAGCAGTTGCCGGAGCACCGCGAAGTGGCCCGGCGGCTGGTAGGCGCTGGCCCCTATGTGGTGATCTGTCCCGAGGGCAGTTGGCACGGGTCGGGCGACAAGCTCTTCTCGCAGGACCAGGTGCGGGGTGTCGTGCGGGGCTGCCGTGGACGCGCCCTGCCGGTGCTATGCCATACCAGTCCACTGCATTATCGCGACACCGAGGCCCTGGACCTGTGCGGTAAGACAACGCTGGCTGAGTTCGTGGCGCTGGTGTCCTGCGCGGAAATGGTAGTGAGCACCGACACCGGGGCAGCGCACCTGGCGGGAGCCCTCCAAAAGCCCCTGCTGGCTGCGACCGGCCCCTCGATCAATCCCTACTGCGTGGCGGGCGACTACCAGCCCTGTCTGTGGCTTAAGGCATCGCGGCATGTAGAGAACAATGATCCGGTCCTGCTGCGGCGCTGGACGCAGGCGATGCTGGATGTGGCGGCAGCCCGCGTAGCTATGATTGCGCCTGACCGCTGGCCCTGTGGCGTGGCGGATACCGGCAGGCGGCTGGCGCAGGCAATCGGTGCCGACCTACTTACGCTGGCGGATGACCCCTCGGGGTACGACGCCGTGATTGCGCAATACCACCCGGTGGATGCAAGCGGCTGGGCTGCCTGGCTACAACAGTGGGGTGAGCAGATTGCCGTGGTATGGGATGTCCACAAGCCGGATTTCCTGGAGGCCGATTGGCCCGGCGAGGCGGTTGTGCACTGGACGCACTACGTGGGCCACGTGCCGGGTCACCGGACGCGTTTCATCCCGCTCCCGGCCTGGCAGGTCCCCGAAGACTGGCAGGGGGCGCAGGATAGGGCAAAGCGCCGATTGGCCTGGCACGGCATGGTACGCGCCCACAAGGGCCTCCTGCAGCTAGTAGAGACCTTCCGGCAGGTGCGGGCGGAAGTGGCAGAAGCCGAGTTGCACCTCTGCGGCACGGTAGGGGCGCGTATCTGCGACCGCGACCTGGCCGCCAGGCTCCAGGCTCTGCGGGTTCCAGGTTTGCGCGTGGACCTGCGCGAGCAGTGGGAGGAGGCCGACCTGCTGGCTGCCTTGCACGAGGCGGATGCCTACTGCTACCTGGATACCCCGGAGCCGGACCGCGAACAGTCGGGGTGCTCCGCTGCGGCGCTGGGCTTCGGCAGGCCCGTGGTAGTCTCCGAGTGTAGCTGCCACGACGACCTCCGCCGCTGGTGCACCACCGCAGAGGCGGGCAACGAGGCAGAGGCGATGGTGCGACTGCTGACCGATGCCGAGGCTTATGCTGCTGCCGCCGAGCGGGCGCAGTGGGGCGGGGAGTTCCGTAGCCCGGCGCTCGTGGGTAGGCAGGCAAAGGCCATGGCGCAGCAGGCCATGCTCAACAGGATGATACAGAGAGGGCAGTGAGGCAGTCATGAAGACCTTGCGCAACGGCGGCGCGCTATACCGTGGTTGGGACCCGGAGACGAATCAGAATGTCCTTGCCTACCCCGATGAGATCATTACGGTGAGCGACACCAAGGCCCTGCAGTTGCAGATGGATTGGCCGGGTAGGTGGGAGGACCTGGGCGATAGCTCCTTCGCTGCAGAGCCCACCAGTTCCGCGCCGAACGTGCTGGCTGGGGCGGAGGCGGTTGAGCCCAGGCGCAAGCGCGGGAGACCCCGGAAGGCGGTGAAGCATGAGCCTGCTCACAGTTAGCGACGTGCAGGTTTGGGTGCCGCAATCCGAGGAGCGCACCCCGCAGATTGCCGATGCTATCGACATGGCGGAGGCGGCGGCGGCGCAGTACTGCGGTCGCGACTTGGAGCTTACCAGCTACACCGAAGTATTGGATGTTCCGCCTTACACGGCGAGCCTGCTGCTGCCTAACTGGCCGCCGGTGGTCGACATCACCCACGCCATGACCGTAACTGAGAGCCCGGATGAAGGCGCGCTCGTGGTGCCCTCTACGGATTACGCGGTGGATGCGGATAGCGGCTTTTTGAGGCGCATCGATGGAGCCTACTGGGCCTCCGGATACCGCTCCGTCCAGGTGGCCTACCATGCAGGCTACACCTCCGGCACCCTGCCGCCGGGGCTCAAACGCGCTCTGCTGCAGTTGGTGGCCTGGGTGATGGAAAGCGCGGGCAACGTGGGGGCGACGCAGGAGAGCCGGGACGGGTACTCGGTGACCTACGAGGAGTTGGACCAGGGAGTGCCCCGGTCTATCGGCGCGGCGTTGCGGCCCTATCGGAGGCTGACAGTGCTATGAGTTTTGAGAGCCTGTTTAGCGACCGCTTCCGGGTCTACAAACGCACGCCCGAGACAGACACTTGGGAGCCGGATGATCTGGCCTGGCGGCGGTGCAGTGTAGAGGCGCTAAACGCCTCGGGTGCGCGCCGCGAAAGCCGCACCCTGGAAGCCGATGCGACGCACATCCTGCGGTGCCGCTACGGGAGCACGCTGGCGGCGGGCAGGCACGTGGTGTTGCAGAGTGGCGAGGAGTACGAGGTCCGCACGGTGCGCGACCATGCCGCACAGGGAAGCCGCATGACGGTTGCCATACTGGCTGAGGTCGACCCGGAGGCCGAAGAATGAACCTGCAGATGGTGGTGCAAGGAGCGAGGGAGGCCGCCGAGTGGGCACACCGCGCCGACGGCAACCTGCAAGCAGGCGTGGTCGACGGTTTGACGCGCGGTGCGCTGCTCGTGGAAGCCGCTGCGAAACGGCTGATTTACGCCGGGCACGATGAGCATCTGGAGCGCAAGACCGGCCACCTGCGGCAGTCGCTGACGCACCGGGTGGACGGGCCTGGGCTCTATGCCGAGGTCGGCACGAACGTGAAGTATGCGGCTATCCACGAGTTCGGCGGTGTCATCAAACCGAAGGGGCACCCCTTCCTCGCCATCCCAATCGGCGGCAGGAAGGGCAGCCCGACACAGTACAAAGACCTCCACCTGGGGACCACGCTGAAGGGGCAGTATGTGTTGGTGGATGGTATGGGAGAGGTGCAATACCTGCTCCGCCGACAGGTAGTTATCCCCGCGCGGCCTTACCTGCAACCGGCGCTCGAGCAATCCGAGGGGAAGGTTGCCGACGCCATGACCGCCGCTGTCTGGAAGGCGATTGAGCCGAAATGACCACCAGTACACTGGTAACCCAACTTGTGACCCTGCTGCGTGCTGCCGATGCCGCACCCGTGGTGGAGGCCTACTGGCGCACCGAGCCACCCACCCAGTTGACGGCCTATGTACACCCGCTCAATGAGACACAGGAAGTCGGCATCCACATGAGTGAGTTTGGACGTGAGCGGGCGGTGACGGTGTTGGTGGAGACACCCTGGCAAAAGCCGGAGACCGAGGGGCCTCTGCTCGTGGCCGCCGTGGAGGCTGTGCAGGCGGTGTGCGCGGCGAACCGGCAGCTTGAGGCGGGCACGATCCTGACCTTTGGCCCGGTTAGCTACGCCTTCGCGGTGCGACCCGGGCGCTCCGTGCCCTGCCAGATTGCCGACATCACCGTTACGCTCAAGCAGCCCAACAGGGGAGGTTAAGCCATGCCGCTTGTGTGCCTGCAACGCCTGGAGCGATACCAGCCGGGCGATGTGATCGACCGCCCCGGCGACGCCGACCGCTGGGCCATGCTCTATAGCCGTTTCTGCGCCGAAATGGATGCCGAACAACTCCGCGCCTACCGCAGGAAGTTGGCCTGCGAGGAGGCCGAGAACGTGATCTTGACTGAGGATGACCCCCGCGTACCCAGGCGGGAGAAGACCGCAAAAACGCGAGGAGAGTGAAACCGCATGAGTACCTACGTGGGGCTCAACCTGACACTGGAGCATGACATAGCCGGGAGTTCGACTTGGGCGCGTTTCGACAAGGGCACCGGGTCACTGACGGCGCGGGATGAAGCCGCCTACACCCAGTCCGCTGGTATCGGCGGGCAGGCGACGGGTTACCGGGGGCTCTACATTCCGGGCGGCACCGCGACTACTGAGGTACAGAGTATTGACCTGCTCAACTGCCTCAAGCCCGCGACTGTGGGCGCGCTGCCGACAGTGATCAAGTCCCTACAGGGAGGCCCGGTTGGCGCGACTAATGAGGCAAAGAAGCAGAGTGACTGCTATCTGACCTCCGCGAAACTCGCCTGCGAGGTTGGCGGCGTGTTGACCGCGGGCTACGAGTGGCTGGCCCTCGGCGAGGAGAAGGTCACTATCGCCTCCGCCGCCGCGGCGCAGGCAAACAGCATCGTGGTATGGCACACCGGCTCTGTGCTACTGGGCGGCTCCGGCTACAAGTGCATCGGGTGGGAGGCAACGGCGAACACCGGCGTGGTGGCGAAGACGTCGCTGGATCTGAAGACCGCCGGGTCGCAACGCCTGCCTGAGTGGGCCGACCCTGGCATTTTCGAGGTGTCGCTGACCGCCCGGTTCCGCGCCCCGCTGGGGATCGACTTGAGCGGCGACACTGTGAGCACGGTTGGCTTCAAGTTCACGGGGACGGACGCCGAGACAACGCCGAAGACCTTCACGCTGGACCTCACCGGCGGCTCCGGGATGCACCTGACCTCGGCACCGCTGGAATTGGGCGGCGCGGCAGATGAAGTGGTCTGGTCGCTTACCTCCGTCGGCGAACTGAACGACCTGGCCCTTTGGGCCTGCACCTTCGCGGCATCCTAGGCAAAGCGCCCGCGATGCACCACTACAAGCCCGCCCTGGTGGCGGGTTTTCTGATTCTGCAAGGAGCGACAACGAATGGCCGACAGTACCAGCCTGCGTGAGTTGGGCGAACTCGCCGGCAAGGGTCCGCGCCGTGTTGTGCTGCACCTGGCATCTGGTGACGTGGACCTCTACCCACCGACCCTAAATGCCATGATCGACATCGAACGGGCCGGGTTGGCGGAAGGCGGGATGGAGTACACCCGCCTATTCATATGGCACGCCGCCAAACGCGCCGGGTATAGCAGCACACTGGAAGAGCTCGGCGACCAGATTGACTTCACCGACACAGAGGCCATGGGCGAGGCGATCATGGCGCTTGTCCCCCCGCCCAAGGGCGACGTGGAAGCGGCGGTGGAGAAGGTCGCGGGGGTACCTGGGGACGCTTCTGCTGGAGCCTAATGCGGGAGACAGGAATGACACTGCCGCAGATTATGCAGCTTGACTTGTGGCAGGTGCGACGGCTGTCGGTGCAGTTGGAGATCGACGGCAAGGTGCAGGAGCTTATCGCTAAGGGCCATGGCGCGGGCGCGGTCCGCGACCTAATCCGACTGAAGAACGAGGAGCTGAGCGGCGATGCCTGAGCGGACTATGAAGGTGTCGCTGCTGCTCAATGCCCAGAATCATGCTGCGAAGGCCTTCCAGGAGGTCAACAAGCAGCTCGGGACCCTGCAAGGCCGACTGGATATGGCCCGCAAGGCCGCTGACAAGTGGAATGAAACGGCGGATGCCGCCAGGACGGCAGGCATTGCCATTACCGCTACGGGCGTGGCGCTGCTGGCCATGGCAAAAGCCGGTGTCGCGGCCTCCATGTCGATGGAGGGCTACCAGGCCAAGCTCTCGGTCGTGCTAAAAAGCAGAGCTAGGGCCGCCGAAATGATGGAGTGGGCCAAGAGCAAGGCGGCCCAGTCGCCCTTCGATGTTTCCGGCGTGGTCGATGCGGTTGCGCGAATGGAGTCATACGGTCTCAAGGCCAAGGAATGGTTCAACCTGGTCGGCGATATGGCCGGGGCCATGAGCAAGGACGTGACGGATGCCGTCGAGGCCGTCGCCGATGCGGTATCCGGTGGCGGGCTGGAGCGGCTCAAGGAGTTCGGAATTAGTGGCTCACAACTGATTGGCTACGGTGCTAAGTCGGCCTCTGGGGGAGGCGTCGATGCCGCTACCGTAGAGGGCCAAAAGCGGCTTCGCGATGCTTTGAAGGAACTCCTCGGCGACCGCTTCCGGGGCGGCATGGCGAAATTCGCCGAGACCCTAATAGGTATGTGGTCCAACCTTGGCGATGCAGCAAAGAACGCGGCCACCGCTGTCGGTGATGTGCTCACTCCGGCGCTGAAGGGGCTAATCCCTGCCTTCTCAGAGATGATCGCCTCTGCGACCGACTTCATCAAAACGCCTATCGGGCAGTGGTGTGTAAAGGCCTCTACTGCCCTGGGCCTGGTCGCCACTGCTCTCGGGCCGCTGATCATCGCCATGGGAGCTTACCTGAAGCTCTCTGCATACGCCAAAATCGCCCTCGGTGAACAGGGGCTATCGGCAGTCCTTGGCGGGCTCGCGAAGGCCTATAGCGGGCTGACTTGGGCGAAGCTGAAGGACATTGCGATATCCCTTGCCGCGAGTGCTGCGAACCTGACCTTGGCAGGCGCACTGTCTTCCGTGGCTGTGGCTGCGCAGGCGGCTTGGAAGGCGCTGCTGGGGCCGCTGGGCGTGATACTGATGCTTCTGGGCATCCTGGCCGGCGCGGTTGCGCTGGTTGTGCGGCACTTCCAAAACAAGGCCAAGGCTGCCAAGGAGGCTGCCGAAGGGACCGAGGATGCGGGCAATGCTGCTGCCGAGGCCACGAAGAAGTTCGAGGATGAAACCAAGGCCATTTCCGGCGCACGACGTGCTTACGATGAGAGCGCGAAAAGCTACCGCAGCACCCTTGATGAGAGGCGGCGCGCCGAACGCGATGCCGCCATTTCGGTGCGTGATGCTAAGGAGTCGCTGGAAGATGCCCTCAAGTCGCAGGCCAAAACGCAACAGGAAACCGTGCAGGAAATCGTGGATGCTGAGCAGGCTACGGTCACGGCCCGCGAAGATGCCGCCAAGGCCGCCGTCAAGGCCAGCCGCGATATCAGCAAGGCTGAGGAGAGTGCCGCCGAGACCTCCCGCCGGGCGGTAGAGGATATGGTGCGGTCCGAGGAGGGCCTCGCCAAGGCCAAGCAGCGAGTCGCGGAGGCAGAGAAGGATATCGCCCGCGCTATGGCCGGGGGCCGTGGGGACATCAATAAGGCCCAACAGGATGCCGCACAACGGATAACGGATGCGCAGGGGCGCTTGCGGGATGCCCAGCTAACTGCTGGTGGGGTACGCGAAAGCGAGGCCCAGCGCAATGCCCGCGCCCTTATGGAGGCTCAGCAGGACCTGCTGCAGGCCCGCAAAGACGCAGAGACATCGGTATCGCAGGCGCGGCAGAAGGCCGCCGAAGACACCGCGCGGGCGCTTGAGCAGTGGCAGGAGGCCCAACAGGCCCTTGTGACCTCGGAGCAGGAATTGGCGCAGGTGCAGGTGGACGCGCCCAAGCGGATTGCGGAGGCCGAGCAGCAGCTTGCCGATGCCCGAATCGCTGCCGCCGAGGCCACCCAACAGGCTTCCGACAAGATCACCCAGGCGGACGCGGCGCTGGTGAAGGCCCGCGAGGATGCCTCGGAGCGGATCGTGCAGGCGGATCGTGCGCTGCGCAATGCCCAGGAGTCGCTGGTGCGGGCGCAGGAGGACGCGATTGACCGGGTAGCACAGGCGATTGAGCGGGTGGCGAAGGCGCTGGAAGACATGAAGCAGAAGCAGGCGGACCTGCCGACGGCTGGCACTGCGGGTAAGTCCACCGGCACGCCGGCGCGATTGACGCCGAAGCAGCGCGTGGTCGCCTCCACGCGGGCGCATGATAGCACGTGGGAGGCAATGGGAGCCTCGGGTGCAATGGCCTCCGGCGGGTCGGTGCTCGCGGGCAGAACCTATCTGGTGGGTGAGCGCGGGCCGGAACTGTTCACGGCACCCGCTACGGGCAGTATCATCCCAAACGGGGCGCTGACAGGTCGGACTGTCGTGGTGAATTTCAACGCGCCGATATACGGTGATGAAGCTCTGCGGCAGGTTGCTCGCAATGAGGTCGGCAAGGCCGTCCGCGTGGCCTCCTATGCCTAAGGATGTATTTCCGCGCAAGCTCCTCCTTTGTGCTACAATCATTCCGAAGTCGCGACCACACAAAGGAGCGGTTGACAAAGTGCAGGATGAAACGGCGAGCGGGCGGCGCACACGCAGGCTACTGGTGATGGTTCCGTATATCCTGGCGGCGGGGTTGCTTTTGGGTGGGTTGGCATCGATGAACCCGCGCAGTATGGTGCGGGCCGCGAGCCGCCAGGTGCGAGGAATTGTGCACAGGGGGCCGCAGACAAAGCCGCAGCCAGAAACGACCAAATGGACCCTTCCTGGAAAGCGGATTATGGCTAAGGTCAAAACGGCGGTAACCGATGGCGGAGCCGAGCTCACCGGCACCTTCACGCTCTACCACGCAGAGGAACTCTACTCCGAGAAGCGGCCCCTGCATACCCTGAGTATTGACGGCGGCGGGGTATCCTGTGGCCTGGCGGCAGCCTACTGGAATGGGAATGTGGGCCGCTATTGCTATGACCTATCTTCCCTGGGCGTCGGCAGCACATGGGAAATCCCTGGGGAGAGTTACGAAGAAGGAAAGGGCGTCTTCGTATGTTGGATCGGGGAGAGTGTCTGGGCCGGCGAGGACCCCGAGACCAAGTATCAAAACGCCGGCGTGGTCGCGACGGCCCTGATTACGAAGACCGCCTCCGACCCTACGCCCTGGACGGTCAGTGCGAACTACTCTCTGGCGGTGAGCGCGTGCCGCCTCTACCGCGAACGCACGAGCAGCCCGACGACGGGGCGCGATGCAGCCCCTGTGTATGCGCACGAGACCAAGGTGGAGGACACTTGGCAGATAGTCAACCCTGGATCGGTGGTAGTGTCCTGCGGGGCGGCGACGCTATCGGATACCCAAACCTGGAATGCTGCCGTGGAGCAGTGGAACCCGATCCTCACACAGGTGGACCCGGCGAGCCTGGGGTGGTACCCGCACGGTGGGGCCTCCGGCAGGGACTACGGGGCCATTTCCCTGCAATGGGACGGGGAGGATATGATCTTCACCGACTTCAGCAAGTCCTATGCGGTCTGGGGTCTCGCGGGCGACGGAGCGACCCTCACTCTGTCTGCGACGGCTAACAGCGATGCGGATGCAGGCCCCTATACGGTCGGCATCGGCAGGCCGCTGATCGTGGACTTCTCAGGCGTGAGCTGCAAAAAGGTGAAGTCCGGGGATGCGGTGAACGTCCGCGTGGCGGGCGGGTTCAAAGCGGACCCGCGCTACCCGCAGACGTTCG
>Ga0172381_10003487_pt1 | contig 16634 bp, 15 predicted proteins | sample Leawel6488metaG_FD_119754 | JGI IMG/M metagenome (GOLD analysis project Ga0172381, IMG submission 119754) | Leachate microbial communities from a municipal landfill in Southern Ontario, Canada - Leachate well 64-88 metaG | ecosystem: Engineered > Solid waste > Landfill > Unclassified | place... | reverse complement strand
AGTTCGGCTATCACCTACCACGACCGGATTCTGGATAAAATCCGGAATAGCGATAAAGCCGGCGCGGCGCGCGCTATGCTGAAGCATTTACAAATCGCCGAAGAGCATACATTTCAAATCCTCGCCGATCTACCCGCATAATTATAGTAAAAAAAAAAGAATCATTGCCTCCCGCACCAAAAAGCCGATAAATGACTTGCTAAATTTGTATGACAACTTTAATATTCAGACAGTTTGAAAGTAAAATTGTCTATGAATATTTTTTAAAGATGAGGATTTGAAATGGACAGACAAACTGTGACGGCCAGGCTGATTGAATCGGGATTGGTCGCCGTCATTCGGCTTGACAGTGATAAAAAATTAAAAGGTATCATTTCAGCCTTACAGCAGGGCGGGGTGAATGCCCTCGAAATCACTATGACCACGCCGGGCGCTCTGGAGATTATAAAGAATTTTGCGACGCAGGCTGGCGATGATTTTCTGATCGGCGCCGGGAGCGTCCTGGATTCTGAAACCGCCCGCCTGGCAATTGTCAATGGCGCGCAATTTATCGTCGGACCGGTTTTAAATCCTGAAGTTATCCGGATGTGTCATCGCTATGATAAGGTTGTCATACCCGGCGCATTGACGCCCACCGAAATATTGACGGCATGGGAACAGGGCGCCGATATAATTAAAGTTTTTCCAGCCACAGCTCTCGGACCGGGCTATCTGAAAGATATCTTAGGGCCTTTGCCGCAAGTTAAATTACTGCCAACCGGGGGTGTCACACTCGATAACGCCGCCGAATTTATTCGGGCCGGCGCCTGCTGTCTGGGAGTCGGCACAGCTTTACTCAACAAGAAAATGATAGCGGCCGAAGATTGGGCGACCCTGGCAAAACATGCCACGGCTTTTCGGGCGGCTGTTTTGGAAGGACGTAACATTTAAAAATGATTAATTCGAATTGACAAGGAGAATAAGATGGAAGTCAGATATTTAGCCGATCCGGTAAGATTTCAACGCATGACCACGGCCGAATTGCGCCAAAACCTGCTGGTTGAGAATTTGTTTAATACCGGAGAACTGCGTTTGGTTTACAGTAATGCCGACCGGGCGATTGTGGGATCGGCGGTGCCGTTAAAACAGCCGCTGTCGCTGAGTGGTTCAAAGGAACTGGCGGCCGAATATTTTACCGAACGCCGTGAAGTCGGAATCATCAACATCGGCGCGCCGGGTATCGTATCCGTCGGAGAAGAATCATTTCATATAGCCAACAAAGAGGCTTTATATATCGGGAAAGAGCGCCACAATATTGAATTTAAGAGCGATTCAGCCCAAACGCCGGCCGAATTTTATCTGCTGAGTTATCCGGCTCACCAGACCTACCCAACTCGAAAAGTCACCCGCGAGCAGGCCAATCGGCTCGATCTGGGCAGTGACGCCGAATGCAATAAGCGAACTATTTACCAGTATTTGCGGCCGGGAGTGCTCGATACCTGCCAGCTGGTCATGGGACTTACCGAACTGGCTGAAGGCAATGTCTGGAATACCATGCCGCCCCATACCCACGAGCGACGCACCGAGATTTACCTGTATTTTGAGATGCCGGAAAACAGTATTTTATTTCACTTTTGCGGTGCGCCGGAAACCACCCGCCATATCGTTATGCAAAATAAGCAAGTGATTCTTTCGCCGAGCTGGTCAATTCACTCCGGAGTCGGCACCGCCCGCTATACCTTTATCTGGGGAATGGGTGGCGAAAACCAGGAATTCGGCGATATGGACGGCGTCGATCCGGTCCAAATCCAGTGATTTTCACGACCTGAAAGCGGTCTCCTGAAAATTATTTTACCGCGATAATAATTCCGTAATTGATTCTACGACGATATTTAGATAAATTTGAACGTTTATTTAAAATGTGGTCGTTTTGAAAAATATTGCTGTTTTTGCTTCGGGACGCGGGTCGAACTTTGCCGCTATTCTGAATAAAATTCAATCGGGCGAAATTACCGCCCGGGTGGTCTGCGTCATCAGTGATAATGAGCACCCGCCAGTGTTTGACGTTGCGATTGCGGCGGGAATTCCGACTTTTTGCATTAATCGCAAACAGTTTGCGACACCGGAAGAGTACGCCGACGCTCTCCTGAGTCGGCTGAAGGAGAAACGGGTTGAGTTGATCGTTTTAGCCGGTTTTTTGAAATTGATACCAACACCGATCGTACGGCATTATCCGCAGGCGATCGTCAATATTCATCCGGCGCTTTTACCGAACTTTGGCGGGAAAGGTTTTTTTGGAATTAAAGTGCACGAGGCTGTAATTGCTTCAGGTGTTAAGATGACCGGGGTGACGATCCATTTCGTTGATGAAAAATATGATAATGGGGCGATAATTTGCCAGGAAAAGGTCGCAATTCTTGCAGGCGATACGCCGGAAATTCTGGCTAAGCGCGTGTTAGAAGTCGAACACCGTCTCTATCCGCAAGTTGTCAAAGCCCTTTGTGAAGATAAAATTATAGTAAAGAATAGAAAGGTAATCTGGAATCGATGAGTGAATTTAAAATTAAACGGGCAATCATCAGTGTTTGGGATAAGACCAACATTATTGCGTTAGCGCAGGCTTTGAGACGGCAGGGTGTCGAAATTTATTCGACCGGCGGAACCTTTAAAGCCTTACAAACCGCCGGTATTGCGGTTGAGAAGATCGAAAACCTGACCGGTTTTCCGGAGATTCTTGGCGGACGGGTCAAGACATTGCATCCGGTGGTATTCGCCGGTTTATTGGCGGATACAACCGAGGAAAGTCATCGCGCCGATCTGGCGCGTGTTCAGGTTGAAGCGATTCAATTGGTAGTAGTTAATCTGTATCCCTTCAGCGAAACCTACCATGCCGGCAATAAGAGTTTCGAGGAAATCGTCGAGATGATCGACATCGGCGGGCCGAGTATGTTGCGCGCCGCCTCGAAAAACTTCAAGAATGTCATTATTCTCTCCGATCCTAAGCAGTACGATGAATTTCAACAGCGACTGGAAAAGGGTGAATTGACGCCGGAATACCGGCAGAGCCTGGCGCGCGATGTCTTTCTTAAAACTACGGCTTACGATTCCGAGATCGCCGAATTTTTGTCCGAGACCGGCGAGCCTTTGCCGACGGTAATGGCGCCGGCATTTTACCGGCAACAAAGTCTGCGCTATGGAGAAAATCCCGATCAGGGCGCGGCGCTCTACGCCCCGCTGGCCAAACCTGCGTGGCAACCCTTCAAACAATTACAAGGCAAGGAAATATCATTCAACAATTACGTTGATTGCCTGGCGGCTTATAAATGTTATGCGACTTTTAAAACCGACGCCGCGGCGGTCGTGATAATGAAGCATACCAATCCGTGTGGCTTCGCGATTGGTAAGACTGCGCTGGCGGCATACCAGCGCGCCGTTAAAACTGATCCGGTCAGCTATTTCGGCGGAATAGTTGGAGTCAATCGGGAAATTGACGGCGCTTTGGCCGAAGAATTTAGCAAGAGTTTTCTGGAATGTATCATTGCGCCGGATTATTCAGCCGAAGCGCTGGAAATTTTAAGCAAGCGCAAAAATCTCCGGTTACTTATACCAGATGCCGACAATCTGAATTTTGATCTCGATATGCGGGCCTATGGTCAGGGTTTACTGGTTCAGCAAAATCAGTCGCCGAATGACGATGAGACCGCCTGGAAGGTGGTAACGGAAACACAACCTCCGGCTGATTTAATGCCGGCTTTGAAGATGGCCTGGCATGTCGTGAAGCACGTCAAATCCAATGCGATTGTCTTTTGTGATGCCAACGGCACAATCGGCGTCGGCGCCGGTCAAATGTCGCGGGTTGATTCGGTTAAAATTGCAATTCGCAAGGCCGGTGAAGCGGATTTAACATTGAAAAATGCGGTAATGGCGTCCGATGCCTTTTTCCCTTTCCGCGATTCGGTGGATGTGGCCGCGCAGGAAGGTATAGTCGGCATTATTCAACCGGGCGGCAGTGTCAGAGATGAAGACAGCATCACAGCTTGTAACGAGCATAAATTATTCATGATTTTTACTGGTAAGCGGGTATTTAAACATTAAAGGGCGGAGTATTAAAATGGGATTTAGTTTTTTTAATATTTTTACCGGCGATATCGCCATAGACCTGGGCACGGCCAATACCGTACTTTATATGAAGGGCAAGGGCATCATTCTGGACGAACCGTCGATCGTTGCCCGTTCGGCCCACGATGGTGAAGTCGTCGCAGTCGGCATCGATGCCAAAGATATGCTGGGCAAAACTCATCGGGACATCGTTACTATTCGACCATTGAAAGATGGAGTGATTGCGGATTTTGAAATGACCGATGCCATGATTCGGGGCTTCATCCGTAAAATTAATCTGAGCCGGATTGCCCGTCCGCGCATGGTTATCTGTATTCCGTCCGGAATCACCGAGGTCGAAAAACGCGCCGTGCGGGATTCGGCTGACCGGGCCAATGCGCGTGAAGTCTATCTGGTGGATGAACCGGTAGCGGCCGCGATCGGCATCGGTATCGATATTTCCAGACCGGTGGGAAATATCATCGTTGACATCGGTGGCGGCACGACTGAAATTGCCGTAATAGCTTTGAATGGAATTGTCACTAAACAGGCGATCCGGGTGGCCGGCGATGAAATGGATGAAGCCATCGTCCAGTATTTCAAAACAGAACACAATTTATTGATCGGTGAACGCACCGCTGAAATGATTAAATGCTCGGTTGGCTCCGCGATGCCGATCAGCGATACGACCATCCAGGTCAAAGGACGCAGTTTGGTAGCCGGTATTCCCAAAACGATTGAAGTCTCTTCAGTCGAAATCCGCGAATGCTTGAAAGACACCCTCGATCTGATTATTCAGGCAGTCAAACAGGCGTTGGAGAATACACCACCGGAACTTTCGTCCGATATTCTCGATCGTGGTATCATCCTGACCGGAGGTGGCGCCCTTCTGAAAGGGCTCGATCAGCGGATCCGGGTCGAAACCGATCTGCCGGTCAATGTGGCTGAAACACCCTTGTTATCCGTCGTAAAAGGCGCCGGCATGATTATCGACGATGTCGAAAAATATCGGGATGTTCTGGTATAGATACGATGTGGCTGAAAGTAATTCGTTTTCTGATTGATCTGTATGAATACTTTCTGTTGATTTTACTAATTATTCTATCTTTCGTCATCCTTTCGAAAAACAATAGTCCGCAGGTCAGAATTCTGCAAGGTGAGATCGCTGATGTATTTGCATTTATCCATTATCCCGGGGTTTGGATTGATAATTTGTCGAATCTGATGCATGAAAATCAGGAACTCAAGGAAGAAAACCTGCGATTGGCATTATTGAACGCCCAGTTAAAAGAATCATATATAGAGAACCAGCGTCTGCGGGAAATGTTAAGTTTTGCCGATACGTCTCACCTGACAATTTTACCAGCCGAAGTGATCAATCAGGGGACGACCCCGCTCTATAATTCAATTATGATCAATGTCGGGAGTAAACACGCGATCACTCCCAATATGGCGGTAATAACAAATAAGGGAATTGTCGGAAAAACCGTTTCAGTCGGCGATAACAACACTCTGGTACAGATTTTCCTGGATGTGAATTTCAGATTGGGGGTGAAGTTTCAGATTTCGCGGGAATACGGGATTATGAGCTGGCAACCGAATGGTCTGGCTGAAGTTCGCGAGATTGCCAAGACCGCCGTTATCTATCCCGGCGAAAAGGTCCTGACCTCGGGATATAGTGAAATTTATCCGCCTAATATCATGGTCGGCGAGGTCATCGATGTCCGCCAATCAGCCAATAATCTGTTTCAGATCGCGACGGTCCGGCCGAGCGTGAATATCAATTCGATCGAAGAAGTGTTTGTAGTATTGAAAAAATAATGATGCGCAAATTGCTCCTCATAATCGCTTTTAGCCTGGTGACCATCTTTATCCAGGTATTACTCGGACCATGGATGACGATTCGCGAGATCCGGCCTGATTTTTTGCTAATACTGGTGATGTTTATCGGGATTAGTCAAGGAAAAGTAACCGGACAATTATATGGATTCGGAATTGGTTTGGTAGTCGATGCTCTCGGCTTAGGATCGTTTTTAGGATTATCCGCTTTAGCCAAGACTATTGCCGGTTTTGGAGCCGGCTTGCTTCATAAACGCCGTAACCGTTTAAATCCGCTACTTTTCCGCACTTTCGAGATATTAATTATTGTAATTCACTATGCTATTATCTATGCGATAAATTTTAAAGGCGTCGATCTGTCCTCACGGGTTGTATTGTTGAATTATATTCTGCCGGCAGTATTTTACACCGGTCTTTTTTATTTCGTGATTCAATATTTTATTCCGCCACTATCGGAATAGAACATGTACATTTCACACAATTCGATTAGTAGCCTCAGGAAAAATTTTCTGATTGTATTATTTACCTTGTTTTTTATGGTTTTGATCGGTCGTCTATATTTTTTACAGATTGTCAAGGGGCCGAGTTATAAGGGAATTGCCGAGACTAACCGGGTGCGGGTCCTTCCGATTGAAGCTCCGCGCGGCATTATCTATGATCGCAAGGGACAAATCGTTGCCGACAATAAGTCGCAATATAATGTCAATGTGATTCCGTATGAACTAAAACAAGCGCCTAAAGCGGACTCGCTTCTGTCAGCGATTCTTGGGATGACTACCGCCCAAATCAATGCCCGGATAAAACACAATTGGCGCGGCCAATTCATTCCGATTAAGATTGCTGAAGATGTCGATTTCAAGGTCGTAACGAGTATCGAAGAACATCGTCTCGATCTGCCGGGCGTGATTTACTCACTGGAACCGGTTCGATCTTTTCCCACCCGGGCGCGCCTGTCGCAGTCACTGGGATATGTCCGTGAAGTGGCGCCCACCGACCTGACACGTCCCGAATTTAAGGAATATAAACAGGGTGACTTCGTTGGCTGGAAGGGCGTTGAACGCCAGTACGAGACTGTTTTAAGAGGCGGTCGCGGGTATAATTTCGTTCAGGTGGATGCATTTGGCCGCGAAATCGGTCGTCTGGAAGGCCGCGATAATATTCCGCCAATTCCGGGAAATGACCTGTTTTTAACTATTGATCTCGATTTGCAAATCTTTGCTGAGTCGCTGGTCGAAGGTCATAAAGCCGGTATTGTGGTGCTGGATGCCAATAACGGTGAGATTCTTAGTATAGTAAGTAAACCGGACTATCCGCCGGAACTTTTCGCCGGAGTAGTACCAAATAATGTCTGGAGCGAATTACTCGCCGATACCAGTCTGCCAATGTTCAATCGCGCTACTCAAGGGACCTATCCACCGGGCTCAACCTTTAAAATGATCGCGGTTTTGACCGCCCTGGAAACCAAGGCGGTCGACCCCGAATGGTCGGTCAGATGCTATGGTCAGTATCGTCTTGGTCGCCGGGTTTTTAAATGCTGGGAACCCCGCGGACACGGAAAGATGGCAATGCATGATGCCATAGTGAACTCCTGCAATGTCTATTTTTACAATCTGATCCGGCGTCTCGATCTGAACGAATGGGCTAACATGGGTAAGATTTTTAAATTTGGGGTCGAGACCGGAGTCGATATTTTTGGTGAATCTGCGGGAGTGATGCCGGACGTTGATTTTTTAAATCGAAAATATGGTGAACATGGCTGGACAGACGGCAATAAACTGAATCTGGTGATTGGTCAGGGTGATATTCTGGTCACGCCGCTCCAGATGGCTCGTTTTAGCGCCGCTCTGGCCACGCGTGGCAAGTTAGTCCAGCCCCATATCGGATTCAAATACATTGAACGGAAAACCAATCGCACCTTTTCTTTTGCGGCCGCCACGGATTCGATCCAGAGTATTTCTTTAGAAACCTGGGAATTTATTGAAGAAGCTATGAACGAAGTCGTTGATAAAGGCACCGGCCGCGCGGCGCGGGTCAGAAAAGCCTCGGTTTACGGTAAAACCGGCACATCCCAGAATCCGCATGGTGAAGCCCACGCCTGGTTCATTGGACACCTGAAAGAGCCGCATCAAACCATCGCCATTGCGGTCTTAGTTGAACATGGCAAATCCGGTGGCGGAATCGCGGCCCGGATCGCCGGCAAGATTTTTAATTTTATTCACCAGCAAACCCTAAACCAGATGATAGCCAGCAATGCGCCAGCCGGTAACTAAACGGATCAGTAATTTTATCAGTTCTTTTTCTAACCTGAATCGTTTGGTTCTGGTAATCATTATTGTGCTGTGTTTAATCGGCATGCTGGCGATTTACAGCGCCTCGCTTAACATGGAGGGTTCTTTTTTTCAAAAAGCTTTCGGCCGGCAAATGATCTGGTTGTTAATGGGCGGTCTGCTGACAGCGGCGATCTTTTTTATTCAGAAAAAGTTGATTTACGATTCGGCTTATATTTTGTACAGCCTGGGATTCGTTATACTTTTAATACCATATTTTCTCAAAACCTCGGTGTCCGGGACGGCGCGCTGGATTCATATCGGTACTATGGGACTCCAGCCTTCCGAGTTTATGAAGATCATGGTAATGCTGGCGATTGCTCGTTTTTTGGCGACTACTTCGTATTCTAATCTGGACTTCAAATTCGTCCTGATTCCGGCCTTATTTTCAGTCATTCCAATGGCAGTTGTGCTGAAACAGCCGGATCTGGGGACTTCGATTGTCTATTTCGGATTATTATTTCCAATGCTGTATTGGGCCGGGGCGCGCCTGTTTCACCTGTTCATCATTATTGCTCCGCTCCTTAGTATTATTACTGCTTTTAATTTTTATTCGTTTTTCATCTGGGTTATCCTGATGCTGTTGATATTGTATTTAACGAAAGAAAAACTCTGGATTTCGCTGACGGTCATATTGTCTAATCTGGCGCTTGGCTTCACGACGCCGTTTTTATGGAATGGTCTCAAACCATATCAACAGCAAAGGCTCTTGACGCTTTTCAATATCGAGGCTGACCCACAGGGCGCCGGCTATCAGGTAATTCAGTCGAAAATCGCGATCGGTTCGGGTGGATTGTTTGGCAAGGGCATCGCACACGGAACCCAGACTCACCTGAAATTTTTACCGGAACAGCATACCGACTTCATATTCTCGGTAATTGGAGAAGAGTACGGTTTTGTCGGATCGGTACTGGTACTGATACTGTTTTTTTCGCTTCTTTTGCTGTGTTTTTATATTGCCTATCGCCAGAAAGATCGATTCTGTTCACTGTGTGTGGTTGGAGTTGCCAGTATTATCGGGATCCACGTTATGATTAATGTGGCGATGACTGTCGGATTGATGCCGGTCACCGGTCTGCCGTTACCCTTCATCAGTTATGGAGGCTCGTTTATGCTAACCTGTTTTATACTGTTAGGCTTGGTTCTCAATATAGGGGCTGATAAACAATATTATTTTTTTTAAGAGCCAGGCTTGAAAATAAGATTTCTTTTTTCCCGTTAGAATTCGTAGCTTTAGACGCAAGTTTTGCTCTTGAAAATATGAAAAATATAGAAAAGTATAATTTGAGTTTGAGGTCACTGTCCGAGAGCATTTTAGTATTGATGCTACTCATAATGACTGTTTTCTGCGGTAATGCCCACCCGGCTGAGAAAAAATTAAGCAATGCCGAAATTGCCAGTAGCCTTGACAAGTTAGCTACCGATATTGCCGACCTGAAAACCCAGGTGTACAGTCTGACCAACATCATCAATGATCAGAAAGCAACGATCCCGGCACCGGCCGCAGTTCCGGATGAGAGTATTGTCGAAATTAAGCAGGCGATTCAATCATTACATCAGTCAATCGTGAATCTTGAGAACAGACTGAATGGTTTGACGGGCGAACAGGCTCAATTGCAGAAACGCCTGGCGGCGGCTGAGCAGAGAACCTATTATGCCGACAGTATCAATTACGAAATCCTGACGCAGTTGGTAATTCTGGAAAATCGACTGGTATCACTCAGTAACAGCATCAGCGATTACAACCTGGCCAGTCAAACTGGCAGTCGGACGATTGCTACGCCGGCAATATCCTATAAGGATCGTTATCTGAACGCCCTGAGTCTGCATCAGAACGGAAAATACGAAGAGTCCATTGAATTATTTCGCAAACTGATTGCCGAAGATCGCAATAATGATCTGGCTGACAATGCCCAGTACTGGATCGGAGAAAGCTATTATTCAATGAAACAATATCAGCGGGCTGTCATTGAATTTGAGAAAGTCAGCGCATTTTCAAATACAGATAAGAATGACGATGCTCAATACAAAATCGGATTATGCTATAAATCGACGGGCGATCGTGAAAAAGCTCAGGCGGCATTTCAAAAATTGATTGATTTGTATCCCCGGAGCGAATTCACTGAAAACGCCAAACAATTAATTAAATAAAATTAACTATGATTAAAAGAATATATTTTTTAACAGCCGAGATTATTCCTTTTGCCGAAACCTATAATCTGGCTAGCTTTTCCAAGGAAATTCCGGTAATATTTAACGAACGGAAATACGACTTCCGGCTGATGATGCCTAAGTACAGTTTCATTAGTGAAAGGCGTTATATCTTGCGGGAAGTGATTCGTCTGCGGGAAATGGATCTGCAATACCGCGGTGAAATGATCAAAGCCTCCGTCAAATCGGCTTTTATCCCGAATACAAAGGTACAGGTTTATTTTCTGGAACACCCTTATTTTTATGACAACTCCGATATGGACCTCTACCCAATCAATTGCGATTCGGACGAATGTCTCAATTCGGTCCGCTTCGGATACTTCGCTTCAGCCGCCCTGATCACGTTGAATTATCTGCGCTGGAAGCCGGAAGTCATCATTTGCAACGATTGGCAAATGAGCCTGATTCCATTATTAATCAAATCGAACTTACTGAACAAAGAATATTTCGAAGGCGTAAAAATTCTGCAAATCATCCATTCCAAAAGTGACTGTTCAAATTTTCAATTGTCGGAATATCAGAAAATCGGATTGGATGGCGCTGAATTACACAATAGCACCGACGGTCGTCTTGATGTCCTGACCGCCGCGATTCCGATTTGCGATCATGTTTTGGTCATCAATAAAGGTGTAAATCTGTTCGAGAAATATCAGAAAGATCCTCTGTTCGGTGAAATCATTAAGCATGATAGGAAGAGGTTCTCTTCCTACGATTTAAAAGGTGAATCCTCTGAAGATTGGCAAAATTTAGCAAATGAAATCATCAATATTATGGAACGCCTTTAAACCATATACGGGCCATGTTTGGTCACTGTTTAGGTATCTAAAATTTTATTTCCGCAAAATCGCGATTCCGGTATCATTTCTTTTTCTGCTCGGTTGCTCTGAAAAGACCCCCATCTTACCTCTAAGTAACAGTCAGATCAGTTTTGATTCGGTTGCCGTAGCGGCTGATTTAATGTCCGATACGACCATTTTCGCCGAGCCCGCTGTCGGTGCGAATTCCTACCTGTTTGTCGGCGAGGATGACAATCTGAAAGCCTACTCACTCTTGCTTTTTAATAATCTGGGTTCGCCGCTTGATACCCTTCCTGAGGATCAGGTGCTGAGCTGTGAATTAGTCCTGCGAACAGGAAGCTACCTGAAGACAGATACCACAACGCCGAACCTGACAATGGCGGTCGTATCTTTGGAAGGCGATGGATTGGAGGGCTGGAGCGAAGACAGCGCTAACAGCATCAATTTCGACCTGAGTAATTACACCCTGACCGAATGCGGTACTTTTAATTATACCTCAGCCGACACTTTTTTCATCGATTTGCTGGATTATTTTAAAACTAAATGGCGGGATACCTCAATCAACCGTTATGGATTTGCCATCAATCCTGCGCCTGGTTCGGACGCCGGACTGGGAGTGATCTTTTCCGGCGAAACTAATTATTATCCGTACATTGCGATTTCTTATATCGATGGTGATGGCGATACATCCCGGACAACTTTAACCTGCATTGAGGATCTGACGATTACCGAATTTAAAAGGAGTTTGATGGCGACGCCGCAACCCCTGCTGATCAGCTCCGGGAAGGCCGCCTATACCTTCATTAAATTCCGGGTCGACGAAGTCATAACGGATGAAAATCTATTTATCGCCGGTGCGAATCTTTACTTACACATCGATCCTGATTTAACCGAGGGCTACGGATACTCTTACACGATTTATGTTTCTTTGCTGGATTCGACGAGATGGGAGGATCTGACTTTTACGCCTGCGAGCGCATCCTATGTAGCTTCACGTACTTTTACATCGGCAGACAGCTTATTGACTCTGAAAATTCCCAATACCGTCCAATTGTTCACCAGCGGATATAATGGCAATTTCGGAGTAGCCTTGTGGATTTCACCCAGTGCTGTTTATCCCGGATTGCTTGCATTTTACCCAACCGAAGCTCCCGACCCGACCTTACGCCCGTCTATGAAAATTCTAACCATGCTGGAAGAATGAAATCACTGCGCACAATATTTGTCATTACAGCTTTGGTGATAAGCGCCCGCGCGCAAACCTCCTATTATGCCAGCTATGGTTTTGGGGTTCAATCACCGTCCAATTCGGTGCGGTTGCTCGGAATGGGCAACGCCGGTACGGCCGTCCGGGATTCAATGAGCCTTAATCAATCCAATCCGGCGCTCTGGGAGGGATTCGGCAGTACTTCCTTGCAGGGTCAATTGTATAGTTCGACTCTCACTATTCCCACGCTGGATTTTAAAGGTGGAATGGCCAATTTCTCGGGCTTTTCTTTCAAAATGCCGGTAGGCAAGCGCTCCGGTTTTGCGATTGGCCTGGCGCCTCTGACCAGAATGAAATCTTCGGTCAGCTTCAGCGATTCTCTGGTATTTCAGGGAGAACAAATTGACTATTCTTCTGAAGTCGAATTGGTCGGCGGAATTTCAGAACTCTATCTGGGAAGTGGCTATCGGATTTCAAAATATTTGGCGATTGGTTTGAAAGCCAATGTCATATTCGGGAATTATGTGGTGCGTAATCATACCGAACTGTCAACCGAGCTTTCTCCGGATGGTAAAAATACGGAAAGTTTTTACAAACGGACTACAGCCGTGAGCGGCAATTGTGTCAGTTTCGGAATTCTGCTCAATGATCGCGATCAACGCTATAACCTGTCTGCCACCGTCGAAAAAGGCAGTCGGTTAAAAGGACGGGTTACTACCGAAAATTATTATGGTTCCGACTCAACTTTCCAAACCGGTACGATCGAATACCCAACATTTATCACGATTGGCGCCCGCCTGCCGATTGCTAAATATCTGGCCTTCAGCGGCGATTTGCGATATGGAATTTATAATCAAGATGTTTTTCAGAATTTCTATGTATTCAGGCAATTCAGTAGTGACAGCCGTAATTCGATTGCAGTCGGGATCGGTTTGGAAAAAGCGCCGCGCCAGGCCTTGAAAAATTCTTTTTTTCAAAAATTATATTACCGATGTGGCGCCTATTATCAGACCGAACCGGTCTATCTGAATTCCGGACTGCGCGAGTATGGTGTGACCGCCGGATTCAGCCTGCCATATTTTAATAATTTGAATCGGATAGATTTCGCATTAACTTACGGCCTTAAAAAAGGCTTTTTATCAAACGAAATTGGAAACGAAGAAATCTTCAGTATCCACCTGGGTATCACGACCGGTGAACCCTGGTTCAGAAGGTATAAAAAACGTTAATAGTAAATGAGGTAAACGAATGAAACGGCGAGCTATTTTTATAGGAGTATTGATGATCGCCAGTCTTGTTCTTGGATTGGTAAACTGCGTTCCGCCCGCACTTGATTCCGGCGAACCGGCGTCAGAGCCAGTCGCGGAGAAGCCGATGATCGACAGAGATAAGTGCGATCTATATCTAAGTTTTGCTTACAGTTATTATCAAAATCAAAACTGGAAAAGCGCGATTGACAATTACAAAAAAATGAGCAGTTACGGATGCGATGAGGAATATGCGCAGGATGTCTTCTCATACTGGGGGCGCGCCTATCAGCAATTAGCCAGTGAAAACCCTGTTTATCTTGATAGTGCTTTATTTGTCTATATGACCGGTGAAAAATATTTGCCGAATGATATCTTTATTAAGAAGAATATCGCCTATATCTATCATATGCAGGGAAAAACCGATCTTGAGATTCGTGAATATGAGAAAATGGTCGAAATAGCGCCGGAGGATCTCGAGCTCTATCAAACCCTCGTTAAGTTATACATCGGGGCTCAGCGATGGGATGACGTCGTCGATGCGACTAATGAAATCCTGAAGATTTTTCCAAATGAAGAACAGGCTCTCAACGACCGCATTCTGGCTTACCAGAAGATGGGCAAGGACATCATCACCATTCAGAAAGAACAATGGGAAAAGAATCCGACCAATGTGCGTTACGGTCTGGAGTATGCGGCCGCGCTGAAGCAACAGCGGGACTTTGATAAGGCTCTGGATGTATTTCAAAAAGTGTCTCAGCTGGATGCTAAAAATCTGGAGGCCTGGAATAATATTGCCGATATTTATTTCAACCAAAAAAATAACTATGCCGAAGCCTTGAAAGCCTATGAACATATCCTGAAAAATATTTCACAGAAGGATTTAATTGTTCTTCAGCAGGCCGCCAGATGTTGTCAAATACTCAACGACTTTCCGACCGCTCTGACCTACGCCGAGAAAGCGCTTGCAATCGCGCCCACATCACCCCTGGCTTTTAAGATCAGAGCCGATCTGTATTTTGCCGCCGCGGATCACTTCAGCGCCACACGCCAGATGAATTTTGAAGATAAACTCGTCTATAAATTGGCTTATGATGATTACCTGAAAGTGATCGAACTGGGCGACGCCAGCGTCAAATCCAGAGTCGATCATCTGAAAGAATACCTGATTCCCACCCGGGAAGAGTGGTTTTTTAATCGTTACGACGCCTCCGGAACAGCCCGTTCAAGTTACCGACCACTTAATCCGGAATATAAGTGGATTACAGCTGAACCAAAGAGGAATTGATAGTGAGAATAGCTTTTGGAGCCGATCACGGTGGTTTTGAACTGAAAAACGCCTTGATCGAATTCGTGCGCTCTATAGGTCATGCGGTGCTCGATTGCGGCGTTAACCGCAATGAAAGTGTTGATTACCCGGACTACGCCAGAGCAGTTGGTGAATTAATTGTCTCCGGGAAAGCGGATGTTGGGGTTCTAATCTGCCGCACCGGAATCGGGATGTGCATGGCGGCTAATAAAATACCCGGCATCCGGGCGGCTATCGGTTATCATAATGAAGTAGCCCGCTTAAGCCGTTTGCATAATAATGCCAATGTACTTTGTTTTGGCGCCGATTTCTCTAATATCGAATCAGCCCGGGGAATTTTAAAAACCTGGCTGGATACGCCCTTTTCCGGAGAGGACCGCCACATCAAACGAGTCGATAAGATAATGAAATTGGAGCAATAAGTAAATGCAACTGACCGCCCTCACCAAACAGGATCCAGCCGTCCTGGTGACTATCAGAGCGGAGCTGGAGCGCGAACGCCAGACACTCGAAATGATCGCCTCGGAAAACTTCGTCAGCCAGGCCGTCCTGGAAGCCGCCGGCACGATCATGACCAATAAATATGCCGAAGGTTATCCCGGAAAACGTTACTACGGCGGTTGCGAGGCGGTCGATCAGGCTGAGAATTTAGCCCGCGATCGCGTGAAGAAACTTTTCGGAGCGGAATATGCCAACGTCCAGCCGCATTCCGGTTCACAGGCCAACATGGCGGTCTATTTTTCACTACTAAAGACCGGAGACACAGTGCTGGGTATGGACCTGGCGCATGGCGGTCACCTGACACACGGCAGTCCGGTCAATTTTTCAGGGAAGCTTTTTAAAATTATTCCGTACGGAGTAAAGCGGGAAACCGGGCGCATCGACTTCGATCGCATGGCGCAACTGGCCGGCGAGCACCGACCAAAGATGATTATCGCGGGAGGCAGTGCTTATCCGCGCTTTTTGGATTTCGGCAAATTTAGGGAAATTGCCGACAATGTCGGAGCCTTTCTGGTTGCCGATATCGCTCACCCGGCCGGCTTGATCGCGACCGGATTACATCCCGACCCGATGCCCCATTGCCATATCGTTACTTCGACGACTCATAAAACCTTACGCGGACCACGCGGCGGCCTGATCTTGATGGGTAAAGACTGGGAAAATCCTTTCGGTCTGACGGCTCCAAAAAGTGGTCGCCTGAAAATGATGTCCGAAATTATCGACTCCAACGTGATGCCCGGCATTCAGGGCGGGCCGTTGATGCACATTATCGCCGCCAAAGCGGTGGCTTTCGGGGAAGCCTTACAGCCCGAATTCAAAGATTATACCCGGCAAATTATCGCCAATGCAAAAGTGCTGGCGGAAGAACTCCTCAGCCGCGATTATAATCTGATCTCCGGAGGAACCGATAATCATTTGCTGTTAATTGACCTTTGCAATAAAAATATCACTGGTAAACAAGCCGAAAATATTCTGGAAGAATCCGGCATTACGACCAATAAAAATATGGTGCCGTTCGACCAAAAAAGTCCGTTCATTACGAGCGGTATCCGGATTGGTACGGCGGCCCTGACAACCCGCGGTATGCGGGAAACGGAAATGCGCACCATAGCAGGTCTT
>Ga0172381_10003486_pt1 | contig 16641 bp, 22 predicted proteins | sample Leawel6488metaG_FD_119754 | JGI IMG/M metagenome (GOLD analysis project Ga0172381, IMG submission 119754) | Leachate microbial communities from a municipal landfill in Southern Ontario, Canada - Leachate well 64-88 metaG | ecosystem: Engineered > Solid waste > Landfill > Unclassified | place... | reverse complement strand
CCAGCGGCAATCGGCAAGCTGGAACGGTGGCGCATGGGAGACCGTGCCTTTCCTGGAAGACCCTGTCAGCGGTGGCGTCTACGGAATGATCGAAGGCAAGTTCGGGAGCCCATACATCAAGGGCTATCGAATTGAATTGCCTTCGGCGGGACCATGGCAGATCCGCATGAAGCGCTGGACCAATGATGCTCCAGACGCCTACACGCAGAACGACACTTGGTGGGACTCCTACACGGAAATAACGGACGCGAAACTTCGCAGACCGAACACGGCTTGTCTTGGCGTCCTGCTCAATGCCGAGGTGTTCCCCAGTCTTCCGCAGGTGCATGCGGAGTGCTACGGCGTCTATTGCCATGTCCCAACGAATTACGATCCCATTGCCAGAACCTATGCAACCACCGGCCCGGGCACGAGCGGCGGAACGTGGGATGGAACTTTCAAGCTCGCCTGGACCAACAACCCGGCATGGCTGTTCTACGAAACCGCGATCAACACCCGATGGGGCGCTGGCGTTTCGTCTTCGAGGTTTTCCGTTTCGAAATGGGAACTCTATGCCATCTCCCAGGTGTGTGATGAGGACGTTCCCGATGGACTGGGAGGCACCGAGCCGCGCTTCACCTGCTCGATCCATATCCAGGGACAACAGAACGCCATCACGGTCCTTGGCAACCTCGCCTCCGCATTCCGGGGCATGCTCTACAGCGCGGGCGGTCAAGTCATGCCCGTGCAGGACGTGGATGAATCGCCAGTTGCGCTCTTCACGCCCGCGAACGTGGCTGGCGGCAATTTTGAGTATCAGGGCGTCGCACGGCAGGCACGACACAACTCCGCACTGATAACGTGGAACGACCCGACCGCAGGGTATGCCCAGGCGGTTGAGGCTGTTGAAGACGCCGCCTCCATCGCTCGGTACGGCTACAACCCGATAGAGATCCAGGGCTTCGGGCTCACCACCCAGGGCGCGGCGCAACGCCTGGGCCTTTACGTGCTGCTCTCCGAAAAGCTGAACGCGGAAACGGTTTCATTCGAACCCGGCCTCGACTCGATGAACGTCCGGCCCGGGAACATCATCCAGGTCGATGACCCCAAGAAGGGCGGCGTTGGCGGGCGCGTGCTCGCGGCGACCACAACCCAGATCACATTGGACAGGCCTGTGGTGCTGGCGTCTGGCCAGACCTACACCCTGAAGTGCCGCCTTGAAACGGGCGCCGTCGAATCCAGGACCGTGACCACTGCGGCTGGAACCGTATCAATGGTGACCGTTGGGACTGCATTCAGCGCTGCTCCCCCGTTCATGGGCGTCTGGGGCCTGCACGAAGCATCATCCGCTCGGCTCTATCGCGTCGTCTCCATCAAGGACAACGGCCCACTGAAGCGCCAGGTGACCGCGCTCTACCATGATCCGGCCAAGTACGATCTGTGTGATCTGCCTACGGTGACGGCGTTCACGGCGGGCACTCCGATTGCGGCGACAGCCCCAGCAAACCTTGTGGTGACGGCAGGAATATCGACTCGCCAGAACGTGATATCCCCTTTCGTGAGCGCGGTGTGGACGGCCAATACCAAGGCCATCGGCTACCGTGCAGACGCATCGCTCGATTATGGCCCATGGCTTCCCATGCGGCTCTCGGGTTGTTATGCCGAACTCGTCAACGCCGAACCAGGGGATTACCGAATTCGCGTCGTGGCGATCTATCCCCATGGGCGGTCAAGCATCCCAACTCAGTCCACCGTAAATGTCCCGGACACGGATCTCCCACCCGCGCTCCAGGGGCTCATGGATGACGTGGATGATATTTCCGCAGACGGGAAGTTCACCCCGAGCGAGAAAAAGGATATCCGGCTTCGATGGAACATCATCGCTGCAGAAAAAGCGGGGCTCGATTCTCAGGCGACCGCCTTTGGAATTACCACCGAGAAAACCACTTACGACACCAATTTTCAGGCACTCGCGAACTATCTGAACAACGGCACGACCTGGACGAGCGGTGTCCCAACTTGGATTGCTGATGCCAACCTTGGAACGACCACGACCATCACCCGAGCAACGTTCCGATCCAAATTCGAGGACTATTTCTCGGGCCGAACCGGCTTGGTAAACGCGGTCGAAGCGAAGGCGAAGAGTCTCGCAGATTTGGCACAGGGAGATGCCACCACAGCCCTTTCCACGCTCTCGGACATCGCATCCGATAGTAAATTCACAGCCGTCGAAAAATCATCAGTGAGAGGCGAATGGAACGTCATAGCCTCCGAAAAATCCACCCTCGATACCCAGGCTACGGCCTTTGGGATTACCACGGCGAAGACGACCTATGACAACGCATTTCAGGCACTCGCGACGTACCTGAATGCAGGCACCACCTGGACCAGCGGCATCCCGTCTTGGATCGCTGATGCCAACCTGGGGACCACCACAAGCATTACTCCGGCGACATTCAGGACCAATTTCCAGACCTACTACGACGCGCGCACCGCTTTGGTGGCTGCCATATCAGCCGTGGCCAAGGCTTTGGCTGATGGGGCACAGAGCGGCGTGGATACGATCAACAACGACGACACCCTGTCCCGCGCGAAGAAGCCCGAACTGCTGATCCGGTACAACACCGAATTGCAGACCAAGACCGATCTGGACGCGAAGGCCACGACGCTCAGCGTCTCGAGCACTGCCTACGACAACGCGGTTGCTGCTGTCACCGCATTCCTGCAAAATCTAGGTGGATCTTCCCCGAACTGGGCCTACCTTAATATGGCCACAGACACCAGTCTAGGAACAGGTGGTGGGGCATCACTACGCACGCTGTGGAATACCGTGGCATCAACTCGGGCCGCACTCCAGAGCGCCATTGCGGGCGCCTATCCGGCGTACCAGATCTCAGTCAACGCGACAGATGCAATGCGAAAAGCTGATTTCCTAGACGTCAACGGGAAGATACCTGCTGTGTCCAAGCTGACCCCCGGTAGTGTGGACGCCACCATCCTGGCCGATCTCGCTGTGACATCGGCAAAGATCGCAGACGGAGCGGTACTGGCCGCGAAGATCGCTGATGCCTCCCTGACGGTCGCAAAGTTCGCCACCGGCATTCGACCTGTGCGGATTGTTTCCAGCCTGCCTGCGACTCCATGGACGGGCTACGTGCAGGGGGATTGTGTAACCCTCACGACGGACAACAAGCTGTACCGATTCACTGGATCGGGTTGGACAGCGGCGGTGCACGCGGCGGATCTGAGCGGGGCCCTGGCGACGGCACAGATTGCCGACAGCGCCATCACCGCCGCAAAGATCGCGGATGCCTCCCTGACGGTCGCGAAGTTCGCGTCTGGGCTCAGACCAGTGCGAATCGTTTCCAGCCTGCCCGCAACGCCTTGGACGGGCTATGTGCAGGGCGATTGTGTAACACTCACAACGGACAACAAGCTCTACCGCTTCACGGGGGCGGGTTGGACGGCGGCGGTGCCCGCGACTGATCTGAGCGGTTCCATCACCACCACCCAGATCACCGATAATGCCGTCACAACCGAGAAGATCGCGGCACTGGCAGTGACCGCTAACGAGATCGCGGCAGGTGCCATCACCGCAATAAAAATCGAGGCGAACACCATTACAGCGGCCTGCATCGCAGCGGGCGCAATTACGACGTCAGAACTCGCCGCCGGTGCCGTGACGGCATCGAAAATCCTGATTACCGGGCGTGGAGCGGCGTTGAACGCTGATCCTGCCTGTGAGGATTTAACAGCCTGGACCAATGTCTCCACGTTGATCACCGGGATAACCGACCTTCCAGTGGGTTCCACGGCCATCGCCAATGTGGCAGGGGACTACACCGCAGCCTACAGCCTGTTGATCCCGGTGGACGCAGCCAGGAATTACCACCTTGAATTTCTCTTCAAACAGGTTGGCGCCACGGCGGCCAATGCCTACGCGGGTGTGCAGTGGTATGATGCGGCAAAAGTGGGGATCAATTCAGCCACAGTGGCTCCGGCAGGTTGGCAAAACGGCGCCTATTCCTATATGCCGACCTGCACCAACACGGTGATCCCGACCGCATGGACGAAGTATTCCATAAATTTTGGACCAGATGAGACGGCCAAGATCCCAACTTCCGCGAAGTATCTGAAGCTCATCGCACTGCTGAATTTCAACTCCACGGCATCAGCCCAGATCTACATGTCTGGCGTCCGGCTATGGCAGCGAGCCGATGGCGACCTGATTGTGGATGGAACCGTCACCGCGGCGAAGCTTGATGCCCTCGCTGTGACGGCGGATAAAATCGCGGCCAACACCATCACTGGCGCGAAGATCGCGGCCAACACGATTACAGCCGCCAACATCGCGGCCAATACCATCACCGCAGGAACGATCGCAGTTGGTGCCATCGGCACCACTGAACTTGCGGCCAATGCCGTTACAGCCGCCAAAATCGCTGTCGGAACTATCACGGCCAACGAGATCGCGTCGGATGCGATCACAACCGCGAAGATCGCGGCTGGAGCCGTGACGGCGGCGGAGATAGCTGCTGGCGCCATCACCACAGTGAAACTTGCAGCTGGAGCAGTCACCGCCAATGAGATAGCGGCCCTCACAATCACCGCTGCCAAGATAGCGGCCAACACCCTCACTGGCGACAAGATCGCCGCGAATACCATCACGGGTGATCTGGTCGCAGCAAATACGATCTTGGCCAAGAACCTTACTGTCGCGAATTTTGATAACCTAATACCGAATCCGACGTCAAAATATACTGATGACAACTCCAACGATTGGCCTTATGGATCTTACGAGGGCGCTGGGATACATAATAATTCGGGCACATTGGCTACATTATTTAATCCGCCCGAGAACGGTGGGCATCGCTATGTTGAGGGTAATGCTACAGCTATCACGTTGGTGCAGATAACGCCATGGCTACCGTGTAAGGCGGGGGAGAGCTACTACCTGGAGGGAGCCGTTTGCTCAATGGATGGTGGTAATGTTGGATTTTATGTCCAGTTTTCAGACCAAGATTACGCTGGGTATACAGGATATTTAAGCACGGGATCAACTGGTGTATGGAATGTTGTGCTGGATAAAATTAGATTGCTCGCTCCTGCGACGGTGGAAACATCTGGTAATCCTCCCGTTAAAATGCGAGTTTTTCTGCGTGTTAATGCTCACGCCACACCGAATCGCGGAAGGTTCAATTTCTTCTACCTCCGTCGTTGCAACGACGCCAACACCATCGTCGACGGCACTCTCACCACGCTGTTCTGCCGGGTGGGGAACGATATCCAGAGCACCAACTACAGCGCGGGCACGACGGGGAATGCGCCGGTTGGGATGCGTATCAGTGCATTCCCCTTCACGGCGACCTATATCGACGGCACCACGGACGCGACGTGTCAGATGGAGATCGGAGGATCGGTCAACATCGCGGGATATAAGGCCGCGACGGTCGCCGATTTGGCATGTAATAGATCCAAAATATACTCGTCTCCGGGGACGTATTCATGGACATGCCCGCCCATGGTGTACTCGCTTGAGGTTACGCTAATCGGTGCCGGTGCCGGTGGAGCAGGAGCAGCGGACACCAGTAACGGTGGTGGTGGCGGTGGAAGTGGAGCTTGCGGCATCTGCACCTTTGAGGTAACGCCCGGGACTACCTACACAATCGTCGTTGGGGCCAAGGGTCTTGGCGGAGCATATCAAGCCAACGGTGTAGCTGGTGGAGACTCTAGCCTGAGTGGCGGTGGCGTGGCCTTACTGTTAGCTCAGGGTGGGCGCGGTGGGTATGCTGCAGGCACAGGAGGCGCCGGAGGAGCCATGACATGGGTCCCAGGTGCTGGGAGTATCTCTCAGGCTGGTGGAGCTGCTGGTGCGGCAGGCGTATACAAGAAGAGTTATACCGCTGGCGACATGTGGTCTGGGTCTGGCGGTGGAAGTCGAGGAACCTCTGGGGGAGCATCTTCGGACGGAAACCCAGCAGGAGGGGCAAGTGGTGGAACGGGGCAAGGAGGGGGAGGAGGATCAGCCCCAAACGCCATGGGAACAGACGGCGGGTCTTCGACAACAGCAGCGACCGATGCCTCAAGTCATGGTGCTGGTGGGGGTGGAGGCGGTACTTATGCCTCCAACAGGACAGGCGGGAACGGGTCCGATGGCTGGGCTCAGATTCGCTGGTGGTAATTAGGGTGTCGATACGATCAGTGTTGCGGTTTCGGATGTAACACTCCCGAAACCATTGGTAGCAACGCACCGATAGGTATTCAAGCTTTGCTCGGTGATGACGGATTTGAGGGTCAAGGTTGCGGTGTCCCCACCGTCAACCGGTTCCCAGGTCTCTGTATCCCGAATCCGACACTCCCATGTGAATGTCACCCCATGTTGAGGCGTAACCTCAACCACGAATATGGCATCGCTCCCAACGTTGGCATATTCGTCTTTGGGCTGTACCGTGAACACCGGCGCTTGAGCAACCGGCCCCTGTGGCACCGTCTGAGTGCAGGAGAGACCAGCGAGAAGGGTCAGGGCGAGAAAGGCGGAGCGGATCATGGAATCACCTCCGGAGGTGGGAGTTTGTGTTTTCGAAACAGAGCGAGCACGGCGCAAAATTCGGCGAACGTGAGCCTACCAGTCCCGCGCACGATGCGCTTGGCCGTGGATAGACTACACCCGGTGGCGGCCATGGTGGCAGCGTAGAGGGGCTCCGCGCCCCCGAGCGCGGCGGCCAGGGAGCGCCAGGGGGCAGGGAGGGTGGTTGGGCGGGGCATTACTCGGCAACCGTTATGGTAATTTCGGTGCCGGGGATCAGCCAACCACCGCACTCAAGTTCAACCAATCCGAGGGAGATGGCGGAATTCTTGGCCATCGTGTAGCCGATACCCTGACAATCGCCACCCTCGCGCATGCCCTTGAGGTCCTGATTGATGGTCCGGATCAGGCCCGAAACAGTGCTAGTGCCGAAGGTGGAGCGGCCACCGAGTTGATATTCGCGGGTCACTTGGAATTTGCTGGTCATCTCATCTCCCTGTGGTTGCGGGTCCGCGCCCGGGTTACACCCCAAAAGCCCCTTCTGGGGCGATTGAGGGATGACAGATTAGAGGTCCGAAAGTTGCCACGAGGCGAAAGCTTGGGCATGCTCGGGCGTGTAATTGCCAACCCACGTGTAAAGACTACCGGTCTCGTCAGTCTTGACGGCGGCAACAGTGGGATCATTTCGTCGCGCGCGAGAGCCAAAAGTGACAACCGCGGACAACAGGCAGCGGTAACGAGGCAGCACTGCGGTTTCGTGGGTCACGGAGCCATCCACGTGGAGGATGTGGGCATGGAGTTGGATAGACATTGGCACTCCTTATGCGCGCGCGCCATACTTGGCGACGACTGTTGCGAGGCGGGAATCGGCGTCCTTGTCAAGATAAACGATCATGCCGGAAAGCTTGCCATCAACCTGCTGGGGCGACATCGACCGGCTGCATTCAGCGGCAAACTCGCGGTCAGTGGAAATGATGGGGCGGAGTTCTTCGGCTGCCTTGGTCATGTTTTCGAGGTTGAAAGCGTAGGTCCTCATCTCATCTCCCTGTGTCTGCGGGTCTCATCCCCGATGCACATAGTATCGGTCAATTGTGACCGATACGTAAGAGGGGGAGTGAAATATTTTTTTAGAGGGGCCTGGTGTGTCCCCGGTGTGTCCCCGGCGGTTTCGCCCATCCCCCGGGAATCCTCGTAGATCATTGGTGCTCGCACCCGGATTCGAACCGGGACGCCCTTGCGGGCAGTGGATTTTAAGTCTCGGCTACCGTGAATGGCATGGAATGGAAGCGAATGTTTTCAAGCAGTTTGAGACTTGCGTGAATGGCTTGGAATGGCCTAGTGTGTCCCTGGTGTGTCCCCCGTGTGTCCCGGAGATGCCATGGCCAAGAGTGGATTAACCAAAGAGACGGTGGGGAAACTCCCGGCGAAGGCCGCGCGGTACGAGGTGTCTGACGGTGGCGCCCCGGGCCTGGTGCTCAGGGTATCACCAGACGGATCCAAGACATGGGCCTACCGCTACCGGTTCAACGGCGCACCGCACCGCTACACAATTGGCGCGTGGCCAACATGGCTCCCAGATATGGCCCGTCGGAAGGCGATGGAACTCCAGGTCCAGGTGGACAACGGGGAGGACCCGGCCCGGGCCCGGGATGCCGGTGTGACCATGGCGGATCTTGCCAAACGTTTCGTGGATGAGCACTGCCCCAGCCTGGCGGCGTCCACGGTGCGAACCTACCGGGTGCTCCTGGATCGACACATTCTCCCCGCCGTCGGCAAGATCCCTGTCCAGGTATTTGCCTTGGGCGACGCTGGCAAACTACACCACGCCATGAGGGGGATGCCTCGGACGGCTAATCAATCCCTGGCAGTGGTCTCCCGCATGCTCTCGCTGGCGGAACTCTGGGGGCTGAGGGATCCGCAGAGCAACCCGTGCGGCGTGATCCAGCGCTTTCCGGAGACCAAGCGCGACCGCTACCTCACCATAAATGCGGGCCCGATTAAGCCAATCCTTCGTGAGGCCGGTATAGGCCGCCGCAGCAGCAGGGCGAAACCCTCGCGGCTGGATTCGGATGGCTTCAACGGTTTCAGGCATGAGCTTGGCTCCAATACTAATTCTGGGTTAGGTTAGTAGATGGGTATCAATCGTCTTCGAATGGTTTTGGACAGGCTCAGTTCTTGACGGTGCGGTCGCACTGGGCCGCGATGGAAAGCAGGAGATCCCGGAATGCCGGGGGTGTTCGCTGACGGTGTTTCGAGCACATGTTGGCGACGATTCCGCAGCGACGGGCCGATTCATACCCGCGCTCCGCTAGGCGCTTCGCTGGGAGGCGTTGCTCGGCGGGACCCCAGATCAACTCCGGAGGCTTCGGGCCGATCACATAGAGCCAGGTCTTCTTCCGGGCGCGGTGCCCATAGTGGCCCTGCTCCACCTCGCACGTCCAGCCAAAGGCCCCAACCTGGAGCCATCCAGTCTTGGGCGGCGTGGGGATGTTGTAGACGGGCCAAGCCCTGGTATGGGCCGGGTGCTCGATCACGCCGCCGAACCGGATGAGGGACAGCATGGCCGAGGCGAAGCACCCGTCGTCGGCCCCGGCTTCGTGGATCTTCAGCGTCATCGAGCCTTCCGCGAACCGGCCCCACCTCTGGCAGGGGGGATGCGCCACGACCGGGTAAGGACCCTCGTAGAGCTTGGCGTCTCGCGTGATATCCCAGGGATCGACTCCGGGTAGGCCGAAGTAGCATCCATTGGTTTCTACGAAGAGGGCGGCGATCAATTCAGGCTCCAAGGGTCATGGGGAATGGACAGGATGTGTTTAGGTTTGCGGTACCGCATGAATGCTTGTCCGGATAAAACTTTTCGAGCATTCATGCGGGTTCGCCGAGGTATCAAAAATCTGGTCGGCGGCCGTCAAGCAGCGGTGCGGATTTGGACGGGCTCACTTGGGCTGCTTCTTTTTGATGGAAAAGCGAAGGGTGGTTAGGTCGTAGCCTCGCGCCTCAAGCTCCTCCATGAAGGAGGGACGGATGCCGTCATCACCAGGGAGGAAGAACGGGCGCAACCTGTCGGGCAGTTCCTCTTTCCGGTTCCAGCAATGCAGGAGAGTCCCGGCGTCAGGCTTGAGCCCATTGGCGACAAGGCACGGGAGGTCCCCCCTCTCGCATACGCCCCAGTAGGCGCGGAGGGTGCCCGGAATGTAGGGACGGGATCGGTATCGTTTCGGCATAGATTTGGACAGGTGCTACTTTGATTCGGAAGCGCGAGTTTCGCGGAAGAACGCCAGATTTCGCGTAGATTCTTTCTCTGCATAAAATTGCTCGACAGTCAGGGACTCAACACACTCTATTTGACGCCGGAGATGAATTAGGCACTCAACTCGCGCCCGTTCAACGCTCTCCACTTTTTCGAGTTCCGGGTTCGTGTAGCGTTTGTGTTCACATACGCTGAGGTAACCGTCGATTTTGCTGGCTGCGGACTTCCGTTCATACTGCCCCATCGGTTCCATGGTTTACCTTTTTTTGGACATCTATGGCTTGATACCGTGTTCAATGAGAGTGAGTTCATCAGGCGCGTGGGCTGGCATGCCTGGCTTCCCTTCCCAGGCGACCCAGACGCGATCTGGTCTCATCGGATTGGGGGATCCGTAGCGGGTCCCAACTACCACACCGTGGGCAGATCTGTCGGCCATCAGAGTCACATAATCGCGTGGCCTGAATTGCATGTGGCACCTCCTTGACTCCCGAACAGCCGACTACTTGTATTCAAATACATGGAAAACAAACTCACCCGCCTGGAAGGTGGCGATATATTCGCCAGCCTCATCCGGCATGGGGTTGCCGGTGCCATAGATGGCGATGGTGCGAATTTCGGTGGAGGGCATCATCTCCTCATCCACCAAGGCCCATAGACAAGCCACTCCTCTCTGAATCTGGACGGTCAGAATTTTCGCCCCCACCGGGAGTTTGAGGTTCTGTTGGTCGGCATCTTTGAGGGGGTATTTCCAGATCCGCATCGGACCTCCGTAAGATTCTGCGAGGGGCTAAGCTACCGGCACCGGCTGTTTCCAATGAATTCAAGGGCGTTCGCCCATGGATTGTTCGCGCTGGAGTGCTCTCCGATGTCCTCTTCGAGATGGGTTGCGATAGCGTCGGCGAGCTTGTCAGCCCATTTGTGGTATGCCTCGCGCTGGGTGAGCGTTTCGTCAAACTGCCGGTCAATCTCTCGATTGACGGCCTGGCATGACGCCAGATCGTTCAGCGCAGATACATGCGCCGACTGCAGTTCCGCGACCCGATCCTGAAGCACGGCGATTTCCTCGTGCAGCACCATCTCTCTGTGGGTGGAGGCATCGTGCGTCACCTGAGCCGGGACCCATGCTAGATTGATGGTGGAGCATATACCGGCGAAGACTGCTACTTCCTCCTGGCCCTTACACATGAACGGGTTGATGGACCCGTATGCGACCCCCCGGGCACCGATGAAGATTTGACCAGGGCCGTGCCTCTCGATCTTGACGACATCACGCATGGGCGGGTTTTCGGTGTTGTGGTCGAATCGGTAGTCCACAAATCCCACGGCGATTTCCCCAGAGCAGAGCAGCCGAAACAGGTCTTCGTAGTCGGTTGAAAACTGATACACGGTGCCTCCGGTTTGGGCAAGAGCCTATTCGGCGGGTTCCCAGCAGCACTCGGGGAGCCAGTAGTTGTTGTCGATGGCTTCAAAGGCATCCCCGTGGGTGAACACGAGGTCCACCTCCTGTCCGGCGATGCGCTCCGCAAGGGCAAGGAACTTCGGATCGTTCTTATGCCCCTCGCTACCCTTGAAGTAGGCGTCGATGATGTTGACGAGATCGGGATGGATTCGGGCTTTCATGTTGCCCTCCTTGGGCGAGGCTGGACAGGATCAGCCTATCGGGCCGTCCGTGTTGGTTGTGTTGGGTCAGCTCTGCTGAATGCGCGGACGTTTACTCGGAAAATACATAGTCAAATTCCCAAGGTTCAGATTCATCAAAGTCGTTGATCTGTGACGGGTCGGCCAACTCCTTCGCCTCTTCTTCGCTCCGCGCCTGCACCTCAATCGATGCTGTTTGCTCGCGCGTGAAATAGACGACGAAAGTCTTCATCTCCGCGTCCATGTCGATGGCGGGGCCAACTTCGAACGGAATGTCAGCCTGTCGCGCGGTCCACGTCTCATCAAAGCCGCCGACCTTGCGGGCTTCGGCCTCGTCGACGCGGTGGAAGAACGACTTCGCCCGCGTCTCGCCGTCTCGCGTGAAGATCCATCGGCACATGGTTTCCTTGGTGGTCATTGCGTCCTCAGTAATTGATCGAGAGGTGACGGACTCGGCCCATAGCGATAGCCCCGATAACAGCCTTGCCCTTCTCCTCATCCAAACCGGTCATACGGATGAGGTCTTGTAGTGCTTCCTGGTTGAAAACCTTTCGGTGTTCCGTGTCGCGTGCTCGTGCGGCGGCGGCGTCATCCTCGGCCTTCTTCGCTGCGGCTTGCCGGTTGCGTTCCGCTTGTTGCGCTTCGATGGCGGCTTGTTCGGCCTGCTTGTCGGCGTCAATCTTGGCTTGGGCCGCGCGGGCTTCGGCGGCGATGCGATCCTGTTCCGCCTTGGCTTCGGTATCGCGGGCGCGTTGTTCGGCTTCAGCCTTCTCGCGTTCCGCCTTCTCGGTTGCTACCTTCAGATCGGCTTCACGTTGGGCGGCGGCTTGGCGTTCCTTCTCAGCTGCTTCGCGGGCGATCTCTTCCTCTCGTGCTTGTTGGTCCCGCTCCAGCGCCTCCAGTTCTTCACGGCGCTTCTGGTCGTATGCCCAGTTGAGCGTTAGGGCGATCTCGTGGTCTGCCTCGATCTGGCGGGCAAGGGCGGCGGCTTCTTCGGCGGCCACGCGCTCGGCTTCGATGCGTTCCTGTTCCGCTTCCCAGTCTGTCAGAGGCTTGCGCACTTCCGCCTGGAGGGCTTCCAGGCGGGCTCGCATATCGCGGCGGGATGCGTCGATCTTGTTTGGGATTTCCTTGGCCTTGGCCGTCTCTTCTTTGCCCGCGTCGTCCAAAAGCACCTTGCACTTGGCTACCTGGTAGGCATTGGAGGCGATGGCCTTCCGTCCCTTATCGGTGGTCACATCCGGTTTATGTTTGCGAGCCACCAATATGATTGCTTCGATGACGGAATTCAGGCCGCCGGGGGTGGTGAAAACCTCTAAGCGCTTGGCTGGCTCGATGGTGGCCAGCCTCGCTGGCTCAATGGTCCCTTCGAGAGCGGGGGGTTCCATGGCGAGAGCGCTGGTCCCGTCCGTAGCGGTGGTTACCGAGTCACGGTTGCCTCGGTCCAACATGCGCTGGAGTGGTATAGCTGTTAGCGACGGTGCGGGGGAGGTGTTTCCACGGATCGCCATGTTATGCCGCCTCTCCGAGTTTGGTTAGGGTTGAAACGAGGCAGTCAACCTCGTCAAGAAATCGGGCGACCTCTCGCTCTATCTCCGCAATCCGCGCATCATCGCGTTCAAATCGGCAGATGTAGAGTTGGAGATTTTCGGGTAGGCGCGGATCGTAGGAAACGAAATCGCACCACCTCGCACCAGTGCAGGCCATCTGCCAGAGCATCTGCGGCTGGTAATCCGTGGGGACGCCGCCCGCTTGGATGTAGCCTACGTGGGTCTTAGTCTTGGGGCACTTGATCTCCACGAGCCCATCGAAAGACTCTCCCCCGTCCCAGTTGACAATGCCATCCGGAGAGGCTGCACAGCGGTCATCCTTGGGGTGGATCACCATCCCGACCAGATCAACAATGACCCCTTCTGATGCGTTGTAGGCGCCGCGTGCGAATGGCTCTTGTTCGATACCCCAGGCCATCTCCTTCGAGAAAAACGTGTCATCCTGTGGTTCTCTAGTCAGGACTTCGCAAGCAAGCTGCATGCGATAATCGGCACGGGAGGCGGATTCTTTTCCACTCTTTCCTTGGGCTAGGATGTCCTTGATTCGGGAGGCGGTCACGCGGCCAACCCTGGAAGCTTTCCATGCCGCCGAACCTTGCTCTACATTGATGATCTTCACTTTGTGCCGCCTTTCGTGATCTCCGCTTTCCGCTTGTTTTGTGCTGCCATCAGCTGTTCCATGACCGGCCTATCCTTACCCTTCTGGGCTAGGCCATAGTGCAGGTTGAAAGCCTTCACCAACGCGGGAACGGTCGCCGCGCCGCCGATGTCCGCCAGGGCCTTCTCGATGTCCACAGGTGGGACTTCTGCGCCGGTAGAATCCTTGACGGGATTTTTCTTGTGAGCACCATTGCCGTCATCGTCCATATTCGCCTCGGTCGATGCTAGGCCGCAGATGGATTCAAAGGTTACGGACTTAGCGTAAGTGATGGCGGACTTGATTTCCTGGATCCCATTCTTGTTCCCAGACTTGTCCGGAGGACATTCAAACCACGTTGTTTCGCTGTGTCCGTGGCTGTGTGTGATCGTGCAGCCCACCCGAATGATTCCGGGCTTGGTCTGATCGATTTTCCAATCAACAGAAAGCTCTTCCTTGCTCAGGAAGGGAGTCACGGTATCAACCAGATTTCCAAGAGACGTGTACCTGGAATCATACTGGTTGTTCTTGCGGTCCTTGGTGACCACGATATCGTTCCCCTTAAACCGGGAAAGGGCGGCAACGAAAGCCTTCCTAGCTTCGGACGCTTCCCACCGGTCCTTGAGGTCCATGAATTTCTGGAGTTCCTCCATCCCCCGGCCCTGCGACATGGCGAGGTAGAGCATCTCTGCGGGATTGGTCGGGATCGCCGGGGTCGATGATTGATAGGTCGCAACCGCTCCTAACCGTTCTTCATGGATCGGCGTTCCTTCGATGACCAGGGACGTTTGGGGCTCGCTCATGCTGCTGTCTCCAGATATTTGGCTCGATTGATGTGGATGGTGCGGCGCCGCGTGACTCGGTAGCGATCAACGCTGATGATCACGTCCGCGTTGCAACAATCGGTGAGAATGTAGGTCTCGGTTGTGGTCGCAGGAATGCCCCACGCTTCCGTGGTTTCGAGTTCGGTGTGCTCGTAGGTGCATGGATCTTCAGCTCCGCATTGCTCGCACCAGTAGCGGGTTGGCGGGGCTCCGATTCTCATGCCGCATCGCGTTCGGCCAGAATCCCGAACGCCTCGTGCTGGATACTCTGCGCCTGTTCTGCTTTTTCCACCAGGATCTGGAGCGCTTCGTGCCGCATCTCGGAAAGCAGCGGGTGTGACCAGTCTGCGGTTGCAAGGTTATCGAGTAGATTGATCGGGCAATCCATGACGTCACGGAACACGATTCCAGTGATGTCGGTGGACAGATGTGTGGCGTGGACGCAGAGACTGGGGCTAAGACCGAGCACTTTGTTTTCATGGATGGACTTCGTGATGTGGATCATGCTGCCCTCTTCAATTTCTTCCATGGTTTCAGACGGATGATTTTCTTCATGGCTGACTCAAATTTGCGCCGTTGTGGCACTTGCAGGGGATGTGGATATAATCGGCAGCAATCCCGGCCATCGCGGTAGAGACGCTGTTTCCTGTGGCGCCTTGTTCGATGTCATAGATTCTCTGGAGTCCTTCGCGAAGGCGTTGGACCTCTGTCTCGACCGTTCGCAGCTCCGCAACCGCATCCGTGGCATAGGACAACTGTTGGAGGGTGCCGAGTTCGCGGTAGAGCATCAACTCGTATAGAGCGAGCGCAAGGGGATCACGACAGGGTCCCGATATGAATCCTGGGTATAACCGACGCAGAAGCGCGAATTGATCTACACTCATTTGTTGGAACATAGCTTCTCCTTTGTGCTGGCCTCTCACCAGCTCGAAGCTTTGCTCTGTCATCCACGGTGCTGCAGGGTCCGGGCTGTGTGGACGCGCCCCAAATTACGCCGCCTGCATCAGGGCAAGATCGCCTATCCCACGGCGCTTGCGTTCTCTGCTCAGTCGCAACCCCTCAACATCGTCATGTTGAAAATTAAGGATTGAAGCGGGACAAGAAAAATAGCCTTCCGCTTGCTCACCCTATTACTCGGTGAGGCTTGCGGGTGTTGGTGGACGTGCCGGGAGTCGAACCCGGGTCCAAGAAAATCGATACCGTTTGCGGATTACAGGCTTTTCGCTTCGGGGCAGCTTTCGCCACCTCCACCACCTGAGCGATACGGACGGGCTCAGGACCGTCTATTACTGGCTGGCTACGCGGCCTGCACCAAAGGGGCAGGGCTGACGACATCACGGCAGAACTGAACGATGTTCTTGGCGTTTTGTTTTGATCGGATTGATAAGGGGGCCATCCGATCAACCCCCGCCTGCGCTTGCGGCTACGACAACCTGTCGAAACCTTTCACGCCCATGTATGTTGTCTACGATCTACCGCTTGGCCTCGACCATCGCGGGGAAAATTCGTTCCGTGAATTCGTTCATCGACTCGACATCGTGCAACCCGAGCGCGCCAAGTGCGGCGCGGCAGTAAGTGTTGAGTTGGTTGTGTTCGTGTCGGTAGTTGTCGGCTGCGATCACATTGAGACAATAGATGCTTGGGTAGCTGGTGGTCTGCATGGCGTCACCGAAACACGAAAATGGACGCGATCAGAACGGCGTGAAACACAAACGCGATGCCCCGAAAATCCGAACTTGAGAGGCCGGTGTTTCGCATGGCCTCCGCGTTATGCGCGATGCCTCGAAGCTGCTCGTTGAGTGCGCTGTGCTCATCCATGGCGATCACGCGGCCCGGTCAGTTGCGATACGGTAGCCAGCACACATCGTCACGCCGTTGGTTTTCGCCCAAGAGTTCACGCGATCCATGCCGAGGCAGTCACCCGCGAACGTTTGAAAGAGGCAGGCGCCGGACAGGTTGTGCCTGACGGTCAACACGGGGCCGAACGCTCCGGTTGAGAGATGAACGGTGGCGGTGATGGGATGGCTCATAAAGGCTCCTTATTTGATAACGTGGACGCCCTTAGGCAACGTGATGCCCTTCAGGTCGCAGCCGCTGAGGTCGAGGTATCCGTCGATGGTGGTGGGCAACGTGATGCCCTTCAGGTCGCAGCCGCTGAGGTAGAGGGATCCGCCGATGGTGGTGGGCAACGTGATGCCCTTCAGGTCGCAGCCGCTGAGGTCGAGGTATCCGTCGAT
>Ga0172381_10003485_pt1 | contig 16646 bp, 16 predicted proteins | sample Leawel6488metaG_FD_119754 | JGI IMG/M metagenome (GOLD analysis project Ga0172381, IMG submission 119754) | Leachate microbial communities from a municipal landfill in Southern Ontario, Canada - Leachate well 64-88 metaG | ecosystem: Engineered > Solid waste > Landfill > Unclassified | place... | reverse complement strand
TTCAATTAATCTCTTTAATTCTTTTAGTTCACTTAAAGGAATAAATGCGTTTTCACTCACATTGCAGTTAAATTCTTTTGGAGTCAAAAAATAAAATTCTTTAAATATTTTATCTTTGATTGTATCTTTCAAAGTAGGTGTTTTTTGGGCTTTGTCTGTTATAAAATTACTTTTTCCTTCAATAAAAATTTTTCCAAAACTTTTTAGTGCAGGCACTTCTATTTTGAATTTGATTTCTTCCCCGACTTTAGAATTTATGCTTAAATTGTAATGAATAATTGGATTATTTTTTTCTTCAGCTTTTTTTGGAGTAGTAAAGAATAATTCGTCTCCTATATTAAGAAATGGTCTAGGGTAAGTTGTTTTAATTAAAATGGTTTTTCCTTTGTTTGAACTTTGAGTTTCGCTTCCATTTTCAATTATTTGCTTAATAAAGAAGCTAGAGTAATTCTCGTCTTTTACAAGAGTTAATTTGTCACTTCTTTTTATTTCAAAGAATGTTTTTACAAGCAAATCTTGTCCTTTAAAGGAAATTATTTTGCACGCGAGTATTCCTGCACTCCCTGAAACATTTCTTGTTGTAACTTCTTTTTCTTCACTCAAATAAAGTGAACTATTTTCTCTTAAGAAGGATTTTTTCATCTCGTTTATTTCTTCGCTTGTTGGTTTTGTTTTTTTATCAAAGTAACCATCAATAGTTTTTCTATATACTCTTGCAACATTTTGGATATATTCATTATTCTTTAATCTTCCCTCTACTTTGAATGAATCCACTCCTGCTTTAATTAATTCTTCAAGCATATTGTAAGTTGTTAGGTCTTTCATTGAAAGTAGTCTTCCTTTTTTGTTAGTGTTTGTCTCGTATTCTAATCTACAGGGTTGGAGGCATTTTCCTCTATTACCTGATTTGTTGAACGCAAAGCTTGAGAATAAGCATTGGCCGGAATAACAAAAGCATTCTGCTCCATGGATGAAGACTTCTGCTTCACAATTTTTTTCGTGTAGGGCGTCTGTAATTTCTTTCACTTCACTTAAATTGAGTTCTCTTGCTAAAACAATTTTTTTAAAACCCATTTCTGCAAGAAGGGTTGCTCCTTGAAGGTTATTGCAAGTCATTTGAGTTGATGCGTGTAGTTCCAAATCGGGTAAAAGTTTTTTTAGGGCATAGTATAATCCAATGTCTTGAATGATTATAGCGTCAATTCCTAGTTCGTAAGCTTTTTTAGCAATTTCTATTGCTTCTTCTAGTTCTTCGTCCAAAATTAATGTGTTTAAAGTTAGGTAAGCTTTTTTATTATTTAAGTGGCAATAATCTATCCCTTCTTTCATCTCTTCGAAAGTAAAGTTATAAGCTAGTTGTCTTGCATTAAATTTTACTGCTCCAAAATAAACTGCGTCCGCTTTATTATTAACAGCTATCTTTAGTTTTTCAAGGTTTCCTGCAGGCATTAATAATTCGGGTTTTTTTAACAATTTGATTCACTCTCAATTATTATCTTTTAGGAAGGTTTTTTATGCATTAATTAGAGTTGATTCTTTTTGTTATGTTTAGCTTTTTTTAAGGAAACAATCAAGAATATAAGCTGTTGGGTTATGAGTAATTCTTATGGTGGGTGTTATGTTCATTAAGACTATTATTGAAGAGGGAGTTAGTTCAAGAGATAAGGATGATTTAGTGACTGATTGTACAGAACTCGTGCAGGTTAAGCAAGCAATTGAAAGATTAGATGGGGTAAATAAAACTGCTGTTGTTCTAAAACTTGATGAAGATAATTTAATGATTATTGGTGGTGGAGCGAATAACAAGTTCATTGTTTTTGCAAAGTTGAATGGAAAGAATTATTACATGGCTAGTAAGTTTGATATTAAAAAAGAACCAATTAGTGTTAATGTTGCAAAGAAAAAAGATAAGTATCCTTCAAGGAGATGTTTTGGACTTGACATGGTTCTTGAGAGTGCGAAGCACTTTGCTCATAGGGGTACACTAGCTCAAACTTTTAACTGGGAAAGGGTTTAGAAGGGTTTAGTTTGAATCTAAACTCTTTTTTTTCTTCTTCAAAACAAATAAATACTCTTTTCGTTATACTAATATTATATGGTTCACTTGTTTGGAGATTGGTTTGGCGACATTTTTGCAATTTTTTTAATGTTTGTCATTTACTTGTATTTGAGAATTAATTCTAAAAAGAAAAAGACTTGGGATAGGCTAGATTTTTATTTTTCTCTCGCAATTTTTATTGTAGCGGCACTCGAAGTAGTGGGGGCTTTAGTGTTTAGAGATCCTTATTACGGGCCAAGTGGAGGTTTTATCCTAATGATGGGGATAATGATTATTACTTTTATTTCTGGTTTGGTTTCAGCTATTGAGTTGAGGGCAAAGCAGTTGTGGTGAGATAGGGGTTTTAATTATAAACTTTTTTTGGATAAAAATTAGATTTTAGTTAAAAAGTTTTTTTTTGAATTCAATTTTTTTAGCTATTTGAATAATTTATTTTTTTTGAATTAAAATAATTTTCAAATTTTTTGTAAGTCATTATAATCAAAAATATTAGTGTGTTTATTAGAACAATTGTTCCTGATACTGCATAATCTAAGTAGTATGCGATAACTAATCCAATTATTATTGATAGTATTGCAAAAGTAATTGCCCATAAAATAGTTTTTTTGAAACTAGTTTTTAATTGTAGGGCTGATGAAGGGGGTATTATTATTAGTGCTGATGCTAATAGTAATCCAACCACGTTCATCGAACTTACTATTGTTATTGCGGTGAGAATTATTAGCATTGAATTAAGAAAATTAGTGTTTATTCCAGAGACTTTTGCGCTTTCTTCATCAAATGTTACATAAAACAAGTCTTTGTTGTATAATAGAATAAATGCTATTACGCTTAGTGCTAGGATAGTTGAAAGAATAAGATCACTATCTTTTATTGCTAGTATGCTTCCAAATAAATAACTTAAAATATCAGTGTTAAATCCGCGTGCAATACTTGCTATAAATATTCCAAGTCCTAAAGAAGCGTGGCTGATTATTCCTATTGCGGTGTCTGCATGTATTGCGGTTTTTTCCTTTAATTTTAATATACTAATTGAACCTATTAGTGCGAATATTAATGAACTTATGAATGGTGTTATTCCAAATAATAGTCCTGTTGCTATTCCTCCAAAAGCAATGTGTGCTAATCCATCTCCTATTAGAGAGAATTTTTTTAGAATTAAGTAGGTTCCAAGGGCAGCACAAGCGATTGCAACTAGTATGCCTGTAAGGAATGCTTTTTGCATAAATGGATAGGTTAGCATTTCGATCATATTAATCCCTTTTTTTCATTCTCCATGAATACATAAAGTGTGTTCGTGTGGATGGTTTTTATCCTTTGCACAAAATTCTTTATGATTTCCAAAAAATGTAAGTTTTTGATTTATGCTTGCAACTTTTGTAACATTTCTAGTTATTCGTCCTATATCATGAGTTACGAGTACTATTGTTATTCCTTTTTTGTTTAATTTAGCGAGTAGTTTGTAAAAGTTTTCTTGAGTTTTTTGGTCCACTCCTGTCGTTGGTTCATCAAGTAGAATTATCAAAGGGTTGCTTACAAGTGCTTTTGCTATTAGGGCTCGTTGTTGTTGACCTCCTGAAAGATCTGTTATTCTAGCTTTTGATAAATTAGTTATATTTGTTAATTCAAGTGCGTTTTGAATTTTTTGATTATCTTTTTGAGTAATTATTTTTGGAATTTTTTTTGTTGAAAGTAATCCCATTAAAACAATTTCTTGTACTGTTGCAGGGAAATTTTTATCAATATTAGTTGCTTTTTGTGGAACATAACCTATTTTTGACCAATCTTTAAATTTTTTTATAGGTTTATCAAATAATTTTACACTACCTTTATTTGGTTCTAATAATCCAAGCATTATTTTTAAGAGAGTTGTTTTCCCTGAACCGTTTGGTCCAATTAATCCTACAAACTCGCCTTTGTGTATAGTCAAGGTAATGTTCTTTACAACATCTTGCTTTGAGTAAGCAAAAGAGACATCGTTTATATTAATTATTTCTTCTTTCATAATACTTAATTGCACTCCAAACCTATTTTTAAGCTTTCAAGATTGGCTTTCATTATATCAATGAATGTAATTTTGTCATCAAACTCTTTTTTTGAAAGATTTCCTGCTGGATTTAGTTTTAGTGTTTGTGTCCCCGTCTCTTGTGCTATTGTAGTTGCTATTGATGAATTTAATAATTCTTCAAAATAAATGTATTGTATTCCTTTCGCTTTAGTTAACTCAATAATGGTTTTCATTTTTTGAGGAGTGGGTTCTGAATTAGGGGATAATCCTGATATTGCAATCGAATTTAAATCGTACCTATTTGCTAGGTAACCAAAAGCATTGTGCCCTCCACTTATAAACTCTTTGTGGTTGCAGTTTGATAATTCGTTAAAATAGTTCTTGTCCAAATCCTCTAAAAGTTTTATGTAATTCTCTGCGTTAGTTAAATAATATTGTGAATTGTTTTGATCAATTTCGTTAATTATTTTTGTGAGTTCTTGAACTATTCTAACATCATTTGAAAAATCGAGCCAAATGTGGGGATCATATTCTTCAGGGTGGTGATATTCTTCAATCTCTTCTTTTTGCTCTTCGTACTCATTATGTTTTTCATCTTCTTGTTCTTCTCCCTTATCCTGATTGTGAATTAATTTTGCATAGTTGCTTGCTTTGAAAAGAGTACTATTATTAGGGTTTATTCCCTCAAATAAATCGTGTGCCCATGGTTCCATTCCTTCTCCAACATAAACAAATAAATCTGAATTACTAATTGTTTTTATGTCACTTGGCTTTGGCTCGAATGTATGTGGTTCCAAACCAGGGGGTATTAGTAAGATTACATTAACTTTATCTTGACCGATTTCTCTTGAGAATTCATAAAGAGGAAAAATTGTTGTAACAATTGTTAATTTGTTTGTTTTATTCTCCCTAAACTGAGGTGTAGTGCAACCGTTAAATAATAAAAAAGAAAAGACCAAGCATAATATTAAGATAAATCTAAAATTCATTTTTTACTCACCTCTTTATATTTATTAATTATTGTTTATATACCTTATTGATTGTGATTATCAATAAGGTGGTTTTTAGTTGAATAGGAAAAGACACACGCGCCAAGAAGAAATTATTTCTTTTGAGCTTTCAAAAATTAATTCTTTTTTTAGTGCAAAGGACTTATTCAAAAAAGCTAGTAGGTTTGATTCTTCTTTAGGAATTGCTACTGTTTATCGATTCTTAGCAGATTTAGTTAAAAATCACGAGCTTTTTTCTTATAAGTGTGACAGGAGAACAATTTATTCAAAGAGGGAGAAGAGTCACTGTCACTTTATTTGTGAGAAAACTGGTAGAGTGACTCACTTTTCAATTGATTCACTTGATTTTTTAAAAGATAAAATTCCTGGTTCGATTAATAGTTTTCAAATTGAAGTTAAAGGATTGTGTGATAAACACGCTTCTTTTTTGAGCAAAAATAAGGGTAAGAAAAAGGTTTGTTAACAGGCCGATCGGGAATTGAACCCGAGTCCACGCCTCACTTCAATAACTTTTACATAGTTTTTTTAGGAGTGCGTTATACTATCCACTATACTATCGGCCTTTCTAAGATTTAGTTACGGGTAAAGTTTAATAATTTAGTTAATCTTGTTAATTTTTTTTTCAAATCATAATTTTTAACAACCCTGCAGTGAATAGGGGGACCCATAAGTTATCATCTAGTGGGAGGAGTTCAACTATTGTTGCAATTAGTGCTGTAATTAGTGCGATTTGTATTGAGTAAAAATAATTAGTGCAGAGTAGTGCAATAATAAAGAATGTAGTGCTTCCTTCAAGAGTCTTTTTACCTAATATTTTGTGTTTCCCAAAATTAATCCCTATAATTGCTGCAAATGAATCTGCGAATACTTGTACACTTAGTGCTGTTAGTACAAGATTTTTGTCGTCTTGGGATAATAATAACAAAATTATTGCGGATGCAAAGAACATTATTGCTGCTTTTCCTGGTATTTTTTTCTCGTTTTCCCTTTCCACTTTTTTTACGATAGTGCTAATAAAAGGCAAGTCTATTTTTTTTATTATTAGAGTAGTTGCAATTAACCCGATTACTAATAAAGTAAATAAAATGTAAGCACTTTTTATAGTTCCTAATAATTCGATTAGTGTTAGAAACATTATTCCAAAAATTAAGTGAATTGATTTTCTAGTGTATTCTTTAATTTTCTTAATTTTTTCTTGTTTTTGCATTTTTTTTCCTTCTTACTTTTTTCTCATTAGTATCAAATAATGGTGCTTTTCATAGGGTTCGATTAGAATTGTTTGTAGTATTTCAAATTCTTTTTCTAATATGTTAATCTCGGATTTGAGTATGTCTTCTTTTAAATTAGATTGGGATATGCTTTTGGTTTTTAGTGCTAGTGCCCCAAGTCCTCCTTTTTTAAGAAATTTTGAGTTTCTTACAAAGATGTCTGCTTGGTTTCTTTGTGAAATATCTTGGAACATTGCGTCAGCCTTGGTTTCAAAGTATTCTTTATAATTCTCAGTCATTTGTGCATCACTTAGAATGGGATAAATGTTTTCTCTCTCTTCAGCAAGTTTAGTTAGTTTGTTCATTGCGATTTCTGATACATCAATACAAAATATTGCTCCTTTCTCTCCAACAATATCAGATACATGGCTCACTGTTGTTCCTTCTGCGCTTCCTAAATAAATTGCAGTGCAGCCATTAAAGAAAATGCTTTTTTTTAGTCCTTTTTTTATTCCTGCTCCGTATTTTGATCTGTAAGGATCCCACTCTCTAAATTCTTCGCCACCTTCGCGAACTATTTTTTCCCCATAAACTTTTTTGCCTAGAACAAGGTTTTTTGTGTAAATATTCTTACCGTCAGAATATATTCCATCAAAGATTTCTTTCATAAATAAATTATTGTTATCTCTCTTTTTAAATTACTTTATTTTCAAAGAATTAATGTTTTTTTTGAAAATGAATAATATTCTAAATTATTTTTTTTGTTTTCAAAGAAATTAGTATCTTTTAGCAGTTCTTGGAGTTCTTTTGTTAAAAGATGTTTTTGATTTATTTTTAAATCCACTTGACTTGAATTTTGAAGAGCCACTTGGTCTTGAGTTTCCATCTCTTCTGTCACTATATTTAGGTCTTGTATTGTAACTTGGGTTGAACTCGCTTTTTGGGTCACTCAAGTAAGGATTTTTGTTATAATTTGAGTCTCTGTTTCCATAGGAGGGTTTGTCTTGGTTGAATGTTCTTGGTCCTCTTCTTGTTCCATACTGCGGTTTGTCTGAACCAAATCTTCTTGATTCATTAAAACTTCTAGCGCCGTTAAAACTTCTTGGTCTGGTTGAATAACTTCTTTCTCTTGGAGCGTTGAATGAATCATTTGAATTAAATCCTTCGTTTGTTCTATTATTGTAATTGTTTGAAAATTCTCTTGGTCCCCTTGAACCAAATTTTCTTTTTTGGCTCAAACTTCCTTCGCGAGGAGGATAGTTTCCAATTGGTTTTTTATTCCAGGGTTTTCCTTTATTATTTTTTTCAAAATATGCTTTTCTTTCTTCCGGAGTGAATGTTTTGTGTTCTCTTTCGTAGTCTTTTTTCTTATCCTCTTTATTAAAAGCTTCTCTTCTCCTGTCTTCATTTATTTGTTCGTAATCATTTTCTCTTTGTCTTTGAGATTCTGTTTCTGGTTCATTTCTTATCTCAACTATTCTTTTCTCAAGTTCTTCTTTTACTTCTTTTGAAGTATCTTTTCCTTTAAAGTAATCTTGTTTTAGTGCAATTGCTAGTTTTCCTGCAATTATTCTCGCTGCTTTTCCTCTCTTGAATCTAGGCATGTTTTGTAGTAGGGGGTGGTTGAATAAGTGCCCGTGTTTTGGTGATTTAGCATTTTTTCTTAAATGTGCAAATAATGCTTTTTCTGCTCCAAGTACTTGTATGGTTGATGCGGGCATGAAGCATAATCTTTTCTTTGAACCTGCTTCGCTTAATAATTTTGCCCCTATTATTGGAGTAGCTATTTGTGAGAAATTAGGGAATTCTTCTTGCATTTCTTTTTCAATGAATTCAATTAGCTTTGTTTTTTCTTCTTGTATTTGTGTAGTATTTTTTTGTAGTGATTCGAATTGGTTTTGTGCTTCGTCTTGAGGATTCCTTGTTTTCCATTCATTCAAATTTTCACTCATTAAATTGTTAATTGAATCAAGATCCATTAAGAGGTTAATTGCTTTTATTATGTGTATTTCTTTTCCAGCGAATTTTTCTTCTATTTGTTCGCGAGTTTTTTTCAGCATTTGTTTTCGCAAAAAGTCTCTTTGTTCCATACAATAAACTCCTTTATTTGTCTTTATATGTCTTTCTTTAAAGGGGGAAAAGGGGTTTTTTGTAAGTTTAATTGGTTATTATTTATTCTTTTAATAGGGTTTGGATTTTTTCATTCAAATCTTTTATGAGTACTCTTGTTTGTTTGAGTGAGTCTCTTTCTCGAATAGTAACTGTATTGTCTTTGAGTGAGTCGTGGTCAATGGTTATGCAAAAAGGTACTCCTATTGCATCTAGTCTAGAGTATCGTTTTCCAATGCTTCCACTCTCGTCGTAATAAGTTCTAAAATTTTTTAGTTCTTTAATCACTTCTTCTGCTTTTTTTGGGAGCTCATCTTTTTTCATTAATGGGAGGACTCCTATTTCTATAGGGGATATTTTGGCTGGGAGTGAGAGTACTGTTCTTTGTGAATCATCTTCTCTCCTAAAAAAAGCTATGTCAAGTAGTGCATAAAATGGTCTGTCTACTCCAAAAGCAATTTCTATTACGTGGGGAATTATTTTTTCTCCGTTTTCTTGTCGAACACTTAAATCTTGTTTGGAGTATTTTGAGTGTTGTGTCAAATCGTATGTTGTTCTGTCATGTACTCCGCAGCATTCAGTCCAACCAAATGAATTTAGTTCGATTTCTAAGTCCCAAGCATCATCTGCATAAAATGCTTTTTCATCCAAGTGGTGTTGTCTTAGCCTCATTTTGTTTTCGGGTATTCCCATTAATTTGAATGTATTGTATGCAAGGAGTATTGCCCAAGCGTAAGCTTGGTTTTTTAAAAGTTTTTTTTCGAGTGCTTCTTTTAGAGTAACTCTTGTTGGTTCTGATTTTGATTTTTGCAAGGATTCAGTCCATAGTGGTAGAACCTCATTTTGGTTTTTTGAAAATGGTTCAAAATTATTTTTTTGTTCTGGACTAATAAATATTTGTGCTTCTGCTTGAGTGAATTCTCTTTGTCTTAGTAAGTGTTGTCTTGGAGAGATTTCGTTTCGGAATGCTTTTCCTATTTGAAAAACCGTGAAGGGTAATTTTCCTCTAAAGAAATTAACGTAGTGTTTGAAGGGTAGGTAAGTGGTTGTAGCAGTTTCTGGTCTATTGTAAGATATTGTGTCTTTTCCTATTATTGTTTTCATCATTAAGCTTTGTCTTTGTATTTCAAGGTTGAATCTTCCTTTGCATGAGGGGCAAACAATTTCGTGTTCTTTGATAGTTTTAATTAGTTCTTCGTCTTTGAACGAATCTGCACTTATGCCTATTGTCTCTTCAATTAGTTTATCTGCTCTAAAAGTTGCTTTGCATTTTGAACAATTAATTATTGGGTCGTTGAATCCTTTTAAGTGTCCGCTAGCTTCCCAAATAATTTGGGGACTTATAAGAGGGTATTCTATTTCAAAGAATCCATTTGAAGTGAATGAGTTTCTAATTATTTCTTCAAGTTTGTTCTTCATTGCTTTTCCAATTAACCCATAAGTATAAAATCCTGCTATTGGCCCGTATAATTCTGGTTCTGGACCATAAATAAAGTCTTTTTCGGATAAATATTTTGCAAGTTCTAATTGAAATTCTTTTTTATTATCTTGGTTCATTTTAAATCTTTTCCTTTTCGCTAATAGATTTGAGTTAGTAAAGGAATAAAAAGCTACTTTTGATTAGAGTGTTTTTGCAAGGTTAGTTTATTTTAAGTTGTTTTTTTGAGTATTCTAATTTGTTTTTTTCCTGTTTCTCTTATTGTTGGGTCTAATGGATTATTATAGGTCCATTTTATTACGCATATTTCAGTTACATTAGGAGCTGATTCTGGAGGACTTACTACTTCTAAGGAAATGTTTTCGTATTTAGTTTTTTTTGGAAGACTTGGTATATAAGTTGTATTTAGTGTAAGAAAACTTGGGCAATTTGCTGTTGTTGCTTGGTCCGTTAAATCTATTTCTAAGTTAATTGCACCTATATCAACATCTCCTTTGTTTTCAAAATAAACTTCTCCTATTGCGAGAGTTTCTTCGCCTTTGCATATTCCTGTTGATTCGGAGCAATTTATTTTAAAATCATCAGGCATGTTAAAAAATAAATTCACTTTTGTTTCTCTATCAATTTTGTATGAGAATATATTAGAAAGTTTTTCTCCTTTTAGTGAAAGGGAAGTGACTCTTACAACTCCTATAAATTCTTCATTTAGTTTAGCGCTTATGGGAGACTTTACATACATTTTTATTGAAACTTTGCTCTTTGGATTTATTGAGGGTATTATTATTTCGTTTGGAGCACTCTCATCATTAATACTAGCTATTGTTATCCAATCTAGTGTTGATTCGTAATTTTGGGATGGTACAATTTCTACTAAAATATTTTCAAGAGGAATTTTATCATCCTTATTATCTAATGTAATATTAACTTCCTTTGTAATACCTGCGGTTAAGTCTACTGAGTTAGTGGTTAATCCGGTTATTGTTAATTTAGTGGGATCAAGAGTTGGTATTACATTTATAGTGAAATCTTTGCTACTAACATTAGATCCTTTTATTTTGAAAGTTATTTTTGAACTAACTTGTTCAGTTAAATTTGTTCCTTCTTTTACTTCAATATAAAAGTCAAGATTTGCTGAACCGCCTGCATTTAGTGAAGTTAGGGTAGTTGGGCGTATTTCAACTTCAAGGGGGGTTGTTGCTGATGGTATAACATCTTCTATATTAAATTCATTTCCTGAATTGAATATAACTAGTTTTCCTTCAATTCTTTGTCCCTCATATATTTTAGTGGTTTCTATTATAGTTGTTAGGGTTGCATTTAAGTTCCTAACTAATTCTATGTTTTGGGTTGAATCTTGTTCTGTTTCACCATCAATAGTTATGACTTCACTTTCTTTTGTTTTGTGGCCTTCAGCGGTTACTCTTGCATAGTAATCTCCAGGGAATAGGGTTACTTTAAATTTTGTTGAAGTTCCTTTTGGGTTTGTTTCAACTAGGTTTCCGCTTGAATCAGTTAATTTTAGTGTTCCTGAAATTGATTTTCCATCAGCATCAGTTATTCCAATCCAGATTTCTCGTTGAGAACCAAGCCAAGTTAATAAAAAAAAAGTTACTATTAGTAACACGCCTAAACCTATTATTAGGGGGAGATATTTTTTAATATTGATTTGGGGTTTTCCTCCATTCATATCGTATCCTTGTGGACCATACATATCGTTTCCTGGAGAGTATCCTCCTGGAGAGTAATTAACATCATTATTTGGGTCAAACACTTTAAATTCACTTTAAGGATTAAGAAGTTCTTTTTTATAAAAGTTTCTCTTTGAATTTTTTTTCATGATTTAAGTTATTTTTTTGCATTTTGTGTTATTGGACTCTATTTTTTTGTGTATATTTTTTTGTTTTTAAAGAGAAAGTATTTAATTCTCTTTAGTTGTTTATTTATTATGAAGATTAGTTTAATCGGGTGTAAAACTAATTCAGTAAATATTTTTCCAGAATTAATTAAGTCTCTTTCAAAAAAGATTTCTGGACTAGAAGTGTCTGTTAGGTTTGTTCCTTTTTTTGAGGATATTCCTATTGTTTGTGTTGAAGAATCTTCTTCTTCAGATTTTTTAGTTGCTTTTGCTTTGCTTGATGAAGAGGGTGAAATTAATTTTTTGAAAAAAAAATTGATTGATGTGGAGCTTTTAACAAAAACAAGGGTATTAAAGTGGATTGGGGTGGATTCTCTTTCTTCTAAACTGACTCAAGATTACTTTGATCAAAGAGAGGTTCTTGTAGAAGAATTGAGTAAAACTGTTTTGAGTATTTTGTTTAAAGAAACTGATTTTATACCAAATGAAGAGGATTATTAATTTAGTTAAAGGTTGTTAGTTTAATAATATTTTTAAGTTGGGGTAAGTATTATTTTTTGAGTAGAGTTTTAATCACTTTTTCTTATTTTAATTAATGTTTATTTTTTTGATTTTATTTCTTCTTCTAATTGTTCTATTAATTTTTGAGAGTTTTTTAAAGCAAGGTTCTTTTCCTCTATTCCTTTTTTTAATGCATTTAGTTCTTTTTCGTATCTTTGTTTTATTTTTTCTTCAAAGTCATTTTTCTTTTGTTCAAATTCGATTAATTGTTTAGTGTACTCGCTTCTTTTTTCAAGAGTATCTTTTTCTATTTCTAGGGCCAAATTTTTTGAATAATCCCTTTCTTTTTTAAGATCTTTAATTAGTTCAATAGTTTTTTGGGTGAATGTTGAGTAATTATTTTCAATTTCTTCGATTTGTTTTTTTAATTGAATAAAGCTTCCTTCAACGTAAGATATTTGTGCGAAGTGGGTTTTTAGGGATTTTTTCGTTTCCTCTAAAGTAATGCCTAATTGTTTATCCATTTCTTGGAGTTCAAATTCTGTGTCAGCAATATTTTTTTCTGCTAGGTTTCCAAAGTAAGTTTTTCTTTTTAATTCAATGTTTTTTTGTTTTAATTCATTTAATTCATCTTCTTTTTTTTGAAGGGCTTCAACTAACCCTTTTGATGTTGTTCCTTTTGATAATGGACTTGTTTTTCTTGAGAGTAAAAAATTTCTTGCTTTGTCTATATTATATCTCATTTTTAGACTTATTGTGAGTATTTTTTGTTGAATTGCTGCGTATAATTCAGGAACTTCAATTGGTTCATTTTCATTGATTAGTTCTTGTCTTAATTTTTTTCTCTTTTCCATAGAAATATTTGCTTCAAGTACAATTAGTTCTTTAGCAACTTCGTTTATAATTTCAGTGAAATCGGGTGAATTTTTTTCAATTAACATTTTTATTTCATGATTAATCTCATCAAATTTCAAGTAAATTGTTTTTATTTTTGAGGTGTTTTGTTCTAGGTTAAATACGAATCCTTCTCGATTTAATTCTGCCCAATTAGTTCTTGAAACTGCTGAATGGAGTGCATTTATTTCATTAATGCAAGAATCCACATTTTCTTCAATAATCTTTGTGTTCATATTCAGAGAGTATAAGATTTTTTAGGTATAAAAGATTTGCCTGTATAAGAATTTTTATTAAAAAAGCTTTTTTTGAAGTGATTAGTTTTTATGATGGTTTGTGCTTGATTTCATTTAAGGTGTTTTTTGTGTTTACTCAAAATAGAGGGGGTCTTTTTTTTAAGGATTTGTGTATTGATCCGCATCATTCCCCTAAATCAAAATTTGCTTTTCTTTCTCATGCTCACTCGGATCATGTTAAACTCTCTAAAAGAACAGAGTTTTTAGCAACGAGTGAGACTATTGATTTGGTTAGGAGTAGGTTTGGGGAAGCTAATTTTAAGTCCGTTAGTTTTAATAAAAAAAATAAATTGAATGATTTTGAGTTTGAATTAAAGCCTAATGGGCACATTTTGGGTTCTGCTCAAGCAAAAATATTTTCTGATGGTAAAGACTTTGTTTTTTCAAGTGATTTTAGGTTACAAAACTCGATTTTGTTTAAGGGTAGTGAGGTTTTGAATGCAGATACTTTGGTTCTTGAGACTACGTTTGGTTCTCCCGAGTATGTTTTTCCTAGTCAAGGAGAAGTAATTTCTGAAATGATTTCTTGGATTGAGAAAAGCGCGAAAAGCGGGTTAGTTCTTTTATCAGGTTACTCTTTAGGAAAAGCTCAGGAGCTTACGAGGATTTCAAACGAAGCAGGGTTCACTCCAGTAGTTCATGAATCCATTTTTGAGTTAAATGATGTTTATAAAAAACACGGGGTGAAGCTTGGGAATTATGAGAAGCTTGATCATAACTTAAAAGATTTTAGTGTTTTAATAATGCCTCCTCAACTAGTTGATAGGCATTTGTTTCCAACTCTTGAATATTTTGATAAACGGAAAATATTTTCTGCTCTTGCAACTGGTTGGGATAGGCGAGGAGCATTTGATAAGATATTCAAGTTAAGTAATCACGCGGATTTTAATGATTTGATTGAGTATGTTAAACTCTCTAACCCTAAACTCGTTTTAACTGACCACGGGTTTTGTGAGGATTTTGCAAGAAAATTAAACAAACTTGGTTTTAATGCAAAAGCTCTCAAGCACCACCACCAGCAACTCATGAATGAGTTTTAACCCCACTTGAACTATTTTAAAAAACCTTTCAACCAAGTTTTAACTATGGTTCAAGTTAAAGTAACTATAGAGTTGATAAAGAAAGTTGCAAAGAATGCAAGGCTTAATTTAACTGATGAGGAACTTGAAAAATTTGTTCCACAAATAAAAGAAATTATTTTGGATTCTTTTAACAAGCTTAATGAGTTTGATGCTAAGGGGGTTAAACCATCTTTTCAACCAGTTGAAGTGAGTAATAAATTTAGGGGAGACGAAGTCAAAGAAGGGGTTACTCAAGAAGAAGCGTTGAGTAATGTTGTTGCAAAGTTAAAAGAAGAGGGTTATTTTAAGGGGCCTAAAGCAATGTAAATTTTTGTATAAATTAAAATTGTTATTTTTAATAAATAAAAATTATTTTTGAGTTGAGTTAAATGAAGCGAGAAGAAACAATTGAATTTTTTGTTGAAAATGCTAGAAAAGATTTTTCTGTTGTGGAAAAGAATCTTGCGCAAGTAATTAATGAAATTAAAGATAGTGAAAAAAAGAAATTAAATTATATTGAAGAAATTGATGTAAAGAATGTTTTACTTCAATTTGAAGAATTAAAAAAGAGTTTTGAAAATAAAGATTCAAAGTACTATGGAAAATTATTTGGAGTTCCAATAACTGTTAAGGATGCGATTTGCGTTAAGGGTATTGAATCAAAGGCTGGTTCAAAGATTTTGAAAGGATACAAACCTCTTTTTGATGCAACTGTAATTGAAAGAGCAAGAAGAGAAGGTGCAATTATTTTAGCAAAAACAACCCAAGATGAATTTGGGTTTGGAACATTTGCAACTCACACAGTTAAGGTTCCAAAAAATCCTTTTGATATAGAACGTTCTTGTGGTGGTTCTAGTGGAGGGGCTGCAGGATTTACTTCTTTTACTAAGAGTTATCATATTGCAATTGGGGAAAGTACGGGGGGTTCAATTGCTTGCCCAGCTTGTTTTTGCGGAGCAGTTGGTTTCACTCCTACTTATGGTTTAGTTTCTAGATTTGGTTTAATTGATTATGCAAATTCCTTGGATAAGATTGGAGCAATTGGAAGAAGTGTTAGTGATGCTTCTTTGTTACTTGAAGTAATTAGTGGCCTAGATGAAAAAGATTCTACTTCTCTAAATAATGGATTTGAAAGAAGTGAAGTTCCAATAAAAAGAATTGCTGTTGTTAAAGAATTTTTTCAAAACAGTGATGAGGATGTAAAAAAAGTTATTCAAAACAAGATTAATGAATTAAAAAAGTTTTACACAGTTGAAGAAGTTTCATTACCATTAAATGTTGAATATGCTTTGAGTGCATATTATGTAATTGCAACTTGTGAAGCTTCAACTAACCTTGCAAAACTCTCTGGATTAAGGTATGGTGCTCAAGGGGAAGTAGAAGGAAAGCACTTTGATGAGTATTTTTCAGAGATAAGAAGTAATGAGTTTAGTGAGGAGACTAAGAGAAGAATAATTTTGGGAACATTTGCTCGAATGAGTGGTTTTAGGGACGCTTATTATTTGAAAGCAATGAAGGTTCGAACTAAATTAATTGAAGAGTTTAATAGTGCTTTTGAGAAGTATGATTTATTGATTTATCCTACAATGCCTGTGGTTGCTCCAAAGTTTAGTGAAATAGAAAAACTAACTCCTATGCAGAATTTCGCAATGGATTTGTGCACAGTTCCGTCTAACTTAGCTGGACTTCCTCACATTAGTGTTAATGCAGGATTTGTGAATAACCTTCCAGTCGGTTTAATGATTGTTGCTCCGCATTTGGAAGAAAAAAGATTATACTCACTAGCAAAAGTGATTGAAGAATAACTTTTAGTTTTAAATAATAATTTTTTCCAATTTTTTCGGGGGGGGGTTCGTTAGGTTTTATATATGAGTTTGGTTATTTGTTGTTGGTATGTTTAGCCAAACTTTGAGGAGTGAGAAATATGAATTCGCAGAGAGAGAGTGTTAAGTTAGTTTCTAATTTTCGTGCGCAAGGAACAATAGAATATTTAGTGATTATTGCTGTTGTTATTGTTTTGTCGTTGGTTGTTGTTGGTTTGGTTATTACTCAGATTGATAATAGTTCGCAGGTTTCTTCTTCTGGTAATCAGTTGGGTTTGAAAAGTCAGGTTATTGGTGTTACTGAGTCTTTGATCGATCCTAACGACGGTAATTTTGTTGTTAGTTTGTTGAATAATAGTGGGGATGTTATTACTGTTTCTAATG
>Ga0172381_10003483_pt1 | contig 16650 bp, 14 predicted proteins | sample Leawel6488metaG_FD_119754 | JGI IMG/M metagenome (GOLD analysis project Ga0172381, IMG submission 119754) | Leachate microbial communities from a municipal landfill in Southern Ontario, Canada - Leachate well 64-88 metaG | ecosystem: Engineered > Solid waste > Landfill > Unclassified | place... | reverse complement strand
GAAGAGAAGAGCACGTGGTTGGCAGCACGGTAAATCAGGCACCATTTCTTCCGAGACCGCCGAGAGGCAGGACAAAGGAAGGTTTTATATGCCCCAAGCGCATCCCGCAATAGTAAGCTTCGCCGGTGGCGAATGGTCGCCCATCATGGAGGGCCGTGTCGATCTTGACGGTTACCGTCAAGCTTGCCGCACAATGGAAAACATGTTTGCTTTGCCTCAAGGCGCGGCCACCTTCCGGCCAGGGTTCCGATATGTTGGAACTACAGGGGGTAAAGCGCGGCTTATACCGTTCATCCATTCCACGGCCCAGAGCTACCAATTGGAGATGGGTTCCGCCTACATGCGCTTCTGGATGGATCAAGCGCAGATTCTATCGGGAGGCGTGCCCTACGAGATAGTGAGCCCTTACGCCCTGGCGCACATCGCGGCTGTCCAGACCGTTCAAAGCGCGGATGTGATGTGGCTCCTTCATCCGTTATATCCGACCTACAAACTCTCACGCACGGGGCACGCCGCTTGGACGCTGGTGGCAGAAGACTTTGCGGATGGCCCGTATCTGGACATCAACGCCGATCAGGCCGTGCATTTGGCAGCTAACGCCACAACCGGATCGGGTGTAACTGTCACGGCTCAGAATCTCTATGCCTACACCACAACCGGCACCTACGGCGGGACGGTGGGCACACCCGTTGAATTCTGCGGGACAACGGCGGTATTCCCCGTCTTCATCTTCACGGCTGCGGCTGGAAACCTTCGCACCGTGACGGTCAACATAACTACTGCGGCAGCCGGGGCTGATTTATGCACGGCTTACCTCTATGCCTCGGACGGCAGCAAGGCCACCGGAAGCGCTCTCGGGACAAGCGCAACTCAGGACTTGGCCTCCACCGGGGAGAAGGTCTTCACCTTTGCCACCAATCCGGCCATGACCTTGGCGGCCAAATACGCAATTGTCTTTGGCATTGCAAGCCCGGACGCCACGATCCAAGCCGATGTGGTGGCGGCAAGTGCAAGCTATGTTTCAGGCTACGCCGCCACGGCAACGGGTGCGGTAACGCTTCTTTCTCCTGCCGCTGAATGGCGCGTGGAAATAGAATACCAGCCCACGGGTGCGGCCTCGGTCTTCCAGTCCGGCCACGTTGGAACAAAGTGGAGAATACGGCACACGGGTCAGACCAAATCGAGCACGTTCACCAGCGCCGCGACGGGAGACTCAGCCAAACTCTTCGGGAAATTCCTCGTGGATGTGACGGTCAACACCGCCTGGATTGGCCGCATAGCCCTTGAAGTCTCTTACAATGGTGTAACATGGTATGAGGCCGGGACGTTCAGTACCAGTACAAAGCAGGAGTTCACCGAAACGGCCACCGGCGTCTACTACCGGCTCAGATGCACGGAGTTTAGTGCGGGTTCGGCAACTGCAAGGCTGGTTCAATCCGAGCAATGGGGCGTGTTCCAGATCACGGCATACACGTCCGCTTCATCGGTGACCGCCACGATTCTTGCCGACCTTGGCAGCACGGACCCGTCGCCCTTCTGGCGGGAGGCGGCATGGTCGAGCGTTAGAGGTTATCCACGAACGGCGAGATTTGACGATGACCGGCTTTGTTTCCTTTCCACCACGTATCAGCCGGTGAATGAATGGCGCTCGGCAGTGGGGGATTACACTAACTTCTCACCCGATTCGGACGCGCTTACCTTGCCATACGTCAAGCTGAATAATGCCATCCAGTGGACGATGAGCAACCGGGCCGAAGTAGTTGGCACCCTCGGGGAAGAGGTCCGGCTTTCCACGCGCAAGGCTGATGCGGTAACGGCCTCCAATCCTCCGTTCGTTGATTTGCAAAGCACCTACGGGTCACAACCGAATACCGTTGCGATCAAGGCGGGCCCGGCAATTCTTTTCATCCAGGCGGGCGGCCGGTTCGTTCGGCAGATGGTTTATAGCTTCACATCGGATGGTCTCAATTCTGACGACATTATGTTCTTGGCCGATCACATGGGCATCGGGGGCATAGAGGAGATTTGCTATCAGCAAACGCCCTACAGCATGTTGTGGGGGCGCACCGCTGACGGAAAGCTCATCGCCTGCACTTATGCCCGGATTGGTGAAGATACCAGCAAAGGCTGGCACTCTCACCCGATATCCGGGACAGTGGAAAGCATCTCTGTAATTCCCAATTTCTCAGCAAAGGATTCCCGCCATGAGCTGTGGGCGATCATAAACCGGACCATCAACGGGACGGCCACGCGGTTTGTCGAAGTCCTGGCGGACAACTACGAGTGCGAACAGGTGGACGCATTCCACGTCGATTGCGGCCTCACCTATGACGGGGCGGCGGTTACCTCGGTAACAGCGGCACATCTTGCGGGTGAAACCGTTGCGGTCTATGCGGACGGATCTTCACGGGGCCAGTTTCTGGCGAATTCGGCCGGTACGGTGACTCTTGACCCTGCGGCAAGTGTGGTACACATGGGCATCCCCTATACCGGCACGCTTATCCCTCAGCGTATCGAGGCGGGGGCGGCGGACGGAACAAGCCAGGGGCGAACGAAAGAGATTGCAAGCGTGGTTCTCAGGCTCAAGGATACCGTGTCCTGCAAGGTTGGCGGGACTGCGGCGACGGTGTACTCGATTGACGAGTTCATACCGAGGACGGATCTTTCCGGGGATTGGTACACCGGGGATACAAATCCCATTCCGTGGCCCACCGACGCGGACACTGACGCGGCATTCATGATCTATCAGGATGAGCCGGTGCCGCTAACGGTGCTGGCTATTTTCCCGAATCTGGTGACGAATGACTAACACCATCGAACGGCAACCATTTCACTTCCGGAAGAGTTCCAATTGCAGGGGCGTATTCACTATTGGTGGCCTTGATCCATTTGATATCTTTCAATATGTCATTCTGCACCATTCCTGCGGCCATAATCTTTACCTGAAAAGTTCTCCAACACTCGTAGTATTCGCACATAACGATTCTCCTTTAAAAATATCTCCCGGCCAACCCATTCCAATTACAGGGGCCGACAACGTGGGTGTCTCCGTAGAACAATTCATGCCAGAACAATTCCCTGGACATGATTTCGATTTGCATGAGCCTCCAGCATTCGTAACAACCGCATCCTGTAAGACCTTGGAAATGAGGGTAGTTCAACATGGCCGTCCTCCTTTACGGGGATTTTACTGCATGGCGGATGGACATTGCAAGGATAAGGTGCTGAATGACTGATTTCTGCATAACGGGATTTTCTATCGTATTTCTTCCCATCTTCTACGATGAAGACGGAGAACCCCATATATTTTGGATGGGTCTGCTAGCCTGGAAAAGATCATGACAACAATAGCGCAACCTGAAGAAATGAAGCCCGTCTTTATAAGCGTTGTGGAGGCGGCTATCGGGTCGGTGCAATTCTTCTTTGAGGAAACGGACGATCCGAACCTCACAGCTTTGGGGAAGTGGGAACTGATAGGCCCATCCACCATTGGAGATAAAACATTATATCTCTGGAAGAGAACAGAATGATGCACCTTGTGCCCTTCAGGGTAGCCCACATTGAAAGTATCTCCGACCCGGAAACGGAACCGGGACTCAAAGCCATGCTTCCACCGCATTACTGGCGGGAAATGGAGGCAAGCGGAACGGCCTTCTCAGCGTTTGCTTACCAGGAGTTCCTCGGGTGCGGCGGATACGCTCAGCCGTGGGAAGGTACTGCCCATTGCTGGATATGGGACACTCCAGCGGTGCACAAGTATCCTCTGGCTGTCCATAAGCTTATCGTCCGGGCAATTCGCTACCTGGAACAAGATTGCGGCGTGTGGCGCATAAGCTGTGATGTGCGGTGCGGGAATGCCCGTGCTGAACGGTGGGTTGAACTGCTCGGATTCAGAAAAGAGGCCTCCATGAAAAAGTTCGGGCCGGACGGTTCGGATTTCTCCCTCTACGCGAGGATAACCTGATATGCAAGCTTTGCCAATGATTGCGATGATCGGGTCAATAGGCGGAACCGCTCTTTCCGCTTTCGGGCAGATCCAGGCGGGTAACGCTGCCGAACAAGCCGCCAACGCCAATGCCCAACTCATAACGGCAGAGGGCCAAGCCAAGCGCGAGGCGGCAAAGTATGAGGGTCTCAAGCTCTCCCGCGAACGGGTGGAGATGATAGACCAGCAAAAGGCCACCTACGGGGCTGCGGGTATCGATATCTCTTCCGGCACGCCTCTCGACGTCATGGCCCGCACCGCAAGCGAGTATGAGCGGGACATAGGGTACACCGGCATCAAGGCCGATCAGGAGATGTGGAAGGCTCAAAACGAGGCATCCATAATGAAATGGAAGGGGAAACAAGCCAAGTATGCCGGATGGCTCGGAGCCGGGAGCACGCTTCTTTCGGGGTTCGGTAAGACAGCGGCCAGTTATGGTGGTGGAGGAAAATAATGGGCGAAATTCCTCAGTACAGATCAAGGTTGCCCCTTCCCGTTACCGAGTCGCCCATGATTCCGCTTGGAAGTCCGGTTGGCGAGGCGCTGGAAAAGGGCGGGGCGCAGATTGCAAGTGCCGGGTTTGCTATCGGGAAGGAATTCGAGGAGGCAAGAAACGTAAGTGAAGCCTCCAAGCTCAAAATCCAGGCGGCAACGGAACTCCAGAACCTATACGATAGCACCATATCCTCTTCCGAATTCCAGACGAATCCGGAAGATACCGGGCAAGCTTTTCAGAAGTCGGTTGCCGATCTCAAGGAACAGATGGCGTCGGGTATCCAAAATCAAAAGGTGAGATCGCATTTTGATGATTTTTACTCTACACACAGTCTGAGCATGATAGGGCAGGTACGGGCAAAGGCCAGGACGAACCGGATTGATATCTCACGGGGCGAATATTTCACGAACCGGGACGCTCTGATTGAAGCGGCGGCAAAGACGGACGATGACGTTGAACTCTCCAATTTGGTGAAGCTGGGCCTTGAGGATGTGGACGCACATGCGAACGCCGGCATCTTCAACGCCTCAGACGCACCGAAGATGCGCAAGGATTTAATCGGCAAGATCGGGCGCGGTAAGCTCGACAAGGCTATATTCACCGACCCGGAAACGGCTTACAAGGATCTTATGGAGGGCCGGTATGATTCGGTCCTTCCCGATGACGCCATGAAGCAGCACTTTGTGGAACGGGCGCAGTGGAGGGCGGACAGGAACACGGCCAAGGTGGAGGCCGCAGAACGGAAGGCCGAAGCCGAACGCAATCGGCTTGCCCGGAATCTGGCACGCAAATCCGACGATTGGCTTGCATCCATTGCCGATAGTGGTGACGGTGGGGGAGACCTTCCGGGGCAGTTAAGAATGGTCGGAACAGAAGACTCTTTGCGCCTTGCCGATGAGCTGGACTCGAAACAGAAAGCCGCCAAGTTGGCCTATAAATTCACGCTGGCGAATGCGGAAAAGCCCTTTCCGGAACAGGCGAAGGCAATCGAGGACGCTTTCAGATACGAACCGGGACAGGAAGGGGCAAAGGAACTTATTCAGGCTCGAGAAATGGCGGCAAAGACCGTGCAGAAGCGTTACGAAGCGTTCATGAAAGATCCTGCCGGTTACGCTGAACGGGTAGACCCGAAGCGCCAAGACGAAACAACGGAAGATGCGGTGACCCGTTCCCTCGCTCTGCAACAAGAGCTTGGTGCGGGTAATCCTCTTTTCGAGCCAAAGATTTTTTCTGCCAGCGTGGCAAAGGATTTTGTTTCGGCAAAGTGGAACAAGATGGATGCTGCAACGAAGATGAGCACTCTTCGCGGCCTAGGCAAAGATTACGGAAAGCATAAAGGCAAAGTCCTTGACGAATTGGGCCTAGGTTCCGCTGTCACCTTTGCAGACTTCGCGGATGCAGCCGATCCGAAGAACGCGACGTTTGCGCAAACTCTGCTTGAAATGGCTACAACGAAAGAGGCAGACATTCCAGGTGACGCCAAAGTAAAGAACGAAACGAAACGCAAGGCATCGGAGGCGCTCCAAGGTTCGGACGTATGGAAGGCCATCACAGGGAAATTCAAGTACCAGCCTCAGAACTCAATCGGAATGGCCTATGTCAAGCAACTTGAAACCGGGCTTATCAACACGGCAATCGCAACGGGAGACGTGAACAAGACGGTTGAAATGCTTGACCTAACGTACAGCTCGGTAACTGATGATTCCTTGGGCTACCTCATTTACCCGAAGAACACCGGCCTGTCATCATCGCAGTTTGAGGGGAAGTTGCGTGAGGCTAAAAAGGGTGTGACGGATTACATTTCCTTCCAGGCTCCTCCAGCATCGGATAAAAGGGAAACCGCTCTTTTTAAGGAGAAGATCAAAGACCTTACTGGAACTGGTAGCGTGTGGGTGAACTCCCCCGATGGGGACGGCTACACCCTGCTCGACAAGACCACCGGCAAGGCGGTTTCCGACAGGAACGGCAAGCCCTATTCGGTTTCATTGTCCGATCTTTTGACCCGCAAGGACGAAGTGCAGCCGAGGACTCTTGAGTTCGGAGACTTCGGGCCATCGGTGCAGGGCCAGGGAGAAAAAGGGATGCAGGGTCCGGTGTATCGGCCCATACCGCAACGCTTCGAAGGGGATTTGAGTTCTGCCGCTGAAAAATACGGTCTGGATAAATCGCTACTGGCATCGGTTATCAACACGGAAAGCGGGTGGAATCCTCAAGCGGTAAGCCCCAAAGGGGCGCGTGGACTCATGCAGTTGATGCCGGGCACTGCATCGGACATGGGCGTATCCGATTCTTTGGACCCGACGCAAAATATTGAAGGAGGCGCAAAGTACCTGAGCGCTCTTCTCAAGCGATTTGGGGGAGATAAGCGCAAGGCTCTCGTGGCCTACAACTGGGGGCCTGAGAATGCGGCCAAGTGGAATGGTGATGTTAAAAAGCTTCCATCCGAAACCCGCGATTATATTAAAAAGGTGCTTGGCTGATGGGTGAAATGTTTGCCATACCCGGTCTACTTACCGAAACGGAAGAGGACATTGCCAACCGCTCTAAACTCCGGGAGACTCCTCTAGGGGAATACCTCGGGGCCAAGGTGCGCACTGGTGCCGATCAGACTTTGCTTGCGACGGGCCTTGAAGCGGTGGCCTTGGACGTTGCGGAGCGCGGTTCACTCGGGGAGTTCCAGCCGATATTTTTCGGTGAAGAGCCGGATCTTCCAAAAGCAATATCAAAGGAAGAATACCAGTCCTCAGAATGGTTCAGGGATAAGGTGCCGTGGTTTGAAGGAATGACGGAAGTAAGGGCCAAAACCTACGCTGAAAACTTCGACACCCGCGAGTACCGGGACTCCCTTATTGAACGTTCTCCTTTCGGGTTACGCTCAGGGCTTGGGTTTGGTGCTACGGTTCTCGGAAGTCTGATCGACCCGGTGAATTACATTCCTTTCCTTGGAGCCGCGAATCGTGCCCGTCTTGCCGGAAGTCTTGGCGTGGTTGGTGGAAGGGCTGCAACGGGAGCAATAGAGGCGACAATAGGAACGGCCGTAACCGATCCGATCATTATGCACTCCCTGCAAGGTGAAGGCTATGATTTCGGCTGGGAGGACATGGCGCTCGATATTCTAGTTGGTGGGGTAGCCGGGGGCTTACTCGGGACAGGCGGCGGACTCCTTGAAAAGCGAAAGATGGCAACCGATCTGGCACGTAGAAGAATCACAATGGTCGAACGGGAGAAGCTCGGTCGCGCCCTGGAGGCGACGGTCTCCGCAGATGGCGAGGCGAATGTAAAAGGCATCCTAGATGACGATACGGTTGAAATTATCGGCGCAAAGATGACTCCACCGGAAGAGGCCGCTCGTGCGATACCCGAACAAGAAAAGGTGGACCGCTGGCGCGTTGCCGACTCGCCCAAACCGGCCGAAGCGCCGAAACCCGAAAACATAGCCGATACGATGGCGATCCATCCCGACGAGGACGAGTTTATTCACGCTCTTGACGATGCCAGGGTTTTGGACGCGCACGAAAGTTCGGATCTCAGGTGGGCCGATAAAGAAGTGGAAGCCGCTCAGAAATACGAAACCGGCCTGTTCACGGCCATAACCTGCATTTAAAGGAATCCTGATGGCGGTATCAAATGCCGAGTGCATACGAATGATTTCCGAGGCTTCCGGCATATCGGAACAGGAGGCGCGTGAACTCTACGACATGGCGAGAAAAGGCAAGGCCGAGGCCATGGCTACCGGCAACATAGCCAATATAGAGGCTCAGGTAGGACAGTGGGCGAAAGACCATTCCAATACGCTTAAGGCGGCGGCGGCTTATCAGAAGAAACGCGCTGCCATAAATATCATGGCCGGTCAGAAGTTCGAAGAAAAGGTAAGGGCCTTTATCAGTGAAACGGGCGACCATTCCGAGGCATTCATGGCGCGGCTTACAGGCTCGCACAAACGGGCCGGGGGCGCTCGGGAAAGCATCGATGCCAATCGCCTTGCCATCTATTCCGATTGGATGGGAAGCATGTTCTCCGAGTTCAAGGCAAATCCGAACCTCCACGAGAGTCTCATGAGAGACAAAGCTTTCCTCGACAACGTGGTTCGGGAAAAATACGAGATTCGAGAAGGTGGCAAACCCGGCGTAACCGGCGATGAAGATGCCAAGACGGTTGCCGCCATCTTCGATAAATACACGGAGATTGCGAGGCAGAGGGCGAACAGGGCCGGGGCCATGATCGGGAAACTTGATTCGTGGGTGCCGAGAAGACACGACGCGGCTCGGGTCATTAAGACCGGCCGGGACACATGGATTGACGAGGTTCTTGGATTCCTCGATCACAAGAAAACATTTGGAAGGGACCAGGGGCAAATTGACGCGCTTGCCTCTCAGAAAAGAGCGCTGCTAAAGGAAGTGGGTTCGGTTACGGCTCAAGAAAAGACTGCCAAGGGTCCGGCGTTGGAAGCGACCATAAAACGGCGGAAGTCCATCCAGGCAAGTCTCGAAGAACTTGAAATATCAACAGAGGCGCTGCGTGGCGAGATAAAAGACAAACGGGCGTGGTTGTCCGAAGTCTATGACAATATCGTTACCGGCAGGGACAAGTCCGTAACCGCTACCGAACAGGCCAAGATTCTCGGACCCGGAAACATGGCAAAGTCCATGAGCAAACACCGGGAGTTGCATTTCAAAGATGCCGACGCGGAGCTTGCCTATCAGGAGAAATACTCCAAGGGGAATATCTACACGTCCGTTATGGATCATCTTGATCGGATGGCACGAAAAGTTTCCGTAATGGAGGAGCTTGGCACTAATCCGGAGATGATGCTTGCCGCAAAGCTCGAAAAGTTCCGGCGCGAGATTCGTGAAGACCCGGGGCTATCTCCAGAGCAGAAGGTGAAGAAACTCGGCGCGCTTAATTTCGACTTGGACAAGCGGCAGGGCAAAATAGGCATGAACTTTGCTCAAGTCATGGGGGAGACGCTTATCCCTGAGCACGTGACGGCGGCAAAGATTTCTCAAGGCGTTCGGTCGATCATGGCTCTTGCCAAACTCGGAGGAGCGGCTTTATCGGCAATGGCTGATGTGGTCACCCGCGCCGTCACCATGCGGTACAATGGGGTCAACCTGTTCGAGGCGTACCATAATGTGCTCCAAAGCTTCTTGGAAGGCAGGGGGAGCAAGGAGCAAAAGGCGGTAGCTTATAAGCTCGGCGTTCTTTGGGACACGATGAACGCTGAGGTATCCGCACGGTGGAACGCGCAGGATTCCATGGTTGGACAGTCGTCTCTTGCTATGGCGAAGTTTTTCAAATGGTCCGGCCTCAACTGGATTACAGACGTAGGCAAGTCGGCAAGCGCAAGGCTCCTGTCGTCTCATTGGGCGGACAACGCCGGGAAGGTATTCTCTGAACTGTCCATGACAGAGCAGGAGATTCTACGCTACCACGGCATGACGGAAAAGCATTGGGATGCTGTCCGCTCCGCTGCCGGGTTCGAGGAAGACGGACGCTCATACATCCTTGCCGAAAACATGAGCAAGGTTCCTGATGCTCAACTTGACGCCCTGAATGCCGATGAAATTGCCAGGATTAAAACGGGCCTCAAGCTTGACGAGGCAAAGATGCCCGAAACCAAGGCCAAGCGGCAGGAGCAATTTAAAACGAGAATGGAGAAACTCCGCTCCGATACGAGGGAGAAGCTCCAGACTCAGTGGGTGGCATATATCCTCGATGAAACGAGACATGCCGTTATTGAGCCGGGAGACAGGACGAGGGCCGCGATGCTCCGGGGAACCAGACCTGGAACGCTTAACGGGGAGATACTCAGGTTCGCCATGCAGTTCAAGAGTTTTCCGTTGGCGTACATGCAGAGCATCTTAAGAGAGAAGCGATGGCAACGGCCGGGAACGGACGGCATGGATATCGGCGGCATGGCGCACATGGTAATTGCGTCGCTCGCCTTCGGGTATCTCGCATCGCTGGCAAAAGATATTGCCAAGGGGAGAACTCCCAAAGATCCTGCCAAGATGGAAACATGGCTCCAGGCGGCAACGCAAAGTGGAGGAGCCGGAATCTATGGCGATTTCTTCCTCGGGCAGTACAACCGTTTTGGGGGAGGATTCAGCGATTCGGTTATCGGACCCGCCATGTCGGCGGCCGGAAGAGGGGTGGAAATCCTTTCCGGGGCCGTTCACGGACAATCGGATTGGGGAGATTTGGGTCGGCTGGCGATGGACAATGTTCCCTTTATAAATTTGTGGTACACTCGGGCAGCGCTGGATTATGCAATCCTTTTCCATATCCGGGAAATGATGTCTCCTGGAACGCTTCAGAAGACAGAGAAGCGCATGAAGGAACAATACAACCAAAGCTACATCTTGCCGCCTTCGACGGTTGTGAGACGTGGCGGGGGGTTCAGATGAGCGCGGCTATTTCCGGCACAATGGCGTGCATGGTCTGCATGTTCGCTCCATTCTTTGCGATCAAACACCTTGTCGAACGGTATTCATTGGGATGGCTAGGTGATTACCTGCTGGTCGAGGTTATGGCGTGCATTCTGTTTCTTGCTATTATGGGCCTCTCCTTCTGGTCCTTCTGGCTGGTCCATAATTGGGTGGATATGAAAACCGACAAGTGGCACAACGAACGTGGGACCGACTTCAGGAGGCCCTAGCGCCTTTGAACACAAAACCAACGTCGGGAGACGTAGGAGAAAACCATGCAAATTATCACCATACTTCTTGCCTTAATCCTGGCATTAGCTACCCCGTTTATTCCCTTGTCTCAGGCAACGGTAGCCGTTGAGACAACAAAGTCCGGCCCTTATGCCGGATCTGGAACCACCGGGCCGTTCGCCTATTCGTTCAAAATCTTCGCGGCAACCGATCTTGAGGTTATCCAATACGATAGCGCAGGGACACCCACTACGCTTACGTATGCTACAGATTACACGGTAACGGGCGTGGGTGTGACGGCGGGCGGGACGATAACGCTGGTCACGGCTTTGCCAGTTGGTGAAACGCTGGTCATCCGGAGAGACATGAGCTACCTTCAGAGCCAGAATTACACGACCGTTGCAAGCATCACCCCTTCGAGCACGAACAACGCGCTTGATAAGCTTGAAATGCAGATCCAGCAACTTGCCGAGGAGAACAGCCGGTCTTTCATGGTGCCGCTTTCCTCGGCGCTTACCGGGCCGTTCAACCTTTCGCCCTCGGCTGGGAAGCTCATAGGCTGGAATGCGGCGGGGACCGGGCTTTATAATTGGCCCACAACTACGCTTTCGGTTCCGGTTATAGATCACATCGGGAACCACTCCGATTCTCTCACCACGGCGGTTGCCGACATCGGTGCGACTCAACAGTTGGTGCTGGTCAACAAGGCCATTACCATGACGGCCAATGTTACAATCCCGTCCACGATGCAGTTGTTCTTTGCTGAGGGGGGTTTGGTCAATCTGGCTGGGTTCACCCTAACCATCAATGGGGCTTTCGATGCCGGAGCATATCAGGTCTTTGCGGGAACGGGGAGCGTAGTTTTTGGCAATGGCCGGGAGGTTTACCCCGAATGGTGGGGGGTGACTGGTACTAACGACTACATACCGGTTCAGTCAGCGATAGACAGTATTACCACATCGACTGGTGTTGTCCGGCTCCTGGCAAAAACATATACTCTAGGGGCCACCGGAGTAGTCGTTCCTCAGTACGTGCGAGTCGCAGGTGCCGGCGTTCACTCGACAACCATAAATTATTCCGGAACTGGTAACGCTTTCACTTTGGGCAGTACCTCACAGTTGAACTACGGATGCGGGTTGAGCAATCTGCGGATCAATCTCACTGATATCGCGGGCAAGGGCGTCAGGTTGATTTCAACGGCCGGGGCCGTCGTTGAGAATTTGTATATCGAGGGTGTCTACACCGCCACTCGGACCAATCAGGGCGTGACGGTGGTTTCCAGTACCAGTTACTCAAGTTTTTTTAACCATATCCTCAACGTGCAGTGTAACCACATGCAGGTTGGGTTTACGGTTGATTCAGGTACGACTTTGGCCACAGTGACCCACTTCACGAACTGCCAAAGCCTAGGCGATGTCGGGGTTTGGGCCGCGAACGGGTCCAAAGGTTACAATTTTGGCACCAACTCCGGGCATGGAACGGTAATTACTGGAGGCAACATCGAGTGGTGTCAATATGGGATCTACTTTAATACCGATGCCGATCCCATTACGGTAACTGGGACACGGCTGGAATCGAATACAATTGATATTGTATTCTCGGCTACCAGCATCGGTTCTACCTTTGACGGCCTGAAAGGTCTGGATAACGTTAGTGATAGCAGTGGCACGGGGTATGGACAGCATACCTTCATGGGGTGTACACGATCTGATGGAACTCCATTCACGAACGTGCTAAACGCCACCATACTAGATAATCAGGTCGGGGTGGCCGTAATCCCCTTAAAGGTGCGTGGGTATCCAAGTCAAACGGCAGATCTGTTCCAGATCCTCAACTCGTCATCCGGTGAGTTGTTTACCGTGTCGAGTACCGGAGCCATCACCTCGGCGGCGCTGCCGACGTTCGCGGGAGTTCCTGAGCATGCGGATAATGCCGCTGCCGCTGCCGCCGGACTTACGGCGGGGATGGTTTATCGGACGACAGACACTTTGAAGATCGTGCATTAGGGGGATTGCTCTGCCCTCATCGCCGCCTTGTACGCCGCAGGTCTGCACCACAACTTCTGCAGCGCAGACCACTCGCGTGAGTAACGCTTCTTATTCTCAGTTGCGCTTCGGTACAGCATGGCGAACGGCAGAAAGTTCAGTGCATAGACTTCTTTTAGGCGTGCCTCGGCCTGCTCCAAGGTTTCACCGTTCCATCCTATCAGTACATAGCAGCGCTTCTTCTCCCGGCTGAAATTGCGCAAAAGATCAGCGCACCGCCTCAGATGCGCGATAGCTCCTGGTGTGTCGCAGGCGAAAAACATGGAGTCAACCGCTGTGCTGTAAAACAATTCCAAGTGCCAGCTTTGGAGCAGGCGGCAGTCAAGGCCACCTGAAAATATGGCGGCTTTGGGCTGACGTGCCAGCATGTCGAACACTCGGCATAGATGCTTGTCTGAGCATGCCAGAAGATTGTTATCCAGGATGTTCCAGCCGTCTCTGATGGGAAGTTCCCGGATAACGCTGCCTTCTCGACTTGGCACAAGACAGAATCCACAACTGCGAATGCACCCCCTGGAGGTTATGACCGCGCCCTCTTTGACAAATCTGCCGGGAATGAACTCGCCTCCGCTATCCCCGTATGCGGGACCGCCTATCTGCACGTCTGAGTAGTACTGCGGCCATGCGCGGGCGAGGCGTTCACCTTCCGGCCTGTCCCATGTGAACACAACCGAAACCCGCACGGGCATGTCGGAAGGCCGGAATAAAGGAGGATCACCGACGAAGGCAAAATTGTCTGTAGGGGTCATGTTAGTGCGACGTGGAAAGACTCGGATCATTGCGCCGCCCTCATCGCCGCCCGGATCGCCGGGAATTGCCGGTCGTGCTTCCGCCGGATTTCTTTCCGGCAATGGCGACGGCGCAACACTGGAGCTTGGACCGGCCTCTGTGCGTCGTGAAATGCCCGGCAACTCCGGCTGCCGGTAGCGGTCAACCCGGCTTTCGCCGGAATGACGAGTTCCATGAACTTTTCGGCCATTTCACACGCGGCTATCCAGATATCGATCGATGCTGCGGAACTATCTGTGATCATTGTGCTGCCTCGGGGTTTGGTCCCACTCGCAACTTGACTTCAAATTTGAGCGTCTTGGTGTCGTATCCGCGTTTTTCCAATTCCTCTATGAAGTTTTCGGCGACCTTTTCAAAACTGTTTTCATCCTTCCAGGTAGGAGGAAATCGTTCTCTCGCTTGCTCCATCGCACCTTCAGGCGGTCGTATTTCATTGGGCTGTCCTCATCGCGCAGTAGAGCATGTTTTCATGTTCCACCGACTGCCTGATTCTGGCAGTTAATTCAATTACGAAGCAGACTCGGCACGAGCAATCATCACCATGTTCTTCGGCCGCACCGTATACCCCGATTTGGTTTGCCATGTCCTCGGCGATATCAGCAGGCGTTTCAATGTACGGCATCGATGCTCATCCTTCCCTTCAACCCTCCGGTATTTCCGGAAGGTTCAGAACTTCTGATTGTCCACGCCAACCCCAGCAAGTACCGATCACTCACGGCCTCGCCGCAGATTCCATGCTTTGGCGGCTCCTTCGTTAGAACCTGCGCCAGGCCCTTCTGCGCCGCAAGACATGCATCGAATGCGGAAACTCATCCAATAAACCGGCGTTGGCTCTTGAAATTTTAAACAATGCAACCCGCAGTACGGGCATGGCTTCAGTTCCATTTCAATCTCCCCTTTGCACAACGCCCGTCCCCGCGCACTCCGGGCAGTAGCCTGAGCCGTGGCAGTGCGGACAGGTGGAGCCATCGGTGTTGGTGGGTGGATTGGGCAGAGGTTGCCAGTGGGTGGGTTCAATCGGGCACCGCGGATCGAGAATGGCATCCATGTAACATATCCATTCACCATTGCCTCCGTCCTCATCTGCCCACCATTCAGCCACGTATGTATTGTGGCCGTTGCATTCTTCAGCGAATCCAGTTTTTGTTCCAGGCCAGATATTTCGCATTACAAGAATTGCCGTTGCATCCCTCGGAGCGGTGTCTATCGGTTGCCACTGCATGTTATTCCTCCACCACGAGCCGGGCCTTGACACACTGGCCGGGTTGGAGTTCGGGGTACATACTCTTCGATACCTGCACGGTAGCCCCAAAGGGATTGAAAAAACTTATGAAGAGTTCTCCCGATTGACCCATGGATATACTTATCTTTTTCCCATCCTCCACCTGCTTGCGGAGGGCGGCGTGGGCGGCTTCGGCTTTTTCGGAACGCTCCGTCAGCCTTTCTATCTTTTTATACAATTCCACAACAAGATCGTTCTTGGCCTTTAAGGCGTCCCCCTGCGCCTCGATAAGCTGCGTCGAGCTGTCGAGTTGGGCGCGGAGGGCGTTGTACGCCTTCTCCGTGTAGCCCGAAAACAAGACGGCATGGTGGGGTAGCCCTGCCGATGGTTGCCATTTATCCAACGCGGGTAAGTCGCACGAGGAGCAAGGTTCCTCCACCCCTGGACGTTCAAAAAACTCGCATGATTCACAACTGCGGTCACTCATTGGGTTTCTCCTTTCGCTTGCTCCTCAAGGCTCCTTGCCAAAGCCATATGTGATCGAACAAGGTTTTGTGTCTCATCATTTTGAGCTTTATCATCCGGTAGTATTTTGATCTTCGTTTCATCGGCGCTGAAAACAGTATGGGGTGTTCTTTCATTCCGGCACCTCGCTCCATTCCCGCCCTTCGAGCAGGCGGCCGGCAGTGCGTTTGCCGACTCGGCGCATGAAGACGACACGTTCGCCGTGGAAACCGTGACCGCCTACCAGATTTACATATCTCTCGGAGTTGTCCTTCGCCTTCGGACAATTGCGCCAATCCGGATCATCTTTATCGCGGTCATAGACCGTCAGCCATTCCCCCCACTGTTTAAAGAAAAAAGGCACTCCAGCCGTTTGGCACTGATCGCGAACCGACCGCACCCAATCAGGATGCATCGGACGCGCTCCGGGGCCGGTTTCACCGCCAGCAATTATCCAGTCGAGGATATATGCCGGTTGAGATTTAAAGGCCCGGTGATAGCATCCGGGGCATCTGCATCCTGGAAAGTGCGGAAGGTAATTGTGGAAATCCACCGCCCCCAGCATAGGCTCAACGCTGACAAACCGCTTCGCAGCCGGGATCTGCAAGAGGATCGGAATGCGCTCATCGGCGCGTTGCTGGTTCTCGGCGGTGACGCCGAGCCAGACGTTGGGAAGAGGCCACTGGGTTGATACTCCCGGTTTAATGAAATTCCATTCAAAGAATTTCAGCATCCTTTCCGGGCGTTTGGTGAGGATCATGAACGTGTGCTGCCGACACTGGCTCATACTCCCGAACACTTGCAACAGGAATTCAAACGGCACCTCCTCATGAAACAAGTCGCCCATCGAGGCTATGAATATCCGCTTTGGCTTCTTCCACTTCAGGGCCTTGTCCATTTCGGCAATGTCGAGAGAGACGTGGCCGGTCCATTCTCCCTTGTGGTGTATG
>Ga0172381_10003482_pt1 | contig 16651 bp, 11 predicted proteins | sample Leawel6488metaG_FD_119754 | JGI IMG/M metagenome (GOLD analysis project Ga0172381, IMG submission 119754) | Leachate microbial communities from a municipal landfill in Southern Ontario, Canada - Leachate well 64-88 metaG | ecosystem: Engineered > Solid waste > Landfill > Unclassified | place... | reverse complement strand
TGCATATCGTCGGCCCAATTATCTTCTTCGTAAAAATAGGGTGCTCCACCGGGTGCAGTTTGACATGCTCCGGGATTATCTACCCCTTTTTGATAAGCGTGTTTCGCTTTCTCAAGCAATAATGTTGCAAATTCAGGATAATAGTCCGACAATAATTTTGCTCCCAATGTAAACGATGATGTATATTTGCCCATGGTAGAAGCCAGTCCCCTGCTTCTATTTTTATATTTTTGCAAACCTTGCGGTTTTGGACTGCAAAAATAGACCGGCCGCTCTTTGCCTGCTCCCCAACCATAATCTACTTTTTGTTCCGTCGGTAAAACAAATCCCGAATGATCGCGATCGTCGGCTAATTGATTGAAATAAGTTGCACTATCGGGGTTCATTTTTACCAACCAATCCAATCCCCATTTGGCTTCGTCCAAAATGTCGGGTATTCCGTTGGCTCCCTCATCACCATTTGCTTGATAGTTATCGGCAAATGCCTCGGGATACTGGCTGTATGCAAAAAGCATTTGGTAAACGGCGTTAGCCGATGTGGCTACATACTGAAGATAATCAGAAGCATCGTGCCAACCACCTGTTGTGTTGTAAAAAAGTCCGTCGCGCTTTCCTTCCGGATCGCCCACAGTAATCCCATCATGAACATGACAAGAATCCTTTAAAAAAGGATTGTATCCGCAGCGTTGCTGACGCATGTACCTGAGCGGTATTTCAGATGCTCCGGCATACACATCATTACCGATTTTAAAAGGAACGGATGTCATTTCATTGGCAATGAGAATGTATGTTCCGGGAGTTTTAAAATCGCTGAAGTTCAATCGAGCTGAAGATTCAAAAGCAGGTTGTTTTCTACTATCGGAAATATTTGTTCCGGTATAGACCACTTCTCCGGTAGATTTATCTTTGATTTGGAACTCTTTTACCGGCAGGTTTTCTTTGCTTATCCAAACCGCTACTTTCACATCGTCTTCCAGGTAACCAACTTGATTAACTCTGATCCAGGAATTGGATGCGTAGGTGAGCGATACAATAAATGAACATAAAAGAAGAGTTGCTATCTTTTTCATGTGAGGAAATGGTTTTTAGTTTTATAAATGAATTTAGTTGCAAGATAGAAAAAAAGGAAATAGGAAAGAAGAAGATGGATCTATTTAATACGGGAATCGGGAATTGAAAATCGGAAATAGAGTGCAATCGGGGAATATTTAACCCTCATATTTTTGCAATTTCGTGTTTTTGGTCTTTCGTAATTTCGTTTTCTTACCAAAAAAACGAAAAAACAGAGATACAAGTAGTTTAGTAAATGATTTAACTCTCGTACTCCGCACTACTTTCAACATTTAACTAAGCAAATGTCACTTATCACATATTCATCCCTCCACACACACTCACAATTTGCCCTGTTACATACGAAGAGAGATCAGATGCCAAGAAAAGCGCCACATTGGCTACATCCTCAGGTGCGCCGGCGCGACGCAAAGGGATTTGTTGTGCCCATTGTTTACGTACCTCTTCGGAGAGTTCGCTGGTCATATCGGTCAAAATAAAGCCTGGTGCAATTGCGTTGACACGTATGCCGCGCGAGCCAATTTCCTTAGCCAGCGATTTTGTGAGACCAATTAATCCCGCTTTGGAAGCCGAGTAGTTTGCCTGTCCGGCATTGCCCGCTAATCCAACTACAGAGCTCATATTAATGATGCTTCCACTTCTTTGCCGCATCATAATGGGTGTAATGGCATGGGTGAGATTAAAAGCCGATTTCAAATTCACATTAATTACGGAGTCCCATTGTTCCTCAGTCATGCGCATCATCAATCCATCCTGAGTAATTCCGGCGTTGTTAATAAGCACATCAATCTTCCCAAAATCATCTTTTATTTGTTCTACTATTTTGTGTGTATCTTCAAAATTTGATGCATCAAACGCATATCCTTTTGATTTTACCCCCAGTTTCGCAATTTCGGCTTCCACCTCTTTCATGTTATCATTGTATGTACGACCGGTAAAAGCAACGTTTGCACCTTCTTGCGCAAAGCGCAAAGCAATGGCTTTACCTATTCCACGAGTTCCTCCGGTAATGATTGCCGTTTTCCCTTCAAGTAGTTTCATTTATTCTATTTTTTTGTTTTAAACTCAATTTGAGTGAAGTTCATTTTTTGATGATTCCGGTGAATATTAAATTAGCAACTGTATCTCTATCAATCGAATCTTTGGGATTTTGAGTCATTACACCTCTTATATAAGGTACCTCAAGACCTTTGAGAGCGAAATGTAAAATACGGGCTGTTTTCATGGTGTCTAACACTTCAAACTCATTGGATTCTACCCCTTCGTCCAAAATCATTTTTAAAAAACTAATTTCTTTTCTATCGAATGTTTTTCTCACATTTTCTACTCTGAATATATCGCGAAAAAAATCTCCTTTGAGAGTACCGTTTCGTGTAACAACTTCTTTTATAATTTCTAACCGACTTACAAAAAAAAGCATCAATTTATCACTTGCCGTATGCTCTTTTTCTACGGTTTTTTGCAACTGCACATATAGGTTTTCAAGTTCTGACTCAATAACTGCGTTGTAAATCTCTTTTTTGTTGCTAAAATATGTATATAATGTTCGACGTCCTCGTTGAGATGCTTCAGCAATATCATTCATGGTTGTATTTTCAAAACCTGACCGCGCAAAAAGCTGTCGGGCTTTCTCAATCAACATATCTTTAGTTTTAACTGATGACATAACTGCACATTTAGATGATTAATGTGCAAATCTAACTATAAATTTTCAAATGAAACGATTAATAGTTTATAAAATAGAAGCAATAATAAGTAAAAAACCCAATAATGACTGAAAGAGCAACAAATCATTGACTCTACTTCAAAAAATACCTTTAAGATCTTACATTGTTTTCTTCTATCATTCCATTCAAACTGTCATAAGAAAATATATTGAAAGCTTGACATGACACTTTGCGATTTTGCGAAAAAAAAATGATTTTGTACAGACTCAATATTCGGATTTATGGTTTATTCCGTGGAATACTTGTCCTGTGAAGCCCCTATATGTTTCATATGGAATGCTTTGCATGAAAAACCATGATTAACTCTATGGGGTGAAGCGTTTATAACGCGATTAAAAGAGAATCAATATAATCGGTATTACTTGAATATTATTTTTATTGTCACAAACAATTAACCAGTTGCCTCTTCTCGTTATGTTATCGGAACAGGCTATTACAAACGAGGAGCAGAGAAATTACACATTATGATTCGAATCTCAGATATCGTTCAATTCGTTTGTTTATTGAAAAACTTGTGCTATTTTTGTAATCAATTTACTACAAAAGAAAGAAAAATGTCAAATAAATATTATTCTACAGGACGATGGTAAAACATTCGTTTTCAAGACACATACAATGGGTTGAAAGCATAGATGCTTTGTTAGAATAGATTCAAAATAAAACAGAAAATAAAATCCGCCTGTTGTTTGCATTTTAAATATCAGACGGATTTTTTTGTATACAACCCGTAAGCGCAAAAAAAATGAAATAAACACTCAAATAAAAAAATTGACATGGAGAAAACAAAAAAATTTATTTTACCGGAAAGTGATATACCCCATCAATGGTACAACGTTGTGGCGGAAATGATTAATAAACCTCAACCTTACCTTAACCCCGGAACAAAAGAACCCATAAAAGCTGAAGATTTTTATCCACTTTTTTCGGAAGAGTTATCCAGGCAAGAGTTAAATCAAACCGATGTTTGGATTGATATACCGGAAGAGGTACGCGAACAGTACAAAATTTATCGTTCAACTCCATTGGTACGTGCATACGGATTGGAAAAAGCATTAGATACACCGGCACACATCTATTTCAAAAACGAAAGCGTCAGCCCGGTCGGGTCACATAAGTTAAACACAGCTTTGCCACAAGCCTACTTCAACAAAATGGAAGGCATTACCAACTTAACCACAGAAACGGGTGCTGGACAATGGGGAACAGCTCTTGCGTTTGCTTGCAAACTGTTCGATTTGGAGCTGGCAGTATATATGGTGAAAATCAGTTACGAACAGAAACCATATCGTCGTTCGCTAATGCAGACTTGGGGAGCTCAAGTGATTCCATCGCCCAGCATGTCAACTAAATCTGGTAGAAAAATCATTACCGAAAACCCACAATATCAAGGAAGCTTAGGAACTGCAATATCGGAAGCCATCGAATTGGCCACACAAACACCTAATTGCAAATATGCTTTGGGTAGCGTTTTGAATCATGTGTCACTACATCAAACCGTGATTGGCCTGGAGGCAGAAAAGCAAATGGAAATGGCAGGCGAATATCCCGATATCATTATCGGATGTTTCGGTGGTGGATCAAATTTTTCGGGTATATCGTTCCCATTTCTTCGACATAAAATTAAAGGAGAAAAAAACACACGTTTTATTGCTGCAGAACCATCATCATGTCCCAAACTAACACGCGGAAAATTCCGTTACGACTTTGGTGATCAAGCCGGATTTACTCCACTCATCCCAATGTATACGCTGGGAAGCAAATTCACACCTCCCAATATTCATGCCGGTGGATTGCGTTATCATGGAGCGGGCAGCATTGTGAGCCAATTGTTGAAAGACGATTTAATTGAAGCGGTAAATGTCGATCAGTTAGATTCATTTGAAGCAGGTGTTTTGTTTGCGCAAACCGAAGGAATTATACCGGCACCTGAATCGAATCATGCTATTGCTGCCACCATTAAGGAAGCATTGAAGGCTAAAGAAGAAGGAATTGCAAAAACAATACTCTTCAATCTGTCGGGTCATGGCTTGGTAGATATGGCTTCTTATGATCAATTTCTGTCTGGAAATTTAGTTAATTATAGTTTATCGGAAGAAACTATTGCACAATCGAGGGATAATGAGTAGATTAGCACTAAAACCATGTAATAAATGAAACTAAAGTGAAAAATAATTGATAATACTTCTCTTTTTATTTGGAAGTATGAAAATAATTTTTTACTTTTGGTATGTAATTAGATAAAACAATTTTGCCGCATTGGTCGATTGGGAAACTCATCAATTACATCCAAGAAACGAGTTAAGTTTTTGTTATTAATGGCGGGTCGCATCCTTCGGGACATGCATTTAAAAAATGCACAGCGAATTACAGAGGTAACGAAGCACTCAAATCCTGACTACAGGAGTTTCGGCTTATTCCACCGATGCGGCTTTAATATAGGAAAAGCAGATTTGCAATGAAGTAATTTGATGCAGTCTGCTTTCTTATTTTTTATTAATTCCATCAATACAACCCGCTTACATGAAAAGATATTGGGAATTATTCTATGTTTTCTTTAAAATCGGAGCTTTCACTTTTGGTGGCGGATATGCCATGCTGCCACTCATCCAAAATGCAGTAGTTGATAAAAAAAAATGGTTGGACGACAAAGAATTTATAGATATGCTGGCAATTGCTCAATCGATGCCGGGTCCCATTGCTCTAAACACAGCCATATTTGTTGGCAACAAACACAAAGGCGTTAAAGGCAGCCTCTTCACAAGCCTTGGTATTATTCTTCCTTCTTTCGTAACTATTCTTCTTTTAGTTATTGTGTTTACACAATTTCGGGAAAATGCTGTTGTTGAATCTGTTTTTAAAGGGATCAGACCTGCTGTTGTAGCGCTAATTTTTGCACCTCTGCTGAGAATGGGTAAAAACGCTGACATTACATGGCAAACGCTTTGGATTCCGATAACTGTTGCATTAATCGTGGGATTGCTTCATGTATCACCCATTTTAATTATTGTTCTCGCAATTTCTCTGGGTATATTGTACAGAATGGTTATTAAAAAAGTAATTAATAGATAATATGGCTCTATTCCAATTATACCTTTCCATATTTTTTTCTTTCTTCAAAATTGGATTGTTCGGTTTTGGTGGTGGATATGCCATGTTACCACTTATTCAACAAGAGGTTGTTTATACTCATGAATGGATTACTGTAAGTGAATTTACGGACATAGTAGCTATATCACAAACAACGCCCGGACCTATTTCATTCAATTCAGCCACTTACATCGGCTATAAAGCTATAAACAACACTGGTCATGGAACTTTAGCAAGTATCTTTGGTTCAGCAATTAGCACATTGGCAGTGAGTTTGCCATCGTTTGGAATTATGACTTTAGTGGTTACATTCTTTTTTAAGTTCAAAGAGAACAGGTATGTACGAGCAGCATTATTTGGTATAAAACCTGCCGTTATCGGTCTGATTGCGGCTGCAGGAATTTTGCTCATAAATAGATTTAATTTTATTGATTACAAAAGCTGGCTGATTTTTAGTGTAGTATTCTTGGCATCTGTAAAAAAAATTGATCCTATTTTGCTTATTGCTCTGGCGGGGCTGGCGGGGTTTATTTTGTATTGAATTGAGCGGTCAGCGGTCAGCAATCAGCGATCAGAAGAGGTAAGTGGTCTGATTAATATTGATAAAACAAAAAAGGGTCCCGTAGATAACAATGAAATACGCAAAATTAACCTCTGCATAAACCGAGTTATGCACGGGAACAAAAGGTGTTGTAAATAAAAAAACTTCTACTAAGTAGTGATTGATGTACTAAATTTAGATTTTTCCAATCTAATCTTTTTTGCCTCCGCTACCGCGAAGCAAAGCAACCAATAAAAGAATAAACACTAACCCAATAATAACCCAAAACCATATCTGAGTATAGAAAGCTCCGCCATTGGTAGTTATGTTTACATCTAAACTAGGAGTTTCGTCCTGAGCAAACGTTACGAACGTTGACAATAAAGTTAAGATTACAAAACTAATAGATCTTCCAAATTTTGATAATTGATTCATAATATCTTTTTTACATGAAACTTTGAAATGAGATGAAATTGTACTGTTAGAACATGAGGGAGGAACAAAAGTTCAGCATTTAGTGAATTTATCTTTTGAGACGTTTTTGGTAAAACAACATTGTAACTCAATAAGATAAATAGCCTGAAACAAAAAAAATGTGTCTTGCAACAAAACACATTCTTTTATATCAAAATTCGATCAATAGTTACATCAATTATTTTTCCTCTTTTTTAGTTGAAGTTTTTGATTTTTTTGCCGTACTTTTTGCCTTTGTAGCTTTACTTTTCGTTGTCGGCTTTTTCCACTCTCTTCCTTTGGCTTTTGGTTTCGATTTAGCTTTACCTTTCGTTTTCGACTTCGACGTATCCTGGCTCATGATTGTTCTTATCTCCTCGAGAGTTAATTCCTCAGGTTTTGCTCCTTTCGGTATCTTATAGTTCTTTTTGTTGAAAGAGATATAAGGACCATAACGACCGTGCTGAACTATTAATCCGGGCTCTTCTTCAAACGTTTGGATTATCTTCTCTTTATCTTTCTTTATTTTCTCTTCAATTACAACAATTGCTTCCTCCTTTTCCACTTCGTAAGGATCCAATTCTTTTGGTAGAGAGAAGAATTTTCCGTCATACTTGATATAAGGACCAAATCGTCCGGACGAAACAATCATCTCTTTGTTGTTGTACTTTCCTATTGATCTTGGCAGCTCGAAAAGTTTCATTACTTCTTCGAACGTAATAGTTTCGATGGATTGATTTTTTTGCAAAGAAGAAAACAAAGGTTTTTCTTCATCCTCTTTTTCTCCTATTTGAGCCATTGGTCCATATCTTCCAATTTTAACAGAAACCTGACGACCGGTTTTTGGGTCTGTACCTAAAACACGTTCACCTGCTTTTTGCTCGGTTTTCATATTCAGTGTCTCCACCACTTTTGGATGAAACATGTTGTAAAAATCTTCAATCGATTTTTTCCATTCAACTTTGCCTTCGGCAATTTTGTCGAAACTCTTTTCAACTTTTGCGGTAAAGTTATATTCTAAGATAGAAGCAAAATATTCAACCAAAAAGTCGTTCACAACCATTCCGGTATCGGTTGGAATCAGTTTATTCTTGTCGGCTCCGGCAATCTCTTTCTTGTTAGTATCTTTTATTTTATTATTGATAAGTGTAATTACGTTGTAAATCCGTTCTTCGCCTTCTATGTTTCCCTTTTCAACGTATTCCCTATTTTGAATGGTGGAAATGATTGGGGCATAGGTAGAAGGACGCCCAATTCCTAACTCTTCCATTTTTCGAACCAGTGCCGCTTCGGTATAACGCGGTGGTTTTTGCGTGAAACGTTCCGTTGCGGTTGTCTCCTGCATAGTAAGTGTTTCTCCACTTTTGATAGGAGGTAACAAACCGGTTTCATTTTCTGTTTGTTCCTCATCGGTACCTTCTAAATATACACGCAAAAAACCATCGAACTTAATTACCTCTCCGGTAATACCAAATTTGCCCTCAACATCAGAAGCACTGATATTTACAGTTGTCCGTTCCAGCTCAGCATCGGCCATTTGCGAAGCAATAGCTCTTTTCCAGATAAGGCTATACAATCTTTTTTCTTGCGATGTACCGCTAACTTTGTGGGCATTCATAAAGGTAGGACGAATGGCTTCATGAGCCTCTTGTGCACCTTTTGATTTGGTTGTGTACTTTCTAACTTTTACATACTTTTCGCCAAAGTGCGACCCTATCTCAGTTGTTGCAGCACTAATTGCCAAACCAGACATGTTGACAGAGTCAGTACGCATGTAAGTAATTTTACCCGATTCGTACAACCGTTGGGCTACCATCATAGTTTGACCAACAGAAAAACCTAATTTCCGTGACGCTTCCTGTTGAAGCGTGGAAGTGGTAAACGGCGCAGCCGGAGTTTTTTTGGTTGGACGTGTAGTAACATCGTCCACATTGAAAGTGGATGTTTTAAGCTTTTCCAGCAAATCGATTACTTCCTCTTTCGATTTCAATCGTTTGTTGTATTCTGCTTTCAACTCATAAGTTTGTCCATCTTCTTCTTTCGTAAAAACAGCAATAATTCGGTAGGCAGCTTCCGATTTGAACGCTCTTATTTCGCGTTCGCGTTCAACAATAAGCCTAACGGCTACGGACTGAACCCGACCTGCAGAAAGAGCCGGCTTTATTTTACGCCAAAGAATAGGTGAAAGTTCAAAACCCACAATACGATCCAGCACACGACGGGCTTGTTGTGCATCCACCAGATTTATATCAATGGGTCGTGGGTTTTCAATGGCATTTAATATCGCATTTTTCGTAATTTCATGAAAGACGATACGTCGTGTTTTGGATTCATCCAAACCAAGAACTTCGGACAAATGCCACGAAATAGCTTCCCCTTCTCTGTCCTCATCCGAAGCAAGCCATACTATTTCTGCTTTTTTTGCAGCAGCCTTTAGTTCCGATACAACTTTTTTCTTATCTGCCGGAACCTCATATACTGGCGTAAAACCATTTTCAATATCAATGCCGAAGTCTTTTTTCTTCAGATCACGAATGTGACCATAACTTGACATCACATGAAAGTCTTTTCCTAAAAATTTCTCAATGGTTTTTGCTTTTGCGGGCGACTCAACTATCACCAAATTTTTCTGCATCTGTTTCTCTCTTTTATTGTAACGTATTATAATGAAATAATTTCAGGGGGCAAAAGTACTCATTTTGAATTACTATCCCCATTATTTTAGTTAAATTGTTTTTTAAATAAGTTTTTTAATCTGATTCTTTTTCAGTTTTTGTTACCTCAACTCCGTATATGGAAGACAATAAACCTGATAAATTCTCTGATTGTTTTTTACGAATTTTTAATTCCATTTCACAGGTTTCTGTGAAATTCTGCCTCCATTGGACGGATTCAAACTGATTCAAAATACGCATTACATCATTGAGTAATGGATATTCAAAATGTATGAGATATGTATCGTCTATGGTTTTTTCGATAATTGTAGCATTTTCAATTGCTGCTGCAGCAGCATCTTTGTAGGCACGCCCCAATCCGCCAGTTCCTAAAAGTGTTCCACCAAAGTATCGTACCACGATAATTAAAACATCGGTAAGTTCGTTGGAATTGATTTGACCCAAAATTGGTCGCCCTGCGGTTCCTGATGGTTCTCCGTCATCGTTTGCCCGAAAATTTTCTCGTGAAGTACCCAGCATATATGCCCAACAAACATGACGCGCATCATAGTATTTCTTTCGATATTCTTCCAGAATATCTTTTACTTCCTCCTCTGTTTTTATCGGAAGGATGTATGAAAAAAATTTACTTTTGCGCTCGTTTATGTATCCTTCGGCAACTTTGGCTATGGTTTTATATGTATCTTTCATAAATACAAAAATACAATCATTTAGTTAGTCTTTGCAAGAAAAAGGCAAAATCAGTGGTTTTCTGTCAGATACTTATCCCGTATAACTTATTGTATTGTTTTTAATATATGCTTTTGCGTTTAATAAGCAAACATATATCTACTTCTAAATTTTACATCTGATTCCTATTTTTTATGGATTGCTCGCTTTGAGATGATTTTTTTGAGTTAATGCTCTTAAAGTGAGGAAAAGCAACACCAAATTAGGCATTGCTTTTTACTTATTTGTTTTTTTAAGAAATCTTTTTAAAGATTTTTTCTAAAAAAATCTATTCACATTTCGAAGCTCCACAATTTCTACATTTGAGACATCCTTCTTGATATTCAAGGGCTTCGTGGTTACACACCGGGCATTTTTGACCTTTCAGTTGCGTTTCGTTGGGCAGGTATCTTTTGAGCGCACGTTCCACACCATTTTTCCAAGTATTAATGGTTTCGCTGTCCAATTCCAGCCCCGAAACAAGTTTGATTACCTGATCAATTGGCATTCCATATCGAAGTACTCCCGAAATAAGTTTGGCATAGTTCCAAAACTCAGGGTTAAACATACCGTCCAGCTTCTCAATAGTAATTTTGTAGCCCCGACGATTTCTAAATTGAAAATCGTAGCGTTTGTTTCCTTCTTGATCGTATGCTTTAATTACCGTACCGGTTGTTACTCTTTTTGGAAGAAGAAGTCCGTCGTCCTCATCTGCCAATCCGGTGAAAATTTCGTAAGGTCTATCATTTAAAAGGCCTATCACGGCAATCCACTTTTCTTTGTTGTTCTGAAAACGAATCACATCTGCCTTTAATTCTGTAGGTCGCGAAGTTACAACTTGAGGAAGCTCAAAACAATCCTCTTCATCTTCTTTCTCATCATTCGAAATTAGCACTCCCGCTCTTGAACCATCTCTATAAACTGTACATCCTTTACAACCACTTCGCCATGCTTCCATGTAAAGTTCTCCCACGAGTTCCTCGGAAACATCGTTCGGTAAATTGATAGTAACGCTAATGGAATGGTCTACCCATTTTTGAACCCGACCTTGCATCCTCACTTTTTGTAACCAGTCCACATCGTTCGAAGTAGCTTTATGATAGGGTGACTTTGCAACCATCTCGTCCAGTTCTTCGTTAGAATATTTTTTGGTTGTAGGATAACCATTTGCTTCCATCCAAGTTACAAACTTATGATGAAACACAACAAACTCTTCCCAAGAATCACCATTTTCGTCCACAAAATCGATTCTCGATTTTGCATCGTTCGGATTCACTTTTCTGCGACGTTTATAAACCGGCATAAACACGGGTTCAATTCCCGATGTCGATTGAGACATTAAACTCGTTGATCCGGTAGGAGCAATGGTAAGACATGCAATATTGCGTCGTCCATATTTCACCATATCATCGTAAAGTTTACTGTCCGCATCTTTCAATCTGTTTACAAATGGATTGGTTGCTTCTCTTTTCGCATCGTAAATTTCAAAAGCACCGCGTTCTTTTGCTAATTTAACTGATGATGCATACGCATTTAGAGCAACACTTTTATGTACTTTCTCCGAAAAGTCGGTAGCTTCTTCCGTTCCGTATCTATATCCTAATGCCGCCAGCATATCGCCTTCGGCAGTTATACCCAGACCTGTTCTACGACCTTGAAGTGTTTTTTTCTTTATTTTTTCCCACAAATAACGTTCGGAGCTTTTTACTTCTTCCGATTCGGGGTCTCTATTAATTTTATCGAGAATCATCTCAATTTTCTCTGCTTCTAAATCGATAATATCATCCATTATTCGCTGTGCCAGATGAATATGTTTTGCAAACAACTCAAAATCGAAGTAAGCATCTTCTCTAAATGGATTTACTACATACGAATAAAGATTTACTGCCAATAGGCGACAACTGTCGTACGGACACAACGGAATTTCTCCACACGGATTAGTAGAGACGGTTTTGAAGCCTAAGTCGGCATAGCAATCGGGCACAGACTCATTGATGATGGTATCCCAAAACAGAACTCCCGGCTCTGCCGATTTCCACGCATTGTGAACAATTTTAGACCAGAGGTCTTTCGCTTTTATATCCTTCTCAAACGTAGGTTTGTCCGAATCAATGGGATATTGCTGCGTGTACATTCCGTCGTTTGCAACAGCTTCCATAAATACATCGTCAATTTTAACAGAAACATTGGCGCCAGTCACTTTCCCTTGCTCCATTTTAGCATCGATAAAATCCTCCGAATCAGGATGTTTAATCGACACAGTGAGCATCAATGCACCGCGACGACCATCTTGAGCAACCTCTCTGGTTGAATTAGAATAACGTTCCATAAAAGGAGCCAAGCCGGTTGATGTAAGTGCAGAGTTTTTCACCGGTGAACCTTTGGGACGTATGTGAGAAAGGTCATGTCCTACTCCACCACGCCTTTTCATCAGTTGTACTTGTTCTTCGTCAACACGAATAATTGCACCGTAAGAATCGGCTGCACCTTCCATTCCAATCACAAAACAATTGGATAAAGAAGCAATTTGAAAGTTATTGCCAATTCCCGTCATAGGACTTCCTTGTGGAATAATGTAGTTGAACTTGTCGAAAAGTGCGAACAGTTCCTTTTCGCTCAATGGATTGGAGTATTTTTTTTCTATTCGGGCAATTTCTTTTGCCAAACGCCAATGCATGTCAATGGGTGTCTCTTCATAGATGTTTCCTTGACTGTCTTTCAGAGCATACTTGCTCACCCATACTTTTGCAGCTAACTCATCTCCCTTAAAATAATCGAGAGTTGCATTATAAGCTTCGTCAAAAGTGAACGTTTTCTTTTTTGTTTTCGCGGTTGTTTGCATAGTTATATTTTTATCAGGTATAGATTTTTATACCAATTTCCTTGTTCTTATATATAGAACTACAATAATAAAGAAAAGTTTTCATATCCCCTTAGAAAAACACTTAAAATTATCATTTTGTTGATAACTTTATTTGAGATGTTTCCCATTAAAAAAGGCAACCATTTAACAATGTTCACTTTACAAAACAAATAGCCAAAATTGTTGCCCAAAATAAACATTTAGGAATTTTAAATCTAAAAATTATTGTACATCACTGATGGTTTGGGAGTTAGGATAAGCAGGGAAAATAAACAGAGAAGAAGCAAGAAGAGTGCGCTTTTTTGGAACGATTTTTTGCTGCACTTCGACTACACTCAGTGCGGGAATTTCGACTATTGCCTGTAAGTTGGCTTTAGCCACATTTTCAAAGTATTTATTTATGCTCAAAAGAAATGTGGCTAAAGCCAACAGACTCAGCACAAATTGCCCGTTGACTAAGGGATTATGCCGAAATAACTTGACGCTTTAAACGTGTTCTTTTGTCCATTAACTTCCTTGAAAATTTATTAAATAGCCCGCTATTCGCAGAATTTTCAAGTCGTTAACGAATAAAATAGCTTCGTTTCAAACAGTCAACTTATTTCATTACAAACCCTAAAGTCAACGGAAATGGAAAATAAAAACAATAGCAACAGTGCGGGTTTCAATCCTTTTGACAAAAGTAAAGGGCACGAAAAAACAAATATACATTTAAACAAGTATACATAAATAGCATCCAAGCTCATTCAAATCAAAAATTCTTCACTGCTCCCATAAACAGAATTGCTCCTGTTGAATTTTCCTGAATAAGATAAATAAAAGGTCTATCGGCTTTGAAAGTTGCTTTGGGAGGTGATGGCTGAACACTCGTTGTCACCACACCCACAACAGTTACTGCAGCAGCTTCAGTACCAACTTCATCGGTATTAATGTATGTAAATTGTTCCACAAAGGAAATAAAAGCGTCTCGAGCGGACATGCGAGAAAAATCGGCTTTTTGAGGATCAAAAGCAATGCTCATTCCCATATCTATGAGAATATCGTTGAGTTTTTTACTATATTCGGTTTTAAATTTTGGTATAAACAGATCAACTTCATTATCTCTTAATCTGTTTTTCATGTTATCCCAATAATCTTCATTTTCCAAGTTCGAAATGATATCCGTAAGTTGCTTATTATCATTGGGTAAAAGCACCATCATACTGAACGACTCATTTCCGTATGGCAGTTGAACCATTTGCATAGTTTCATCGCTTACATAATTAAAAAGTTCCTTTTGATGCATCATATCCACTTTCACAGGGCTACCCTGTTCGTTAAAAAAATCCATTTTGGTGGTATTTTCCGCATCAAATTCTGAAGTCCATATTCCTTTAAAATAGAGTGCATTCAATAGATACATTAATGCTTGAGGATCAGTTCCTTCAATTACATCTTTAATCAATCCGTTGGTATTCTCGTCTGCCCATTTGTTTATTCGGTCTTTAACGGTGGGATCACCAAAATCTACTGCTTCGACAGTTGAATTAAAATAATTTTTATTGAGCGAAACAAACTCAGGTAATATTTCTATATTTTTGTTTGTCCAAATGGAGTTGGCAATTGCCAACTTGGTGGATGGGTCTGTTTTTTCGAAACTCTCTTTCAATTTCTTGAAGTATTCGTTTACCTCTTTATCGGACATATCTCCAAGTTTAAGTGTGTTTTGGATAGCCGATTTTGTTTCATTGGCACTGCCATTCCAGGTCATTGCCAACGCCATACTTAAACTGAAAGGGGAGACCATGAAGTTTTTGTTCTCATCGTTTTTTTCTTCAGAAAAAACATTCGAGAAAAATTCGAAAGCAAATGCTTGGTCCGATTTTAGCTGTGCAACTTCAACTGTTTGTAAATCAATTTTAATGGGCTCAGGCAATTTTCCGGACAAATCTTTTACTTCATCTTTATTATCACAGGAATTTGCAGCTAATAAAAAGGTAAGAGTAAGCAAAAAAGCAGTCATAATTGTTTTCATAATATTCTATTTTAAATAATTTCAATTGAAGTTCTTTATAAATAGATGAATAAACCTGGAAATAGTTGCATCAAAAAATCTATATTATCGAGTGTGCTCCGAAAAATCAATTATCCTGCTTGCTGCCCCTAAATTCCCTAAAGGGACTTTAGCTGAGTGCTGATTATTAGACTTTTCCCTTTAGGGACAAAGGGTAGAAAAAGACTAATAATCAGCAATTGAGGATTTTCAGAGTGGACTCATTTTTTAATTTCTATATATTATTATAAGGAATATCTCTCGATTCCGCAATTTCTATAAGTTTCGATTTGAGTACTTTCAAATCATGGTATCGGAGCACATCTAAATCTATATGAACATTTTGATCGTCCATATTTAAAGTAATAGAGCTCAAACCAATACCCATATGAGTAACTTGGTCCCAAGGGATAACGGTATTAAGTCGCTGGAGGGGGAAATCGAGAGAAAACAGTTCATTATTTAAGATAATAAGAGGTTTGGGCTGTGAAATAGTAACAGATAAAATCAGCGAAACAGATATTATAATCCCTATTATACCAACAAAGAAGTATATTCCATATTGACTCTTTGTTAACTCTAACACTGCCATTGTCAACGAAAGCAAAAGCAAATAAATTGAAACAATTAAAGCTTGTAATTTTATCTTTCTGGAAATTGCATATTGGATAATTAAATCGTTCATAATTCTTTTCTTTTAAAGGGTGATTAATATATACAAATATAGAAATATTATTTCGTTATAATAAGAAATAACAGTTCGTATTAAGAGAAAGCTCATTCATTATTGTTAAATTTCCAAATAAATAGGTCAAAACTCTATTTTGAGGGAAAAAATGCTTTAATTTGTATATGGTATAGTTAAACATCTCTTTTATCAATTATTTGCAAATGAAAAAATTGATAAATAGAGATAAAACAGAATTGTAGAATCGATAAAAAGATTTACAACTAAAAAAGGAATTTTTCCAATGAATGTGAAAGAAAATTTTGAAAACAGAGAGTTGCCGTTAAAAAACGATGACTTAAGTGACTCAAATGTTACACCGGTCTCCGATGATGCTATGAAAGAAAATCAAACGAAAGAGACAAAAGAAGAAGGTATAGAACAAGAGGATGCTTCATCTGATTCTTTTGATAAATCAAAAGAAGTGTCGGAACCTGAGTCGAAAGATGAACAGGATTCAGTTAATAACATAGCTGTGGATACGAAAGTAGATGTCACGGATAACGAGAGGGCTGAAACAGAAACAGTTGACGAATCTAATAAAAAAGTTGATAGTTCTGACGGGCTAAAAGAAGAGGAGGACACTGATTCATCTTCTCTTGACGATAAAAAACCTGAAATCGAAACAACTGAATCGGAAACAGAAGAAAAACCGGAAGATTCTACACCTGACGAAAAAAGAGTTGAGAGACTTGAAGCAGGAAAAGTTGATGAATCTATTAAAGAAATTAGTGAATCTGACGAGTTAAAGGAAAAAGAGCAGACTG
>Ga0172381_10003481_pt1 | contig 16653 bp, 15 predicted proteins | sample Leawel6488metaG_FD_119754 | JGI IMG/M metagenome (GOLD analysis project Ga0172381, IMG submission 119754) | Leachate microbial communities from a municipal landfill in Southern Ontario, Canada - Leachate well 64-88 metaG | ecosystem: Engineered > Solid waste > Landfill > Unclassified | place... | reverse complement strand
TATTTTAACAATTATTAATATGAAACCTATCCTGTCAAATTCGATTAGTCCAGAGGGGATGTTCTTTGTTGAACATCTGCGTAGAGGTAACGTGATAGGCCAATATCATATCCAAAATGGTGTTGTAAATCAAGGGAAAAATGATATTCTAAACAGCGTCTTCCATAATAGCACGTAACGACTATATTGGTGGATGGGCTTAATCGATTCTGTTGGATTTTCATCTATATCAGAACTTGATAGTTACTATGGGATCAATCTATACGCAGAAGGGTTAACGTTACCATACTGGCGATTCTATTGGCAATATCGGAAACAAATCACGATATCGAACACGAACGTCGGGGCTAATGATCTTGCTGACTTTCCATTATGCGTCAGAATCATCAATGATGCAGATTTGAGAGCAGCAACAGCTACTGGTTACGACATCAGATTTACCGCTTCTGATGGTGTAACGTTATTAAATTTCGAACGTGAATATTGGTCAGGCGGTTACGGTACTAACGCAAATGCTGTGTTTTGGGTACAAGTCCCTCTTATAAGCAACTCTTCTCCAACAACCATCTATATGTATTATGGCAACACCAACGCAATAGATGGAGCAAGTATCAACGATACATGGACTGATGATTATAAAGGTGTATGGCATTTACCAGAAGTGAAGACAGGAACAGCTGGCGATTATAAAGATTCGACTTCTAATGCCAATAATAGCACCAATACGTCTAGCCAACCTACCAGAGCGACAGGTGAAATTAGTTATGGGCAGTTTTTTGATGGCACAAAGAACATACTGATACCTAATGATTCATCATTGACTGTTGCAGACCTTACATTGTCGATGTGGGTCTATCCAAAGAGTACTGCTGATGCTGATTTCTTTGCTTTTGATAGCGGTTACGTTCTAGAGGTTGGGCGGCAAACAGATAATAAAGTAGGTGCGTATCTATATCTTAACGCTGGTTGGCGTGCATTCGATTTTCAATATTCGATCAATTTGCTCGAATGGACATACCTTGTATTAGTTTATGACAGTTCTTCCGGCGATCTTAAATTGTATGTGAATGGTACTCTTTACGACACCATCAACTATGCCGGTTCTTATCCTATTACGCACAGCACAGGCACAAACAATGTTATAGGAGCATACACTACTTCACTTTATTTTACAGGCACTATAGACGAAGTTCGTGTCTCATCTGACATCAAAACAGCTGATCAAATCAACTTCGAGTGGTATAACACAACATCTGTTACAAATGAAATAACATGGGGCACGGAAGAGCCACTGACAGCATTACCAGGCAACAATTGGCTCGAATTTATTGGCTACACTGATTGCGATAATACAAATACTAGACCTTTCTGGGACAATATCGAGTCAACTGAGAAATTGATAACTAACTCTTCTCCAGTACTTTTCGATTTAACGGAGGATTGCACAATAAACGGTATATTTTTAGTAGGTGGCATGAATGCCCAAATAAAGGGCGACAGCACTGTTGGAGTTTTATGGGCGACCGCTATTCCTACAAACAATATAATAGGCGAAGTGTCAGATCAGATCAGAGTCAGATATTTGGTGAATGTTTAGGAGATTAGATGTCTTTTCATAAGCCTCTAGTAGTCAAATCGAAAACGATTGAATCCCTAGCAGGCGGCGATATGCTAGGGCACGGAGACCCACCATTATGGAATAAAAATACTCTGTCGTGGCCTCTATTACGAGACGCAATATGTAGCAGAGTTGGACTTAATCGGGCTGGCTCACAAAGAACCCTGTCGACGTTTGGTAGTGTTTCAGCAGATGGCGACAAGTGGCTCGGTGGAGTATTAGCGCCTAACGGCTTCATTTATGGCATACCACTAAACACTACAGAAATTCTGAAAATAGATCCGACCACAGATACAGTGACGACATTCGGTGCAGTAGGAACCGGAAGTGGTAGTTGGTCTGGTGGCGTACTGGCACCCAATGGCTTAATTTATGGCATACCTTCGAGTAGCACAGAAATATTAAAAATCGATCCTGCCACAGAAACAGCCACAACATTCGGTAGTTTATCAGGCTCAGCAAAATGGCAAGGCGGAGTCTTGGCTACAAATGGTATGATTTATTGTATGCCCTGGGGAGCTACAAGCATTTTAAAAATCGATCCGACAACTGATACGGTTACAACGTTTGGCGATCTACCAGGAACAAACAAATGGCAAGGCGGAGTCTTAGCACCAAATGGCATGGTTTATGGGATTCCGGGAGGATCGACAAGCGTTTTAAAAATCGATCCGACAACTGATACGGTTACAACGTTTGGTGATTTCTCTGGCACATATAAATGGTTTGGTGGTGCGTTGGCTCTAAATGGCATGATTTATAGTGTACCTCAAGACAGTTATTATGCATTGAAAATCGATCCAACGACTGATACAGCTACAACCATCGGCAGTTATTTGTCTGGCGCATATAAGTTTATTGGATGTGTTTTAGCACCTGACGGGCTAATTTATGGAATACCATGTAACGACACCACAGGATACATAATCGATCCGGCCACAGATACAACAATGACATATGGTGTAGTAGGAGCTGGCGATAAATGGAATGGTGGCGTCCTAGCACCAAATGGTTGCATTTATGGGATGCCATATGACGCCACGACCGTTCTTAAATTGGGTGGTCCGTTAGATGACGTCCCAGAAGACTTTTGTTTGTCCCGGCACTTTAACAAAATTTAGCAAAGCAGGAACAATTATGTTAAAGCTAATTGAAGGATTTGAAGGATTCGGGACTGTCATAGGGACAGGAAACAATATTACTGCAGTATTGGCCGAAAAGTACGGCGGGCATGGTTCTGGTCCATATTATTTGGATACAGGTGCATTTGGTGGCTATAGCATATATTCTAACACAACTGGCACAACCCAATACATGTCATTTGGGACTGGTACAACTTCATCGACATTAATATTCGGATTTGCATTTAAAATTGTATCGAATAGCTCTGGTACCATAATGTGGATATTCTGCGGTCCAGGTGCAAATCTTGCACTCAGAATACAATGGACTAGCAGCGGTGGAGAATTTCTAGTATATAATGAAGGTGAAGGCAATAAACATCTCGGCACTACAAGCGGTGCTGGTGTAACAAATGGCAGTGGGTGGCACTATGTTGAATTCAAAATACTATGTCACTCGTCAGCAGGATCTGTTGATGTCCATGTTGATGGTGTTTCCAGGCTCTCAGTATCAGGTGTTAATACAGCCAGAGATGAATATACTTACTATAGCGTCATAAATATGCATGCTATGGCACAGAACCGTCTCGATGACATTTACATAGCAGATGATACTGGAGCCATTAACAACGACTTCTTAGGCCGTCATAGCGTTGTTGGTTTATTGCCAGAGAGTGATACTGCTACCAGAGAGTGGACGCCTAGTTCCGGTACATCACATTACGATTTGATAGATGAAAACCCATCTGATGACGATACAACATATGTATCATCAAATATTGCAGGCTATAAAGACTTATATAAATTTAATCAGATAGATCAGGGTGGTGTTACTGCTATACAAGTCAATACCATATGCAGATGTCCTGATACTGCAACAGATATGAAAATTGATATTTCTTCTGGTGGTACTCTTTATCCTGGATCAAGTCAAGATGTCAATTTCACAACATCATATGGGACGGTGCAAACTGTCATCGAAACTGATCCTAATACATCAGCCCAGTGGACTGCTGATGGATTAAATGCAGCCAAGATCGGCTTCGAGGTAGCATAAATGTTATTAGCAATTGAGGGATTTGAAGGCTTTGGAACGACAACGGCTTCTGATATCACTACATATTTGGCAGAAAAATTCAGCGATATCAGTGCAGGTCCATTTTATTTAGGTACAGGCCGATATTTCGGATTCAGCATTTATTCATCTGACACAGATCAATCTCAAATAATACCTTTCTATACTGCTACCGAAGACTCTACAATCATTATAGGATTCAATTTCTTTTGCAATGCTGTAACACCGGTAGCTCTTATAATTTTTTACGCTGGTGACACACCAACATTAGCTTGCACCATAAAATGGAGCACAGTTACAGCAGGAGAACTATCGATTTATGATCATAGCGACACTTTATTGGGAACAACAAGTGGAGCAGGAGTTACATTAGGAACGAAATGGCACTATATTGAAGCCAAAGTCGTTTGTGACGATTCTGACGGCAGCATAATAATAAAAGTCGATGGAGTCACCAGATTATCATTAGATGGTATAGATACAAGCAATGCATCAAGCGACATATCATATTCTAAAATCGGCGTAGTAGTAACAAGCCAATATAAACTAGATGACTTTTATATTGCTGACGGAACCGGGTTCAACAATGATTTTTTGGGCGAAAAATCTGTCGTCGGCTGTTTGCCTAGCAGTGATACCGCCATAGTGCAATGGACCCCAAGTACCGGGACTACTCATTACGATCTAGTCAATGAAAATCCTTCTAATGACGATACGAATTATGTTTCCGACTATTACTTAGGCCATGCCGATCTTTATAGGTATCCAATTGACACAGACATAACTAAAGTCTCTGGCGTCCAAATCAACACCATATGTAGGACAGAAGATGGGTATGGTTCTATCAAAGTAGCCATAGGCTCAGAGGGTATCGAATTTAGTGGAAGTATGCCACCTCACGAAGTGTCATCTAGCTATAATACCAAAATTGACATCGCAGAAACGTATCCAAATGTGTTATATAAGAAAATTACCATCTCACATACGAACGTAGGAGACACTCTCACCGATTTTCCACTATGTGTGAAAATAGACGGTGACGCTGATATTGGTGCAGTCTGTCTGTCGACAGGAAATGACATTTTCTTTACTGACAGTGATTTCAATGCTTTATACGCAGAGGCAGATGGTTTTATTGTTAGTGGCGGAGCAGCGACAGGTACCTTTTGGGTAAAAATACCAGAAATACTCTCTACATCAGATACTGTTCTTTACTGTTTTTATGGAGGTACTTCAGCTAGTGCTAGAACTGGTATGACATCAGTTTGGAATCCCAATTTTAAAAACATATATCATTTTGGGACAAGCTCTTCATTAATTCTAACAGATTCAACAATTAATGCGAATACTGCCACTTCATCAAATGTAACTGCTGTTGCTGGTAGATTTAATGGTGCTGCAAATTTTGCTGGGAACGGTTATCTTAATGTACCAACTGCTTCTTTGGTGGGTACAGCTCAATTTACTATGTCATATTGGATTTATATTACGACAGCTGGTTATGATCATGGCATATTCTCGAAAGGCAATGCATCTGCCTGGACTCAAGATATGTTTTTTGTGATGGCCTCAGATGCGAGCCAATGGTATCAGATTGACAACGGTGCGGATGGTTCGGGGGCTATAACAACCAATCCTTACTCAATCGGCACATGGTATCGTTATTCGATTATATACGATGGAACACAAGCAGATAACGCAAGCCGCCATAGAGTATGGAGAGATGGACAACAACAGACATTAAGTTTCGATTATACAGTACCAGCGACAACATACGCCAGCATGCCAACAGCAGGATATTTCGGATATTATGTCTCAGGCGGTGGATGGTACCTAAGAGGACGATTAGATGAAATTCATATCTCAAATGTCGCACGCTCACCAGCATGGGCTGTCTTTGATTATTACAATCAAAATTCAGGCGAAATAACATGGGGCGATGAACAAACTTTATTGCCCTGGACTAAAAACTTGTTGAATTTAGCTAGCATTGGTATTAAAATATGACGCTGCGTGTCACGAGACAACAAATTGAAGTTCTTGTGTCTCAACCAGGTACACTGCGTGTTACAAGGCAACAAATTGAAGCCTTAGTATCTCTGCCTATAATCAGAACGACAAGGCAGCAGATTGAAGTATTGACTGCACCTTTGACGCAGATCTATCGAAATCCATTAATAATTACAGAAGATACTATTCAATCATTACCACTAAACTACATCATCAATCACGGCGATCCGCCAGCATGGGAAGATAACTCTATAAATTGGCCACAAACCAGATCATCATGGGCTGCACGTGCTTGCATTAACGCAGCATGTTGGTATCAAAGAACTGAGATAATAACCAATCCCAATATAACGTCAGATGAAAGAAAATGGTCTGGAAGCGTTCTAGCACCCAATGGCTGCATCTATGGAATACCAAAGGACGCTACAAGCATATTGAAAGTTGATCCCTCCGATAATACAGCCATGGTGTTCGGAAGTCTTTCTTCTGATCAATATAAATGGCAAGGAGGCGTTTTAGCGCCAAACGGCTGCATCTATGGTTTTCCACAAAATTCTACATCAATATTGAAGATAGATCCATCAACAGACACAGCAACAACATTCGGTAATATATCCGGAACCGATAAATGCCAAAGCGGCGTCCTGGCTGCCAACGGCATGATCTATAGTGTCCCATATTCACAAACAGCTATCATAAGAATAGACCCATCAACAGACACAGTTACTACATTCGGTGATCTAGCCGGAACTGAGAAATGGATAGGCGGTGTTCTAGCTCCTAATGGTTGTATTTATGGCATACCATATGATTCTACGACAATTTTAAAGATCGACCCTTCAACAGATACAATTACAACTTTTGGTAGTTTGTCTGGGGACGATAAATGGCAATGTGGAGTTCTCGCACTTAATGGTATGATTTATGGAATACCGTTTTCAGGCCAATATGTTCTGAAGATAGATCCAATAACCGATACAGCCACAACATTGGCAACCGACCTTACCACAGATGGCGGTAAATGGACAGGCGGTGTATTGGCACCAAACGGCATGATCTATGGAATACCATATTCAAGCACATCCGTTTTACAAATAGATCCAACAACCGACACGGCGACTACTTTTGGCAGTGTTGGAGCTGGTTCAAATAAGTGGGTGGGTGGTGTTGTCGCGCCAAACGGCCAGATTTATTGCTTGCCAGCATTTAGCGACAGCATATTAATCATAGGTGCCCAAGCCATCGATATCCCAATTGATTTATTGCTGTCGAGGCACTTCAACAAATATTAAATAGAGATAAGCCATGATACCACTAGACGTTTTACAAAATAATCTGATTTTGATATCTCATCATACAAGTGATGCTCTTCAAGCATTAGAAGACGGGGACGATTCGGTGGTTGAAGCAAGCTTGACCGATATACAAGAAACGGTAGATGATTTAAAAGCCTATTTGCCAAAAGAACTGTCAAGAGAAATTGAAGCTAAAGAGATGGGCATGGATTCTCTAGTAGAAGAGATCGCCAGAGATATGTAGATATACATGGATGTATTTTAGGTGCAGGACTGCAGGATTCCCAGTTGTCCTGGGTATCGTAGTAGTAGTCGTAGTAGTAGTCGTAGTAGTAGGAGGTGACTTATGTCATTAGATTCGAAACTCACAGGTGCTCGTGCCATTCTAGAGGCACATAACTCTCAAAGCACCAAGCCCGTGGATATCGATGAATTCTTGAAGAATCTCACCGATATGGGTGGCTCCAGTGAAGAAGCGCTGGAGGAAGCAACTTGGGAAGACTTGGAAAACTGCGGAGCTCCAAGAATTCTTGCCCGAAAAATCGCTACTTTGTTTCGGGGTGGCGATCAACCTTCAGCCAGATTGGCCCAGAAGGTGATTATAGAAGAAACTGACCCAGACAAGCTGGCAAAAGCTATGACGTTGGCGCAACTTGTCGACGTCTATGACCCAAAGCAACCGAAATCTGCGGTTGCCGAGAGGCTGGCATTCTTCTCGGAAGGGAAGAAGTTCATCGTTTTCAACGATGATGGAACGGTTAATAGAGAAATCACGCTCAAACTATTAGAAGAGCTTGATGACCACGGCGAAATGCCGACTTATGTGGCTCCTGACGGCAGCGTAAAGCCAACTTATACTGTTGGTGAGAAACCCAGCCAAGCCGCTCATGAGCATCCGCTTTATCCCGATACTCCATTGCGCGGTGGAGCATCAAGCGCAGGATGTGAATGGGGCACGATCGATTTACAGATTCAGCAGACTCTCTACTTGGCAGTCACTGAAACTAACGAAATCGATATGAGAGGAGTAAGCGAATGGGATATATTCGACATAGCTGTCGGCGGAGTTGCCAAAGTTAATCGTCGATTTATTCAAGCCGCCAAACTCTACAACGAGCGTAAGGCACTCGGCAATTTGCCGAGTTTGCGTGTAAAGCTTGGTAAATCGAAAACCGAGAACAAAGGAAACAATCCCTTCAATCTCGGTCAAAATCGTTCCACCTAACAATAACTGATCCGCACGATGCGCCCAAATGGGCGCATCGTGCCCTTCTTATCGGAGATATTATGAGTCACACAATGGAAGTTAATGGGTTATATGCCAGAATCAACACACCAGAAGCCTTGAGTGGAGATAGCCTTCATGGGCTGCCGCCACATTGCCTACGCCCAACCTACGCTGTTGATGAATACCCAGCTTGCCCCACTAACTGGGTGCATGGTTCTAGCAAAGCAAGCAGCTACTTTGTACCAGTTCAAGTTGGTCGTGGTATGTGGTTCGATTTCACAATGAACGCTGGAAACAGACATGATATCGCTATTGTCATATCTGTTCAAGGGGTTAATCCTGTCACCGGTAAAAAAGTGACTGAGTTAAATCTCGAACAATACCGAGACAACTGCCCAATTCACAACAAGCCCTTCCAGCAAGACCGTTATTGTGAAGAATGTGGCTATAAATGGCCCGGACAGAACTATATCGCTACAACGACCGGATACACATTGTGGATTGACGGCTTCAGGAACGAAAAAGGCGAAGTTCGTCAATATATCATCACTGAAGATATCGCACGTGGTATCGCCGCTCAAGTTATTGGGAAAGATCGTGTTTGGGCCATCGGGTTTGCATTCTATTTGAGCAAGGAACCGAGAAAACAACCAGAGCCAAACATCATCCGTACGGCTGGGTTTAGTTCTACAATGGGCTTCGGCGGTTATGAATCTCTAGTACCTGATAGCAGCTTTGAGTTTGGTGCTGAATCGGATATGTTAATGGCAGACTTCGACGACGGCCCGCATGGACCTTGCGGCCCTTGCGGTGCAGAAGGTCCATGCGGTCAAGGCGTGACTCCCTCCATTATGAACATGTCTACTGTCAAATGCAGCTATTCGGCAAGTACATCTTCTGCCAAGCCACGGTCTAAAGGAATTCTGCGATCAGCACCGATAAGCGACCAAAAAGTCAAGTCTGCTACTCAGAAAAAAGTGCTTGAAATAGGTGCTGGTTCCAGAATAGGCCAAGAGATTGGAGTTGACCTAAATCCAATTGACTATTGGCAGACGGAACCTGCTGGAATGATTTACGTCAACTATTGCAGCGACCAGGAATGCCACGAAATCATCGCCGCTGGGAAGCGTGTCGACAAGAAAGATAGTGCACTACACTCACTAAAAGTCGGCAACTAATCGTGAATAACGCTGCCGGGCAGTATGTCTTCGATAATCATTTGGCACAGCATTCGATCGAATTCCATAAATATCTTGGATTCGATCGAGTCGCTGCCACAGCTTTCTGCTACATGTCCCCATAACCGATGGGCTGCGGCTTTGAATTTTAGGGTAGCTTCTTTGCGCTGCTTACAGATATAAGCATTTGAAACGGATGGTACGGGATTTCCCTCATCATCTGTAGTTTCAAATATATCATTCCATAAATAGACATTCGATCGTCTACCAGCTTTTGCATCAGCCAAGGGTGGATATCCAGCCTCAGCCCAACGCGATTTGCCGCCCTGTGCGTCAATTTCCGGATCATCTGGAGTACCTCGTTCCGGATAATCGCTAATACCATAAAGGCGCAACAACATTCGATATTGATGCATTGGTACTGAATCGGGCGACGGCTTGATCTTTACGTCCTGTTTGGCAATTTTCTGCAACACTCTGATTTCTTTACGAACATCACTGAATTTGCCATCAGTCTGTATTGTGCCAGCGATCGCCTCTAGAAGTTCATTTATCTCTTCTTCCCATTCGCCAAGGCTGTGAGTGACATCTCTCTTAATGTCCTCAAGATCTCTTATAGCCTTCGTAGTGTCTAACCCCTGCGATTCAGCGGCCACATAATCGTCGACTGCTGCAGCGAGTGCGCCGAGGAGCTTGCTGGCTTCTGCTGCACTTTCCCTCTTCTCCTTAGATGGATCGAAGTTGGGCGAGACTTGTTCGATCGCCATCCTCAATACTTCGCGAACTTCTGGCGATTGCATTTTCTTAGCATAATCGTCGGATTGCTGAATTCCTTGGCGCTCATGCTCTTTACCTGTCTTCTTACTGCGTACAGTCAAGCCCGTCTTAGATGATCCTCTCACGTTGACCTCTTCTCTTATTCTCAAATCTTCTTGTTGCGCATAGCTCATCAAGATAAATTGTAGCAAAGCATGTGGATCGCCAGACTCTAATGCCCTTTTGAGTCTGGCCCGCATCTCCTTAAGCCCGACAAATCCAGGAGATCCAGGTAAATCTTCTTGTGGTTGCTCGAAAGCAATATTATGCACCTTTCCGCTCGTTTTACCGGTGTGCTCCTCCCATAGTTCATCAGCCCTAGCGATATACTTCTTAATATGGGCAGCCAACTTTGGATCTTCTTTGGCCTTTTCAGCCAAATCTCGTTGTTTCTTCAGAAACTTCGCGGCATCGTCAAATGCTTTCAAAGTACCATGCTCCCGTGGCTTTCTACCGACTGCTCCCTGTGTAGTCAGGCCAGGACTCATACGATCCTTCTCTTCTTGTCCTATCCTATCGAATATCTTATCTGCATTGATTTGTTCTTGTCGTATCTCTCCCACGTCACCCGTTTTTATAGCACGAATGATATTATCCCTTAGTTTGAACAATTCAGGAGGAAAATCGCCAAATGGATGTAATGGTCCCGGTGGTACTTTAACAATCCCGTCACTAGGCACGTGAACGAGCTTTTCCGCATCTTCCTTACTAGTTCCAGGAGGAATCTTACCACATTTGGTACACCTTTCTTGGACTTTTACTGGTTCTCCTTCCTTATCTCTGACTACATTACCTTTCTTGTCTCTGGCCACCCTTTCTGTGAATCCTTTTCCCAGGCATCGCTGGCATCTATTGATGACCTCGAACACTTCATTGATATCTTCAATATCATCGTCCAATGGTTTACCACTACCTGCATCTTGCAGTGCCTTGTTTATAGCGGTTTGGACGCTTCTCTTGAGCCCTCTGACCCTACGATATTCGTCGCCATAACCTGCTGGTGCTCCAGCCTTCATAGCCTGTTCAACAGCATGTCCTATGAATCCAGTGAATCTGACACCCGGTCTCGCTTCATCTTTAGGGAGCATTTGCAGTATAGCTACTGCACCCTGCTGAATGGAATTGTCGATATCATGTTTGTCATACTTGCCATGTGTTGCCATGGCAGTCCTCTCTACTGGCTTCTTTGTAGCTATAAGATGAAGCACTCCTTTCTCATCTTGGTCCTCATTTTTGTGCATCGCCGTCAATAACACTTCACCAGGTGCCCATGGCCTGATGCCATCGTGAAACTTGCTGTAGGGGTTTACCCCGCTAAACGATATCTCATCAGCTTCCTTTGCTGAAGAAGTGATTCCATTCTTCCCAGTATCCTTTGGACCATATGGAACATTGTTTTTATAGTACATCGGTGGCTCATAATCTTCACCGGCTGCATATTCCTCCCATCCGACACAAGGCCCCCTACAATTCCTCAGAGCCGAACATTTGTCAGCTTGATTAGACATATCTACAATAGTGGGTTCGGAAATATATGCTGGATCGTTCTTATACTCTATCCGTGCTCTTTTTTTCTTTTTGGCTTCGTCGAGAGCTATATTTATCCGTTCTAAGATATCCATAGGTTACTCCTACAATCTGCAAAGTGTTGCTTTAATATATTTGGCTACTGCCTGGGTGAAATTATTACAAGTATCTTATAGTACAGCAGCACTCAACCACAATGAAATACCATAATGTTTGTAGAATCGCACCGCCATCTGTCTGGCTCTATCTTACCTGCTACAGTCTGGAAAATCATCCAGAAGTTCAAACTATTTAATATTTCTACTTCTATAGATGACGTATATGAGCAACTGTGCATATTGCCTGAAAATGCTGATTTTCAGGACTTCTGTAGTAAACTCGACATTTTAAAAAAGTTACCATGGAGTGACTGGGTGTTAGAATTGGTTGCTAATCAAGTATGTGCAGATTTAAAAGCAACAAACATAAGACACTCTACACTCAGTTTGTCATTGAACAAATTCGCGGAAAACGGAGATTTGATCGCTGCTGGTGAACGAGTCTTTGATATCATAGATAAAGCAGCTGCGAATGCTGGTGTAACAGTTAATTATTTAATATCTATCAGTTACAGCTGGCCACTTGAATTGCAAATAGAAACTCTCAAATTGATTGAATCTCTAGGACACCGAGTGGCCGGTATCGATTTTGTCAACGACGAGACAGTAGCACAATGGGCCGTTTATACAAAATTTATCAAACCATGGCGTGAACGTAATAAAGCGGTGCGTGCTCATGTCGGCGAGAGGTTTGGGACTAGTGAGAATATTAAGACTGCTATCGATATGGGTGTTTCAAGAATAGCTCATGGAATTTACGCAACCCCAGAGCAGCAAGACAAATCAATAGAACGCGGCATTGTTTTTGATATGTCGCTGCATAGCAATATTTACACCAATGCAATACCAAAAGAACAACATCCGATTAAAGATATGCAATCTAGAGGGTGTCTGATAACGCTCGGCACAGACGATCCAACTCAATTTAGATGCACGATGCAAGACGAATATAATATGGCCGAAACACTAGGCGCTGATAGTATAGCACTGCGGCAAGTAGCCGATGCTCTAAAGATAATATGAAAGGAGTTATTATGAAGCTCAGAGATTTAATGCAACAGTTAGGTTTATACAACCAAGACGCCGATGTGGCTGTTGTGGTTCACAACAGACGCGAAAGCTTCTCGATATCATTTGGAGATAGTGAGGGCGTCACAAAGGAAACATGCAATACAGTCGGCTTTTATGTTGACGCATTGAATGGACAGGAAGATGCGCGTTGTACACTGCAAAAAGTCTAGCTATACAATATATTGCGGGAGGCCATCACCGCTTGGGAACCCTTTCCCTATAGGGCCACACTGTACCAGAGAAGAGTCAATCGCTAAATTCGAAAAATATGCAAGAAGTAATCCAGAAGTTTTGGAATGGATAAAGGTGCTTCCAGAGGATGCAGTATTGGGTTGCTGGTGTGCACCAAAACCATGCCATTGCGACGTCATTATTAAATTATGGAAAGAGCTTAATGACGTCGCTTAGCACGCTCAATCAAATCAAGCACGTTTGGATACAGCTTTAATGACTTCATCTCTTTCACAGTAAAGAAACCCAATGAAGCAAATTCGTGGTTCGGCTTTAACGTCTTAAGGTCAGTAGAATTTGTTCTGCATGGAACAAAAGCCACGAAACCTTTCCTTTTGTCCTTAATTGGGCCTGAAACAGCTTTACATTTCACGCCGGTTTCTTCTCTGGCTTCTCTGGCAGCAGCCTTCTCTGGTGTCTCACCTGGCTTAATACCGCCGCCCGGAAAACACCACTTACCGGACCTATCATCTTCCGCTTTAGATAGTCCCAACAACCATTTATCACGACATCTGACTATACCAACAGCAGCAGTGAAGTCGTTGCCCTCTACCAATAACTGTAATCGCATCACTCTCCTCGTTTCAAAATGGTAATGTTGAACATATCAGATTGTGGATTTGGTAAACCATCGACTATAATAAATTCATGCACAAATGGTGCATCCATAGCACCAGAAGAATGAATGCCGCGTAATTCCAAAGTAATGGTAGTACTATCTATGACTGGTATTTTCTTAACCAAGCAACGGCCTGTTTCTGAAACAGTATCGGTGGTCAGCAACTTGCCGTCGATCAAAACTTGTAATTCACGGGTGGCAACATTTGGGTTCTTTAAATCGTCAGGAATATTCATAACGATATCAATTGTTCCAACCATGATTCTCTCCCTGGAAATGCGAAAATTACAAACCCAAACACTATCATATATTTGTTGTTTAACTTTAGCCAATAATCAAAATTATATACAGAAACGGTAACTATATGGCCAATTCTAAAAAAAGAGGTCGTCGAGGACGCAGGCAATGGCAGCCGGAGTATCGTGCTTCCGAGGAAGACCCGGCTCGCTTAATTGATGCAAATGAACCAGGTCTTCCTGGAATACACAGTGTCAAGAAAACATCGCCGCTCCCCAAGGAATTTTGCTGGGGGCACATGCCAGAGGAAAAAACGATGCTATCACAAACATTAGAGAACAAGCTAAATTGTGCATTAAAACCATTGATGTCACAACTTGAACTTGACAATGATAATACCAGATTGGCATTAGAAGAGATGATGAATATTGCCATTTCACCGTGCCGCTTCGATAACAGAAAACAATTCGCACGTTTCTTAACGGAAGGTGTTATACTAAATGTCAATAAATTGGTGTCTCAAGGAATAGGGATTCCACAAGGTGAATATGTTTTATATAGCATTACTTCTGAAAAAGCAATGTTAATTCCTACTTCTGAAGTTTCAGTCCAAGAAACCGACTTCAGCAAATCTCCCCAATCATTTGAGATCCATACTAGCAAATTGTTGGGATGCTGGAATAAAATCGAGGGCACCATAGTAGAAGATAACGCTCCGCCACGACGGTTTGGGCGTAAAGAAATAGAACAAACATCTACGTCGAAGTATAAAAGTGTGCCAGAGGTTGTGTCTGCTTTGGAACGTGCTGGCAAAACACAAGAGGAAGTTGCGGATGAGATTGGCGTCCATCCTTCTACAGTCAGCCGATACAAACGTGCCACCAGTCACAAAGGCGGGCGAGTGCCGAGTTTAGGTGCAGCATTAAAGTTAGCAGATGCTACAGGCTCGAATATTGAGGCTATGTTCGGTAACGTTGAACCACCTAAAAAACGCAGACGAACTGGCGGGAGCGGCGGTGGCAGAAACCCTGCATATAGGCAGGGTAATAATTCTAACTAGCTTTAAACAGTAAATAGTTTCATTGATCTGATATTGCACAGCACCAGAGATATGTAAACAATGTATATAGAGCCAGTGCCGATTGGAGACGACTATAATCAGTCATGTACCGTCTTTGAAATCAGGATATATGATCATCTCAACCATATTGAACCGTCTCAATTCGGCCTGCAGGATGTGCCAAGTATCGATCCAGAAACATATTATGTAACTAGTGGTGATGCTATATGTAAAACAGAGCAGCTACATAAAGACCTATGGATATTGGTCGGGAAGATACAAAAGTTGGTCAATCAAAAACCAACAAAGAAAATGGCGGCATATTTAAAAGCATTATACGGATGTGCCGTCAGATCGAAAAATCTAATCAATAAGTTAAAAATCGCCAAAGGCGATGCTGTGTTTCTCGAAACAGAATGGCGTGATAGAAAAGTCATAGCAGTAGCCAAAAATCCGCGTCCCAAAATAAAATCTATAGAGTAGATATTGGTAAACATCGGCAATAATGTCGAAAATGCCAAGCATAATTACTCCAACGTTATTAACCTGCTCTTGTGGTATTAGTAAGACAATAAAATGTCTTGCGAATCGTGATTATAGCAATTGGCGATGCCATAGCTGTGCTATTAAAGCAAAATGGGCCGACCCTGAATATAAGAAGAAAAAGACAGAAAATGCTATAAAATCGTGGCAAGATACTACCTATCGCCAGTTACAAGAAGACAAGCGCAAGAAGCTTCGCAAACCTAAGCGCAAAAAACTCACGGCATCAGAGCTAAAACAATTCCAGTCAGAACATTCTAAAAGATTATGGCAGCAACCAGCATATCGTGCTAAAATCGCAGCTTATAACGCTAAAAGAATAGCAGCCAGTAAAGCTGTGATGTCTGATTCTAAATTCTTGGAACGCTGGCGAACAGCCGAATATCGACGACTTATGTCAAAGATTTCTAAGAGGACTTGGCAAAGCCAAGAGTACAGAGAAAAGCAAAAAGCGGGGCTTGAAGCCCGATGGCAAGATAAATCATTTCGCCAAAAAATTCTCGCTGCCAAATCGACACCAGAATTTAAAGCGAAGATGCTAGCAATTCAATCTGATCCAGAATATATAAAGAAATTACAGAATGCACTTGCTGCTCTTCCTAAAGTATCAAAACTGCAAGAAGCATTATATTCAATCCTTGATGATCTTGGTATAGAGTACTATCGCGAACATAACGACAAACCAGACGACGAGCAATGTACAATTGGGCCGTGGTCATTTGATTGTGTTATTCCAAGACAAGATGGACGCACTTTACTAATAGAATGCAATGGTGATTTTATTCACCGACTACCAGCGAAGCGAATAGCGGACAAAGCCAAGTCTACTTATATCACAAAATCTCATTCGAACACGCATGAGCTAAAAACCGTTTGGGAACACGAATTCGCCTGTAAAGAACGTGTTGTTGGTAATTTACGATATT
>Ga0172381_10003480_pt1 | contig 16654 bp, 14 predicted proteins | sample Leawel6488metaG_FD_119754 | JGI IMG/M metagenome (GOLD analysis project Ga0172381, IMG submission 119754) | Leachate microbial communities from a municipal landfill in Southern Ontario, Canada - Leachate well 64-88 metaG | ecosystem: Engineered > Solid waste > Landfill > Unclassified | place... | reverse complement strand
GTATTGCTCGTTATTATCCTTGTTCAAGGATGGACAGAGAGTGGAGAGTTGAAAGATTCTCTGCTTAGAAAGATACTTGAGAGTATCCCAGGTGTTGTGGTTATCGTACCAGAATACCTTGAAAGCACAGCAAGAGGAAAATTTGCCAAGTTTAAAACGCACTGGCAAGTCGAGGATTACGCCTTTGAGGTACAGCTTTCAATCAGTAAAGCAAAAAGGAAGTATCCAGACGCACAGTTTCTGTACCTTGGACATTCTCTCGGTGGAGTTATCTTAAGGTATCTCCATGCCGAAGGAAGATTCTCATCAAAGGATATGATCCTTGTGGGAACCCCGAACAAAGGGATTACCTATAGGACTGTAGGCGGATCATTTGGAGTGATTATTATGCCATTACTTAAAGTTCTGGCTGGTAAAAAATTCTGCAATGTTCCAGTGCTTTATCAGTTACTTGAAGAAAGTGAATTTCTTAAAGAGCTGAACAGATACGGCATTCCCAAGGATGCTACTTATATCAGTGGCACCCAGGATAAAACGGTTTCGCTCTGGTCAAGTGACCCTCATAACATTGGAATCTTTGTTGAATGCGGACATCATCTCTTTCCTAATGAAGGGAAATTAGCTGAATCATCAGCCATTCCTGTCATTAAAGAGATTGTAGTAAAAAGACTCGAAGAATTAAAAGGCACGAGTCTGAAATAAATAAAGCCTCTTTTTTTTATACCTCAAATATGTTAAATTATATCTAATGAAAATTAATTCTTTAGAAAAGAAGAAGGTTCTAATTTTAGGGATAGGCAGAGAGGGTGCCGATTCTTTTGTTTTTCTAAGGAAGAAATTTCCCAAGAAGAAACTTTTTGTGGCAGACAAGAAGAAATATGAAGAGATGGATTTGAAAACAAGAAAACTATTGAATGACAAAAATGTTGAATTGTTTTTAGGCGATGACTATTTAAAAAGCATTAAAGGGTTTGATATTGTTTTGAAATCTCCTGGAATCTCTTTGTCTAGTATCAAAAAATACTTAAGCAAGAAGACTAAAGTAACAGGACAGACTGAACTATTCTTTGATAATTGTCCTAGCATGATTATCGGAATAACTGGAACTAAGGGTAAAAGTACGACCTCTTCTTTAATTTATTCAGTTTTAAAGGAAGCAGGATTTAAAACATATCTAGTGGGAAATATTGAAACTCCATCATTGTCTTTTCTTTTAACAACTAAGAAGAATGATGTCTTTGTGTATGAATTATCATCTCATCAATTACAGAACTTAGAAATAAGTCCCCATATTGGGATATTTTTAAATATCTATCCTGAACATCTAGATTACTACAAAAGTTTTAAAGAATATTTCTTAGCTAAAACAAATATTGCTAAGTATCAGAAAAAGAATGATTACTTTATTTATAATTCAAAGATTAAAGAAATAAATGATTTATCTAAGAAAATTAAATCTAAAAAGATTGAAATTAATTCCATTGATTTCGCTAAATTCTTTAAAGATAACCAGGCTTTCTTAGAAATTACTCATGTTGATAATTTGATAGCGGTTTTAAATGTCGCGAAAATATTAGAAATTAAAGACGAGAAAGTTATTAAAGCTTTTAAGAAATTTAAAAGGCCAGAACACCGTTTAGAGTTTGTTGGCGAAAAGAAAGGTATAAGATTCTATGACGATTCAATTGCCACCATTCCCGAAGCAACTATTTTTGCACTAGATTCTTTAGGCTATGACGTCGAAACATTAATTGTTGGTGGATTTGATCGAGGAATTAAGTTTGACAAGCTAGCTGATAGGATTATTAAAAGTAATATTAAGAACTTAATTTTGTTTCCAATTTCAGGAGAAAGAATAAAGAAAGAGGTTGAAAAAAAGAAAGGTAAGGTTAAATATTTTAGTTTTGATAATATGGAAAAAGCAATTAATAAGTGTTTCCAAGTAACATCAAATGGGAAGATATGTCTTTTGTCGCCAGCTTCTCCTAGTTTTGGAGTATTTAGAGATTATAAAGAAAGAGGTGATTTATTTAAAAAATACATTAAAGAAAATAAATGAAATCAAAAAAGACATTTGATTTTAGCTTGCTTGTAATAATAGCTCTATTAGTAGTAATGGGAATATTAGCTTTGGCCACTGCTTCAACTCCCTTATCTTTAAAGTTAACTGGCAATCCTAATTACTATCTATTCCATCAACTCTTGTGGGGATTATTGCCAGGATTAGTCTTAGCTTTTGTTGCTTTTAAAGTTCCTTTGCGTGGAATTAAAAACTGGAGCTTCTTTATTTTCTTAGCAACTTTTATTTTAATGCTTTTAGTTTTTGTTCCTGGATTAAGCACTAGTCAATTAGGAGCTACTAGATGGCTTAATTTGGGTTTCACTAGCATCCAGCCTTCAGAGCTATTAAAGTTGGCCGTTATTATTTATTTGGCTAGTATTTTAAATAGTGAAAAAGCAAGAAATAAGTTTACCACTTTTGCAATTCTTTTAGTTCTAGTTTGTGCTGCTTTGTATTTGCAAAAAGATATGGGAACTTTGATTGTTCTTTTCTCAACCATGATGATTATGTTCTTCTGTTCTAAAACTCCAATTAAACAAACCTTAGCGATTGGATTATCAGCTGTGGTTGGTTTTGTTGGTTTAATTGCTTCAGAGCCGTATAGACTACAAAGAGTTACTTCTTTCCTTCATCCAGAAACTGATACCTTAGGAACTGGCTACCATATTAATCAAGCTTTGATTTCTGTTGGCTCAGGAGGAATAACTGGATCAGGTTTAGGTTTGAGTGTTCAGAAGTTTGGTTTTGTTCCCCAATCAATTTCTGATTCTATTTTTGCTATTTTTGCTGAAGAAACAGGATTCATTGGTTGCTTTGTTTTGATTGCACTTTTCTTTGCTTTTTTCATGGCTTCATTTTCAGTTGGCAAAAGACTTAATGATGAATACTTAAGATTAATGGCGATTGGTATTGGTTCTTGGTTTATCGTCCAGACAATGGTTAATATTGGAGCGATGATTGGGGTTGTGCCATTAACTGGAATTCCTTTACCATTTATTAGTTATGGAGGATCTCATTTGATGATGGAATTAATTGCTTGTGGGTTATTATTAAATATTTCTAGGTACGCTAAAAATTGAAAGGTTCCAATCCTTACACCCCTGCAAATATAGAAAGTCTTTATTTATAAGGCTTTTTATGATAACCGAGAAGAGACACTGGAACTTTTTTCTATTTAGGAGTATATTTAATTCAGAAAATTTAGAGGTGAAGAAAGTGTTAAGACTTAAAGTTGATGGCGGAATTATCACTGTCCCTTCCAACAAGCATCTTTCATCTGAAGACTTAAAAATGATGGAAGATGAAAAAAAGATATTCGAATCACACAAGAGATATCTATCGGCCATATTAAGAAAAGATGGTCGAAAGATAAAAGTAAACTGGTTCGAATATGCCAGCATTGTCAAAAGCGCTGATTATCGGATAAGACATGACATCGAGAGATATATTAATTTGATTCTGATTTCTCTCAATGTCTTAACCGAAAATCAGGAAAAAGCATGGTCGTTTTCCGATGAAGGCATGAACCCGCAATGGGGGGTATCATCAGCGGAGCTTTTCGACACGGTTTTCCTGGGCAGAGCGTATTTCGTAAACAGGAGCGACATCATTGATTATGCTAATGCCAAATGGAAAGACAGAACAGATTGGACTATTTCCCAGAGGAAAAATGTCCTAAAAAAAGAGGAGGTTTGCTAAAAAGCAACCTCTTTTAACTTAAATTCAACAAATTTGAGCCAGTTTTTTAATATTAAATGGAATTAATTGCTTGCGGATTATTATTGAATATTTCTAGATACGCTAAAAATTATAGTTTGACAATACATCTATATTATTATATGAATGAGGTGTAATCTGAGCGGTGTTCAGATGTTGGAAGTGTATCATGAATAAAGAAGCAGAAGCTCGTAAACAAAAAATTGAGGAGCGAAAGAAGTTCCTAAAACTAGTCATGGTTTTTGTCGGAAGCTTTGTCTTGGAAAAAGGAAAAGTCACAGATAAAGGAACAGGCGGCTACGGTTGTTCTACCGTAAAACGTAGACTATCAAACTTTGGTGGTTTTTCCTTTATTTGGGAAAGCAACCTTGGTGACTATATTGAAATTCTGGACAAAAAAGGAAAACAACTTCTTTCTTTCCGAAACAACAGTGAAGGTTTTGAGGTTACATTTTTTAACTGTGACTATATTTGGCAGCCATCACTCATCAAAGTGATGAAACATAAAGACGAAATCTTTGCTGAAATTAATGCTGCCAAGGAAAGAGAGCAGCAGGCTCTTCGCGACAAGACGGCGGAAGAAAAAATACTGGCTGACCTAGATGAGGAAGCTAAGAGACTAAAAATATAATGAGAGAAATTTTTTAAAAGTATCTCATTTTTTTATACAAATTATTTTACAAAAAAATACTAAGTTGTTATAATAGTTTCATATATAAATTTTAATAAAAATACATGCATAAAAAGAAACCAGTAAAGATAGAGATTGCAAGAAAATGCAAAGCTCCAGAAATTAAAACGATCGAAAAACCACACCTACCAGTTAGGTGCGATGTTTATGAAAACTGTGCTTGGCCCTATGTCATGTCTTTACCATTTATGTGGTTCATTACTCTTTCGGTAATGCTTAAAAAAGGAATTTACAAATTACTAGGATTGGGAACACCTAAAATCAATTCAATATTTTTTGATGGTTTAGGTCTTGAATCTAGAAAAGTTAAAGAATATGCTACTACCTGGAGAGCGATGGAAATAGTATATAATCATCCTTATCCTAAGAAATTTACTCTTGGTGGATTACTTGATGATTTCTATTGGTTCGGATTAAACTGCCAAGGGCTTCGTAATAGACTTAAATTAATTAAAGACGAATTAAGAAAAGCTATTTTAGAAGTAGACAACGCAGGAGAAATAAAATTAATATCTATTGCTTGCGGTTCAGCAGAATCAGTAATTGAAGTGATGGCTGAATTTAAAGCGAAAGGAAAGATTATAAAAGCATTATTAGTTGATATTGATAAGGATGCTTTAAAAAGAGCGGAAAAGGTAGCTGAACATTATGGATTAAGTGATCAAATAGAGGTACGCCAAGGTAGTACCTATGATATTATCGAAATATCTAAAGGCTTTAAGCCACAAATAATTGAAATGATGGGATTCTTAGATTATATCAAAGATGAAGATGCAGTTTCTTTGGTTGCTAAAATTAGAGAAGCACTAGAGCCTAATGGTTATCTAATAACCTGTAATATCTGTCCAAATATTGAACAACACTTCTTGAAGTGGGTTATTAATTGGCCAATGGTCTATCGTTCACCTGAAAAGTTTAATGAGGTTGCATATAAAGCTGGATTCAAAGATTATCGATTAATATATGAACCTTTGAAGGTGCATGGATTATTAGTTGCTAAAAAAACTAATTAATACTTATATGACTTTTTACGCGGTTGCAGCTTTAATTAATATGATCACGAGTTTTATTCTCGGGTCTTTCATATTTTTTAAAAACCGTAAAAACACTACTAATTATACTTTTATTTTATTAAGTTCCGCTGTTTGTTTTTGGTCTCTCTTTTATTTTTTATGGCAGATATCTACTAGTCATGACTCAGCATTATTTTATACGAGAATGCTTTCGGTTGGATCATTATTCATTCCGATATTTTATTTGCATTGGGTTTTATCTTTTTTAGGTTTAAAAGACCTTAAAAGTAATATAGTTTTAGGGATTGGTTATTTTACAACCTTTTTCTTCTTATCAGCTACTTTTTCTCCAATGTTTATTAGAGACGTAGAAAGTATTTTAGTTTTTCCTTTCTGGCCTAAAGCTGGGTATCTTTATACATTATATTTAATTATTTCTTATCTTGGTTTAGTTAGCTATGGATTAATTCAGCTGCTCAGAAGCTACTCTTCTGCAAATAGTTTAAAGCAGTACCAAATAAAATATATTATTTTTGGTACTATCATTGGATTTTTGGGCGGAGCAACTAACTTTTTCCTTTGGTATGATATAGAAATACTACCGATTGGAAACGTTGTTACCTCTCTTTATGTTTTTGTTTTATTCTACGCAATGGTCAGATATAGATTAATGGATATTAGAATAATTGTTCAGAAAATATTCATTTATTTTATAGTAGCGCTTTTTACCTATGGATTCTTTTATTTCCTTATTTGGTTTTATAATTATACTTTCGGAGGAGTCTTTACTGGCGCTTCTTACGCTTTTGGCATTATCGTTGCGCCAATATTCGTTTGGTTATTTTATACCGTTGATCGAGGGATTAGAGTCTTTGCCAGTAGACACCTTTTTGTTTCGTTATATAACTATCAAGAAACAATTAATAGGCTAATTAATGATTTGAATAAATATATTGACTTGGACAAAATCATTAAATTGATTGTTGATACAATTAAAAATACCATGCAATTAGATAGAGCTGGAGTTTTATTGGTTAATACGCAAGTTAAACCAATAAAATATGAAGTTGCTAAGATTATTGGGTTTGATGAAAGCAATGGTATTTCTTTGGTGCAAGATAATTTTTTAACTAAATATCTTACCAAGACACAAAAACCATTAGTGGGGGATGAACTGGTAATGCTTTCTAATGAAGCTGACAAGGCAACTGAAAGAAATCTTTTAAGACTTCATTGTCATATGGCGAAAATAGAGGCGGCTTTATGTTTGCCTCTAATGGCCAACAAAAAATTGATTGGAATAATTGTTTTAGGTTCAAAGATTTCTGGCGAGGCTTATACTAACGAAGATTTGAAATTATTAGACATCTTATCAAAACAAGCCGGTATTGCTATTGAAAATGCTAGACAATATAAACAAATTGAAGAGTTTGGCAAAACCTTGGAGAATAAAGTTGATGAGCAGACTAAAGATATTGAAGAAAAGAATGCTTATTTGCAGGAACTGCTTAATATGAAGTCAGACTTTTTGAGGGTAGTTAATCATCAATTAAATACTCCTTTATCAATTATGAGAGGATATTTTTCAATGATGAAAGATGGAGATTATCCTCCAGAGAAAGCTCTTCCAGTAATTGAGATGGGATTAGATAGAATAATTAATACTGTTTCTTCTTTTTGGGATGCTTACAAAATAGAAGGAGAAAAGATGAAAATGGAGCCACAGAAAGTTGACATTATATCTTTGGTAGAAAAAATGATCAAGGAGAAAAAAGATTTACAAATTGCCAAAGATAGAAAGTTGAAATTAGAAATCGAAAAACCTGATTTTGAAGTTCCTGATGTTTGGTGCGATTTGCAGAAAATAAATCATGTTATTTCTAATTTATTAGATAATGCTGTTAATTATACTTCTAAAGGAAAAGTTACGGTTTATTATGAATTAATAAATAATTTCTTAAAAATAAACGTGAAGGATACAGGAGCGGGAATATCAGAAGAATACAAACAGAAGATTTTTCAAAAGTTTTCTAGAGGAAGCACTACTGTTGGTATGAATCCTAATGGTTCAGGGCTTGGTCTATATATTGCCAAAAAGGTTGTTGAAGGAAATGGGGGAGAAATGTCTTTCTATAGTGAAGGAGAAAACAAGGGAACAACCTTTAGTTTTACCGTTCCAGTTTATAAAGAGCAGGGAAATGGTGACAACAAAGAAGCTGTTAAGCAAAATAAAATAGAAATCTTTTAATAAAAACATATGAAAATACTTTTTATTGATGAAGAAGCACCCTTAGTCGATATCTATTGTGATTTTTTTAAGAAAAAAGGTTGGAATTTTTTAACAACTTATAATATTCCTAAAGCTATAGAAATATCTAAGATTGAAAAACCAGATGTTGTATTATTGGATTTGATTATTCCGTTACCAGAAAATGTTATCGCTGAGCAAGGATATGATTTTTTGAAACAAATTAAAGCTAATCCTGAAACAAAAAATATTCCCATAATTGTTTTCAGTAATCTTGATACTCCGAAAGACCGTCAGAAGTGCAAAGATTTAGGAGCTTCCGCCTTTGTTTTTAAACGTGATTGCAGTCCTAAAGAAGTACTTGAAACTATTAATGAGGTAATTAAAAGAACAAAGAGTTAATTTATTTGACAATAACCTAATTTTAGTTTATATTCTACCCAGTAGATAATATTTTAATATTACCGGAAGTGAAGTATGGGACTAAATGAATCACTTAGAGCTTTAGGCTTAGAACCGAGAAAAGGAGAAATCCAAATTCTCGCTCAAAGCCTTCCGTATGGACATTTGAACATAGAAATCTTTTGTAATTCAAAGCCTAGGGAAATGCTTAAAACGCAGAAGCCTAAAGTTAAACTGTACTGGCAGGAACACTTAAAAACTCATCCTCGTGATTTTAACGGGAAATTATTAAGCGTTAAAATGATTAAAAAAATGCATGGTAATGTTCATATCTTTACCAGGCCATGTCATTTTGCTGAATTCAAATGGTCTCGACAGTTCTGTCAGGGAAAAATACTTGACATTAAATCTCCGGAACCACTTGATTTAGAATATCCGTTACCGCTAAGTGTTGGTCCGATAGTTCAAACCGTTCCAGATCGAAAACATCCCAATGGATGTATTGTCGTATCTATTAGAGGAAATACGGCGATTGAAAACGGACAAGCAGGATTCATTCCTAGCGGATATTTCAGTCCAATTGAGGATTGCAAAATGAAAATGGCATTTCCTTCCCAAGCTGCTTTAAGAGAAATGAGAGAAGAAATGTCCGGAATAGACTCTTGGAGCAAGGCCCCTAAGTGGTCAGCCATAATCCAAAGTACTATCGGATCATGTCAGCCTCTCATTACGGGAATAATGGAAATTCCATTTACCGCTAAGGAGGTTACGGCTATTTGCAACCAAAATCTTGAAGCCGAATTGCAAAAAATCTTTTGCGTTCCGGCAGATATTGAAAGTCTAAAAAGGTTTGTTGCTAAAAACAATCTATGTTCGCACGATGTGGGCAAGATTACTTGCCTCTTGGAAGAAATTCTGGAAGGCAATAAAAGGTATTGAAATATATACCGATTTTTTTTATTTACACTTGTTAAAAAGTTCAAAAATGGTATATTTAATATATGAAAAGAATTTTATTCACCGGCGGAGGGACAGGTGGGCATATTTTTCCCATTATTGCTATCGCTGAAGAAATGAGAAGAAAAGATTCTAATGTGAAGTTGGAATATATCGGACCAGCTGATTTTACCTCTAAATCATTCTTACCTCAGGCAAAAATCAAAGCTTTTTACATTACTTCTGGAAAGTTAAGAAGATATTTTTCTTTCCAATCTTTAATATCTAATATTGTAGATTTATTCATTTTGATTCCTTACGGAATCTTTCAAGCTTTCATGATAATGTTTTTTACCGCTCCTGATGTTATTATCAGTAAAGGAGGGTTTGGTTCTATACCAGTTGTTATTGCCGGATGGATATTGAGAATTCCTATTTTTATGCACGAATCAGATGTAATACCTGGATTAGCGAATAAAATTGGCAGTAAATTATCAGAAAAAGTGTTTGTTTCTTTTCCTATTTTAGAAATGGAATATTTTCCTAAAAAGAAGATGATTGAAAGCGGCAATCCAGTAAGAAGAGTTTTAAGCCAGGGCAATAGAGAAGAGGCTCAGAAACTATTTAATTTAACTAATGAAAAACCAGTTGTTTTAGTTTTAGGAGGATCTCAGGGTAGCGAAAGAATCAATGATGTTATTTTAGATGTTTTAATTGATATTTTAAAAGATTTCGAAGTTATCCATCAAACAGGAATGCTTGGTTTTAAGAAGGTTAAAAATGAATCATTGGCTATAACCTCTGAAGAATCAAGAAAATATTATCATCCTTATTTTTTCTTAGATGAAAAAGAAATGGCCCTAGCTTATGCCGCTTCAGATTGCATTATCGCTCGTGCTGGCGCTGGAACTATTTTTGAAATAGCTGCGGCTAAAAAGCCTAGCATTTTAATACCATTGCCTGAATCAGCTCAAGATCATCAAACTAGAAATGCTTATTCATATGCTAAAAACGGCGCTTGTTTAGTTTTAGAAGAGGGGAACTTCACTCATAATTTCTTTTTAGAGAAACTAAAAGAATTATATAAAGAAGATAAAGAGAGTATGACAAAAGCTGCGGAAATGTTTTCTAAGCCATATGCAGCTGTTATTGTTTCAAGATATGTGTTAGATTTCTTATCATAATATGATTGCCAAAAAAGAAGAAAAAAGAATAAGAGCTAGATTTGCCCCATCACCAACAGGGCATCTTCACATTGGAACAATTAGAACCGCTTTATTTCCTTTTCTTTTTGCAAGAAAGAATAAAGGAACTTTTATTTTAAGGATTGAAGATACTGATTTAGAAAGATCTAAAAAAGAATGGGAAGATGAATTATTAGTCGGTTTAAACTGGATGGGCATTACTTGGGATGAAGGTCCGATTCCTAACTCAGATAAATACTTAGGAAAACATGTACCATACAGACAAAGCGAAAGAAATGATATTTATAGAAAGTATTTAGAGAAAATGTTGGCTGATGGCCATGCCTACTATTGCTTCTGCTCTAAAGAAGAAGTAGAGGCTCAAAAACAGTATTTAATGTCGATTGGAGAGTCTCCAGTATATCGAGGTGCTTGCCGTGATTTACCTAAAGAAACAGTTGAAAAATACTTAAAAGAGGGAAGACCCTCAGTTATTCGTTTCAGAACTCCAATTGATACTAAAATATCTTTTAATGATTTAATTAGAGGAGAAATTGAGGTTAGTACTGAAACAATGGGAGATTTTGTTTTAGCTAAAAGTTTAGATTCAGCTTTATTCAACTTTACCTGTGCGGTTGATGATGTTGAGATGGAAATAACTCATGTTATCAGAGGTGAAGACCATATTCCTAATACTCCTAAACAAATGCTAATTATTCGAGCATTAGGTTTTGAAGAACCAAAATATGCTCATTTGCCATTAATATTGGGAACAGACAAAAAGAAACTCTCCAAAAGAACCGCTATGACCTCATTGATTGATTATAGAGATAATGGTTATTTGCCAGAAGCAATTTTAAATTTTATTGCTTTCTTAGGCTGGAATCCAGGAACAGAAAAAGAAATCTATTCTTTAGATGAATTAATTAATGATTTTTCAATTGAAAAGATACAGAAATCTGCCGCTATCTTTAATGTTGATAAATTGGATTGGATTAATGGTTTCTATATCCGCAAAATGCCTTTATACGACCTGACTCGTGAGTGTGTTTCATATTTGATTAAAGCTAATTTAATTAAAGAGATTGCCGCTGAAAAATATTCAGTGGTTGAAACTGGAGAAGAAATTCATTTAGAGAATATTGAAAAAATGGTAGCCATGTATCATGAAAGATTGAAAAAGCTTTCTGAAATTGTAGAGCTGATTGATTTCTGTTTTAAAAAAGAATTGGATTATTCAGCTGATTTATTGAAATGGAAAGAAATGACTAATAATGAAATTATCGAATCTTTAAATAAAGCAAAAAAGATTATTACAAATACTGAGTTTGATAAAGAGAGTCTTGAAAAAGCATTACTAGAAGAGGCCAACAAATTAACTAATCGTGGCAATTTATTATGGCCCTTAAGAGCATCTTTGTCTGGCAAAAAGAATTCAGCGGGACCGATAGAGATTGCAATCGCTTTAGGAAAAGAAAAATCAATTATTAGAATTGAAGAAGCAATTAATAAATTAAAATAATATGCTCAAAAGAATTCTTTCTCTCGTCTTAATAATTTCCTTCTTGTCAGTAGGATTTTGTTTTGCTTTTGATTCAAGTTCGATAAAGAGTATTTGGGATGAATGTGTTCCTAAAATTGTAGAATATTGGAATATTAGTCTTAATTGGATTAATAATGACATGAAGCCATGGATAGAAGAAACTTTTGGTGCAGAGGTAAGGCAGGAATTTGAAAGGGAGCTTAATGAAGCAATCAAAGACATTCCCGTTACCCTTAAGGCTCTTTGGGAAGAAGCTAAGGAATTGTTTTAATTAAAAAAAGACTGTTTGCCGAAAAATCAAGATTAGTATATATTAATCATATGATATCAGAAGAAGAAATCAGAAATATCGCCAAGCTTTCATACTTGGAAGTCAAAGATGAAGAAATAGAAGAAATTAGGAATAAGTTTTCTTCTATTTTGGAATACGTTAAAAAGCTCCAAGAGCTTGATGTTTCAGATATTTTGGAAACTGCTAATCTTTCTAAATCAGAAAATGTCTTTAGGGGTGATGTAGCTAAAGAAAAAGACAGCGAAGTTTTGTTAAATGCTCTTTCAAGAAAAAAGGATAATTACATGCAAGTTAAGAAGATTCTATACAATGAAGACTGATTTAACTAAACTAACAATTAAAGAGGCACACGAAGGATTAAAGAATGGAGAATTTACTTCAGTTGAGTTAACTCAGGCTTTTTTAGATAGAATTAAAGAAAAAAATGAAGAAATCAAAGCCTATATCACCGTTACCGAGGCATTAGCTTTAGAACAAGCAGCTAAGGCTGACTTAATGATTAAGAATAAAGAAATATATTCTTTAACTGGTATTCCTTGTGCGATTAAAGATAATATCTTAATTAAAGATATTAAATGTACGGCTGGATCTAAATTTTTAGAAAACTATATTGCCAGCTATGACGCAACAGTAATTGAAAAGCTAGAAAAGATGGGCGCAGTCTTTTTAGGAAAAACCAATCTTGATGAATTCGCCATGGGTTCTTCTTGTGAGAATTCAGCCTTCTTTCCCACTAGAAATCCTCGTGATTTAGAAAGAGTTCCTGGCGGATCGTCAGGCGGTTCAGCAGCAGCGGTAGCCTCTGATATGTGCGTTTATGCTTTAGGTTCAGATACTGGTGGCTCAATTAGACAACCAGCTTCTTTTTGCGGTATTACTGGATTAAAACCAACCTATGGCACTGTTTCTAGATATGGCTTGATTGCCTATGCTTCATCTTTAGACCAGATTGGACCATTAACTAAGAATATTGAAGATGCGAAAATTGTTTTAGATGCAATTAAAGGAAGTGATCCAATGGATTCAACTAGTTTTAATTCAGAAAAGAAAAATAAATTAGGAAAGATTAAAATTGGAGTTCCTAAAGAATACTTTGCTGAAGGATTGGATAAGGAAGTGGAAAAAACAATTAAGGAAGCAATTAATGTATATAAAGAATTAGGTGCAGAAATTGTTGAGATTAGTTTGCCAATGAGCGAATATGCTTTAGCTTGTTATTACATTATTGCTCCCGCTGAAGCTAGCGCCAACTTAGCTCGTTTTGATGGTCTTAGATATGGCAAGACAGTTAAAGATGAAGAAACAGAAAAACTAATTGATATTTATTTAAAGAACAGAACTAATGGTTTTGGTAAAGAGGTGAAGAAAAGAATTATGCTTGGTACCTATACCTTGTCTTCTGGCTATTACGATGCCTATTACAAGAGAGCTTTAAAAGCTAGAACCTTAATTAAGGCTGATTTTGATAAAGCTTTTGAAAAAGTAGATGTAATCTTAGGACCAACTTCTCCTTGTTTACCATTTAAGATAGGGGAGAAGTCAGATGATCCAATGTCAATGTATCTAGCTGATATTTATACTGTTTCAGTCAATTTAGCTGGACTTCCAGCTCTATCTATTCCTTGTGGCAAGTCAGAAACTGGCTTACCAATTGGAATGCATTTAATTGGAGCTCCTTTTGAAGAAGAAAAATTATTAAGTATCGCTTCGTTATTTGAGAAAAAATATGACAATAAATGATATCACTCAATTTCTTGAATCAAGTACGCTTTCGGAATTCTTACTTCCTTTTAAGATTGCTGCAATAACAGCCTCCCTTCTTTTTATTTATTTTATTGCTTTTTACAATATCAAAGATGGCACTCTTATTAATGATTCAAAAAGAAGAATTAAAGATTTTTTAAGTTTTCAAAGATACATTCCACCAAAATCATTTACTAATAGATCAAAAGAGATATCAGCTTTACTTGATGACAAGAATTATCGAAAAGCTGTTCTAGAAACAGAGGTTCTGTTTTTTGAAATATTAAAAAGATACGGACATACAGAAAAAACTCTTTTAGAAATGACCAATGACGAAAACACTCCTAATAGAGATAGCCTAAGAAGATTAGCAGAAATAGCTGAACAAATGAAAAAGGACCATTCATATGTGCCTGATTTAGATGAATTGGACAAGCTATACTCAACCTTTGAAGATTCTTTAATTAAATTTGGAGTTATCACTGAAGAAATAGAAGATTAAAATATTTACTTTGTTAAATAAACTTCTTTTTTCAAATAAACTACTCTTGATTAAATTCTATTTTTTGTATAGTATACCTTTATAGCAATATATAGCGGTTTAGAGGAGTAGTACCTCGCCAGTCTCATAAGCTGGAGACCCTAGTGCAATTCTAGGAACCGCAACATTTTTTGTTTGAGAGCTCAGGCTCGCGTCAGGGTAGCTCAGTGGTAGAGCACTCGTTTCATAAGCGAGTTGTCATGGGTTCGATCCCCATCCTTGACACACGAAATGATTATATTGGGCCCGTAGCGAAATTGGTTATCGCGCCTCCCTGTCACGGAGGAGACTGCCGGTTCGAGTCCGGTCGAGCCCGCCAATTGAAAAGACTAGATGATTCTAGTCTTTTCTTATTAACTTAATTGTTGTTGCTTTTTCTTTAATTTTGATGTAAAATAAGCCTAATAAAAGAAAGAAATTCTATACTAAAAACATGGCAAAAGAAAAAGCAAGCTCATATAGCGCTAAAGATATTTACGTTTTAGAAGGCCTTGACCCGGTCAGAAAAAGACCGGGAATGTATATTGGTTCAACTGGACCACAAGGTTTACATCATTTAGTCTACGAAGTTGTAGATAACTGTTTGGATGAAGCTTTGGGTGGATTTTGTAATAAAATAGAAATATTTTTATTGCCTAATAATACAGTTAAAGTTACTGATAATGGAAGAGGTATTCCGGTTGATATGCATGAAAAAACCAAGCGTTCAGCCTTGGAAACCATTATGACTACCTTGCACGCTGGAGGTAAGTTCGGAGGTGATGCCTACAAAATATCAGGAGGTTTACACGGAGTAGGTATTTCCGTGGTTTGTGCTTTATCAATTAAGATGAAAGCTGAGGTTTGTAAGGATGGAGGAAAATATGTTCAGGAATACAAACAAGGAAAACCAGTGGCCGCAGTTAAGAAAATAGCTGATTGCAAAAAAAGCGGAACTACTATTACCTTTGAAGCTGATCCAGAAATCTTTAAAGAAATTATTTTTGATAGAAAGAAACTATTAGCTCATTTCAGACAACAGGCTTATTTAACTAAAGGAATCAGAATTGATTTCTACGATCAAAGAGACGAAGAAAATTCTATGGAATACCACTTCTATTTTGAAGGAGGCATTGTTTCCTACTTGAAATACATGAATAAGGGAACTAAAGTTGTTCATTCTACTCCTTTCTATGGTTCAGGAGAAAAAGAAGGAGTAGCGGTTGAAGCTTCTTTCCAATATTCAGATGATTACGAAATCAAAGAAGAGAGTTTCACAAATAATATATTTACCACTGAAGGAGGTACTCATTTAACTGGTTTTAGAGCTGCTTTAACTAGGCTAATTAATGATTACGCTAGAAAAGGAGGTTTCTTAAAAGAAGCAGAACCTAACTTGAGTGGAGATGATATTAGAGAAGGTTTAACGGCGGTAGTTTCAGTTAAGATTCGCGAGCCTCAGTTTGAAGGACAAACTAAAACTAAATTAGGAACTCCCGAAGGAAGAACTGCGACAGAAGCAGTTGTCGCCGAAGCTTTACAAGACTATTTAGAAAGATATCCTCAGGATACTAAGATTATTATTGAAAAAGCTGTTCTATCATTTAAAGCTAGAAAAGCGGCTAAAGCAGCCAAGGAAACTATTTTAAGAAAAGGTGTTTTAGATGGAATGTCTTTACCAGGAAAATTATCTGATTGTACTTCTAGAAAGCCAGAAGAATCAGAAATATATATTGTGGAGGGAGAATCTGCTGGTGGATCATCAAGGCAAGCTAGAAACAGAAAAAATCAAGCTATTCTTCCCTTAAAAGGAAAGATTTTAAATATTGAAAGAGTTAGATTAGACAAGATGCTAGCCTCAGAAGAGGTTAAGAATCTTATCATCGCTTTAGGAACAGCTATTGCCGATGACTTTGATATTGCTAAGTTAAGATACCACCGTATCATTATTATGTGTGATGCGGATTCTGATGGTAACCACATTAAGACTCTTTTAATGACTCTATTCTTTAGACACTTTAGACCAATTATTGATCTTGGATATCTATATCTAGCTCAGCCACCTTTATTTAAGATACAAATAGGAAAAGAATCTAAGTATTACTATACTGAAGAGGATAAAGAGGCAACTTTGAAAAAATTGAAACCAGAAACAAAGTACAGTATTCAAAGATATAAAGGTTTGGGAGAAATGAATCCGGAACAATTATGGGAAACAACTATGGATCCAGAAAGAAGAATCTTGTTAAGGGTAACAATTGAAGATGCTATTGAAGCTGATCGAACTCTTGATATGTTGATGGG
>Ga0172381_10003479_pt1 | contig 16654 bp, 9 predicted proteins | sample Leawel6488metaG_FD_119754 | JGI IMG/M metagenome (GOLD analysis project Ga0172381, IMG submission 119754) | Leachate microbial communities from a municipal landfill in Southern Ontario, Canada - Leachate well 64-88 metaG | ecosystem: Engineered > Solid waste > Landfill > Unclassified | place... | reverse complement strand
TGCTTGGGTGTGCAACGTGAGCACGTGCACATGATGCGCAATGCTTACCGGCACCAGCACTCACGCTCAGCGCCGCTGCTGGAGAAGGCCGTCGGCGACTACAACATGAAGGTCATCGGCTTCTACAGCAGCAACTACTTCCGCCTGGTTAGCGAGCTCTCCGTGACACCGCATGTGCTTGTGCTTGGGCCTGACTTCCAGGCTCCATACACGCGCGAATTCAAAACATGGGTGCGCAAGGAGAAGCCTTCTGTGCTCCGGCTGCTGCCTAAGAAGGTTTCGGTTACGGCTCTCCCGAATCCGGACTACTACTTGAACGTGTACTCGGTGCTTGCACTCGGCGACGTCGGCAACAGCGACGTTGTCAGCTCCGAATTCGACTACGGAGCTCTTGTGCATTTGAACTACAAGCGCTACGTCACATTCGACGACAACGACGTTCTGGCGCCCAACGACGGGAAGCTGCTGCTGAACGTCTTCGCTGGCATGGACTTCGATTCCTCGTTCTCAATGGCGCACGCATGACCTTGCGACAGTTCCGCCCGCAAATGCAGACCGGCCGGCAGGATCCTGTCTATGCCACGCACACACGGACGGACCACCTATCCGAGACCGTCCGCGACATCGGAACGGAATTGGTGCTGCAGGTGGCGCAGATGACGGACAACGCCATCAGTGTCGACCGGCGCTGGTTCTACTACTACAAGCGCAAGACCGTCGGCCGGCGCTGCACTTGCGTCCAGGGTGAACAGCAGACACGTGACGGCTTGTGCGGGATCTGCTACGGCACCGGCATCGTCGGCGGTTACGACAAGTATGGCACCGCAACCGAGGTCATCGACTCCACGTACCCGGGAGCGGTGTCGCTGAACACGACGATCCAGCCCGACCCCAGGCCTTCTGTGGTTGTGCTCGATTCCCAGTCCCGCAAGGGATCGTTCCAGGTGCGTGTGCCTCTGCGCTCGAACGCCAGCTACGTCGACAACATCACCGTGGATTCGACGCCGGGTGTTTCGTTCCTCATGCGCGCGGACTCGGCGTCGGTGTGGACCACACTCACAAGCAAGAACTTCACCGCTGCGCTCTCCGGCAAGTACGTGGACGTTCAGATCGTGCTGGAACGGCAGACGTTGACGGAGCCGGCACCGATCTTCAAGAAGCTGTTCATCCGTTACGGGCTTCTGCCGGTATCGGAGATCCAGATCCCAGGAGACATCCCTCCGAACACGGAGGCGGTGTCGCTGGAGGAGTACGGCTTCAACGAACAGTTCGGGACGATCTCGGTGGTGATGGGCAGCGCCGGACACGGCCGCACGTCCAAGATCACGACGTTCAGTCACGACGACTTCCTCTTCTACGTCGAGCGTTCTCGGCACTGGAAGATCACGGAAGTGAAGCCGAACTATGCCTTGGGCGTGTTCACTAGCTTCGATATCACCGCACGCTGGGTCCAAGACTTCGAAGTCTACAAGCGGTTCCCGGTATGAGCGCTCCCGAAGATCAAGCGCGTGATGTCGATTTCTCCGTGCTTGTGGACATCCACATCGGCGCCGACGACGTCAACATCCTCGAGCACAACCAGCTCCAGTACACGTACACGAAAACGATTCTGTACACAGCTACTGGAAGAACATCGGCGGTAGAGCTACGCGGTACCAACACCAAGAACTCACTCGTTGTTGGTTACTCCCGGGACCGGTACATGCTTGCTGCCTGGCTCACCGAATCCGGCACTCAAGTCCGCCAGCTTCCACATCTGACACGTCCGTGCTGGCGTATGTCCGAGCTCAAGCAGGCGATTCCGGAGTTGTTGCGCTCGTACATCGATGGTGGTGTGCTGGCGTTCCTGAACACACCCGAGCAAAAGGATTGACGATGTCGACGCACGCGGCGGTGGAGCCAGAGCCTAGCCTATCCCAGTTCATGCAGCAACAGGATCTGAACAAGGTCAAGCACTTCATCTTGGGTGGCCGGCGTTACAATATGCGCTGCGGGAACAGCCGTCAATCCGCCATCGTCCACGTTGGACTGGCGATGTCAGAAGAACACATGTACACGCCGTTCCTGGAGATCTTCGTGTACCACGCCGATGACGAAGTCACTGTGCACTTGGTTCCGAACAAGCAGCTACCGGAGTCCTTGTGCTATCACACCAAGATCAAGTCCGCGGTGACAAGCAACGTCGTCAACACCGTTCTGGGGCTGCTACGTAGCCTGCCGAGTAAAGGACGGTATCGGACATGCCTTGAAGAGCTTGTACACCTGCAGCCAGAACCTGCGACGTCTGCAGCAGAACCAGACTCCGGGATCTCTGGTGTGTTTGCTCACCTTCACCGGCAGCTCCCACGTGCGGAGAAGGCAATCCGTGTTCGCACTGGTGTTGAAGAATATCCGGTGGCGTATCTGTACACAATCCCAACCAAAGACGGCTGTGTGCGCGTACATCTGGAGCGCCCTCGTGGTAACATGGGGTACTTGTACATGGCGGACTTGACTGAGGACAATGCCTTCGTTCGCCTGGAGCGGGCAGCGCATAATTCCATTGTTGCTGTGTTCGCCGCTGCTCGCTCTGCGGAGGATCTTGCACGCAAGCTCGCTGTCGCTGCCGCAACCAATCACAGTCGTAAATATGCAGATCGTGTTTGAGCGTGTGCAAGCGGCTGCGGAGCCTCAGCACAAGCTGAGTGCCTTCGACTTTGCCTCTGGTCTTCACCAGCAGATGCGCGATGGTGCACCAGTTCGTATCGGTAAGCGTCTGTTTCTGATGTTCAGCAGTCGCCGTGAAGATCGTGACTTCGTCCAGCTGCACTTCCAGATCCCTGGAGATCCTGGTGAGGTACGCGTGAACGTACACGACAACGACGTCGCGCAGGCTACTGTCTACGTTCCTCCTCGTATCGGCCGTCTGTGCAATAACGCGCGTGCACCTGACCTCGAGCACGGCCCGGCGCCGGTGATGTTGAAGAAGTTCTTGACCGGTTTGAAGATCAATTGCAACACCGACCAGTTCGGCGACTACGACAACGTCTACGAGCTTCTGGAGAAGCTTCCGGGATTGTCCATGTCGGTAGAGGCTGCCGCAGAGCCCGCCCAGGATCCCAGGGAAACTTTCTGCGACAAGCTCAAGGCCAAGTACAACCTCGAGCTGGAACCGTCCAAGATCACTTACCTCGGCCGAGACGGCATCGACTACGACGGCGACGTGCTCTGGATCAACAAGAACTTGACCCGCATACCCGTACGCTTCCGGAAAGTAACCGGAGGCTTCTACTGCTCCCACAACCGCCTGACCACGCTTGCAGGTGCTCCTGGACATGTAGGTGTAGACTTCAGCTGCTCCCACAACCGCCTGACCACGCTTGCAGGTGCTCCTGGACATGTAGATGGATACTTCGTCTGCTCCGACAACCACCTTCCCCCGGGCACCAAGAAGCCGGTAGGTGTGCGGGGTAGGTTTTATTTCAGCACACAAACACCGGCACCTGTGCACGGGGCAGTGGAGCCTGAGCCTATCGGTAACCATGTCGCAACCCCAGACGAAGTCGCCGAGATCCTGTTCGCGTATCAACGGATCCGTCCGAACCGCGACATCCGCTTCCACAGCACCATCCGGCTCGTCTACGACCACGTGACCGTCGCCATTGATCTCGGTGCACCTGCGGATCCGCAGCTCCGCGAACTTGGTGCGGACGCGGTAGTGGTTGCGCTTTGGTGTGGACCGCTTCTGCTGTGGGCCAGGGAGGTCGACGACGCCGAGCAGGTCCGGCAGGTCGGCCTGGCGGTAGCTGCAGCAGAAGCCGCACTTTCCCGAAAGGCGGATCCAGCACAGAAAGCTCGGGTCTTGCTCGAGATCCGGCGCCGCTGGGCACCGAAGGCTGGTCCGGTAACGCAGAAGTACATCTCCGATTTGCACAAGCATCTCCAGGACATGGAAGCGACCGCAGCGGCAGAGCCTGAACCAAAGCCGGTGCGCATGCACCTGTTCGAGGACCTGGTTGCTCTTGTACCCGGGACCAAGCGCCTGGAGATAGACGGCGCTGCTGTAGCTTTCGGGCAAGAAAAGTCACTGGTACCGTACGCAGACTCGCGAATGTTCATTCACGTTACAACGCCGTCAGGAACGACGAAGTTTCGCGTTTACGATTTTCCGATGCCGCGCGCCAACACAATCCAGCCAGAAATTGATGTGGTTCTGCAAGAGCTAGAGAGCATGCGCAAGCTGTGGCTGCGTGTGCGCAAGGCACAGAACACGCGGCAACTCCTAGCGGGAATAGTCAAGTACGCTGTTCTCGCTCACAAGGCTCCGTTTCCCGGAGGACACGAAGTTGAGATCTGAAATCGTGAACCTGCTTCAAGCTGGTGGTGTTCGTGTCCGCGCGGCCGCAGAGCCAGCACAGTCACTTTCCGAAGGCATGTTCCTTAAGATAGCGGAGGCTGTCGCGAAGAAACATTCCGACAGTGTCTCGGAGTGTGCGGTAAATGAAGAAGACGACGGCTTCCGTGTCGGCTTTGAGTTGTACGCACGTTACGAGGATGAAGACACACCGGTACAGATCGAACTTCTCTTCAACACAACCAAAACGGTGAAGTTGTTCGTCGGTCATCTGCAGGGCACCAAGCAACTCCCGGTACCTCCGACAAACTCACGAGAGACCGTCCGTGCTCTTGGGGTGTTGATGAACGAGACCGTGGAAGCAGTTCTTGTGTACTTCAGCGGTGCTGTAGAAGCTGCATACAAGGCCTTGGACACAGGTAGCGACACCGCGAAGGCTCGTCTGGCGAAGACGTTCAAGCTCAACGACGAGAACTTGGCGTCACACCTTGTTCAGTTCCGTGAAAGATCACGCGTATGAACACCGCGTTCCGGAACTGGATCCAAGGCTTCGAGCCGCCAATGGCTATGCGTTGGCAGAGCCTGTCGGACTCGTTCGTGATCAAGCGCACACAGTTTCACGTCTCCCGGGTTCCGGATCCGCTGCAGGGCTCGGAGTGGATGGATCCCGAGCATTGCGCGTTGAAGCTCGAGCTCGGACGCAAAGGTCCCGTGTACCGACTCCAGGCCCGAGGTAACGACGTCGTCCTGGTCAAAGGCATCAAGGAAGTCGGCCTGGTCCAAGGCAATACCCCGCGAGAGTTCCTGGCGGCGGTTGTGGCTCTGCTGGAGCAGCGGAAGCAAGTGCAGGCAGCAGCGGAGCCATCTGCGAAACCCGCAGGTGCGCTGCGCCTAGTGCACGACTTCGACGAAATGCGAGGTCCTGGGCCGGTGTGGCGCCGGGTCAAGCTCACATACCGCGGTCGCTCTGTGTACATACATTTTGACTCAGATGCGCGCGAAGGTGTTGTGTACTTCGACAACAACGACCACAACGCCATCAGGTTCCAGCTCAGTCTTGCGCTCGTTGCTGATGAACCTCGTCTCCTGTTCCGCAAGCGCCAACGTCCATCTCTTCCTGCGGTTATTGTTCCGCAGAGTCGTATCGTCCCCGGTGTACACGGCGTGGTCCAGGCCATCATCAAGACCGCCTATGACATCGCCTTTGGCACAGCACAAGCGGCCGCAGAACCTTCGACAACACAGATTCGACCACGCCTGCGTATATGGGATGAGCTCAAGGAGCTGCGTGGCAATCGTGTGATGTCGCGTCGGTACCAACTGAAGTATCGAAACAAAGATGTGTACCTAATCATAAACGACAGCGGAGATGAAGGCACAGTCTACTTCGACAGCGGTGACCTCTGCACGATAAGTTTCAGTTTGGACAATGACCACAGCGGACCGTACATTAGGTTCCGTAGTAAGGATAGGCAGTCTCTTCCTGCTGTTACTATTCGGCAGAGCCAAATACAACCAGGTGCTCGGAATCTGGTTGCCGCTATCCTCAAGACAGCGTACGACATCAAGTTCCCAACAGCACAGGCAGCGGCGGAGCCGCAGGCGCAGGGAGACGTCGTGTCTTTGTTCGTGAAGCTGCACAAGAACCTGCTTGAGACCCCGCTCCGTTCCAAGTACAAAGGCAAGACATTTGTCGCACAGGCACGCAAGGCATCCTTCGATGAGATCAGTGTCAGCGTCGGCGAGAACACACTGACATTCAAGGTCCTCGAAGACTTCAGCACGAACAGTGAGCGTGTCGTGGGTTTGTCGGACAAGCTCAGGCGCCGCGGCAACTACACCGAACCCCCGCGTGAGCACCGAATTCGTAGCGCACGCTCGGGTTCGGATCTGCTACGGAGAATGGCGGAGGTTGTTCGTGGCCTTTGACGTGCAAGCTGCCGCCGAACCCGCCCAGGACCCCAGGGAAACTCTCTGCGACAAGCTCCTAGCTAAGTACAACCTCGAGCTGGAACCGTCCAAGATCACGTATATGGGCAAAGACGGTATCGACTACGACGGCAGCGTTAGTTGGTCTGGTAGAAACTTGACCCGCATACCCGTACGCTTCCGCAGCGTAACCGGAGACTTCTACTGCAACAACAACCACCTTACCACGCTAGAGCATGCTCCTGCGCGCGTAGGTGGAGGCTTCTACTGCAACAACAACCACCTTACCACGCTCGAGCATGCTCCTGGACATGTAGGTGGAGACTTCATCTGCTCCCGCAACCACCTGACCACGCTAGAGCATGCTCCTGCACATGTAGATGGAGACTTCTACTGCTCCCACAACCACCTCACCACGCTCGAGCATGCTCCTGCGCGCGTAGGTGGAGACTTCTACTGCAACTACAACCACCTCACCACGCTAGCAGGTGCTCCTGCGCGCGTAGGTAGAAGCTTCTCCTGCCACCACAACCACCTCACCACGCTCGAGCATGCTCCTGCACATGTAGATGGATACTTCTACTGCTCCCACAACCACCTTCCCCCGGGCACCAAGAAGCCGGTAGGTGTGCGGGGTAGGTTTTATTTCAGCATACAAACACCGGCACCCGTGCACGGGGCTGCGGAACCCAACAACACCCCCACCATGTGCTTCGTCGATATCTGGGTGTTACCGAGCATCACCGGCACCGAGTTCTCCAGGAACCTGCTCAACGATCTCGAGCACAAACTCCACCGCGCGTTCCCAGGCACAGGCCTGACGAACGCAACGTTCACGGAGCACACACTTCCCGCGGATGCCAACGGTCCCGAGGCGAAGCTTCGCACGATCTCGATCAAGAGCAACGACCTCAAGAAGGCGTTGATGTTGCTGTTGAAGCTGCTGATCGACGCGGATTGGGTGCTTGCCTTCCACATGCGTGACGATGCCGAAGATTCCTGGATCCCGAAGACGGACAAAGCCGATATCATCAAAGCTCAACAGTACGCGCTCCGACGCGCTACTCATGCAGAAGCGGAGACAGTCATGGCCAAGGAGAACTGGATACAGAAGGCGCGCGAAGGCATGGAGCGCAAAGGCACGGTTGGTGCCCTGCACCGGTACCTGGGCGTGTCCGAAGACGCAAGGATCCCGCGGGAGTTGCTGCTGAAGGCGCTCAAGGATCCGAAGACGTCAGCGATCACACGCAAGCGGCTTCAATTCGCCTTGAACACGCAGAGCCGGAAGAGCAAACCCAAAGCGCACGCTTCCGTTATAGGTACCGTGCTTGCACAAGCGGGGATCGTTGTGGCTACAAGGTATGACAGGGACGTGATGGAGGCGCTTCTGATTGACGCCGCCGGAGTCCTTGCGCAGCTCAAGCTCGCAACCAACCACCAGTCGATGGACAAGCGCTCGGCTGCGGCTGTTGCTGGTGCTGTGGCTGCCGCCAACGCCCTTGTGGACGTGTTCAAGCGCATGAGCAAGCGGATCTGGTCCGAGTCCACGGAGATCGAGGAAGCCATGTCCAGCGTGACCGGTCTCGTCCAAAGCCTGCGTCAGCTTCGTGGTGTCCTGCCCTCGGACAAGTCCGAGCGGATCCTCAGGCTGATCCTGAAGATCCGTCAGGGTCTTTCCCATCTCGGGGTTCCGCACCGGGAGCTTGAGCCGGTGACACAGTCTCCATTCCTGGCTGATCAGTGATGTCGACGCCGGCGTTGTCGCTTCTCCAGGCGTGCCTGGCTGCTGCAGAACCAGAACCAGGTGCGGACTCGGAGCTGCTCTACGATATCGCGCGTGTATTCTCAAAACGTGCCCACAGCATCGGCAACAGCTACTTGAAAGTCTACAGCGGCGTAGATGGAAAAGACTTGTTCCTGAGCGACTATCACGCAAGCACTCGCCGTGGCATAAGTGGTTACCGCAGCTGGATGTTGTCACCAACACCGAAGCCGCAGATAGATCGCAACAACCACATATTGACTTTGAGGCAGTCACCGAATTCTTTGCATGTTGAAGTCGCCGATCCCAGAGGATCGCTTCTATTGAACACAAAGGTGCGTGCCCTACCCGGCGACAACAAGTTGATGTCGTTGGTGCACTTTCTGCAACAGCACGGTGTTCTGCAGCAGGTTTTTGATTCAGCACATGAGCCGAGTGAGCACGTCGAGGCGGCTGCTGAACCAGAACCACCGTCAAGGCTCTGGGACAACATCGTCACGGAGTGGCACGCTCATGTAAGCAAGCGTGCTATTGGTGCCGGCGAGCAGTTGAAGATTGTGTCGCGTGCTGGTAAGTACTTGTTCTTGATTCCGTTCAACGTTGAAGAGCGGAGAGGTGTGTTCCTGTTCTCGCCGACGCCGGACATGGATCGTAACAAAGATCACTACTCGTTGCGCCTTGACGCTCATCTCGGTAAGAACCTTCTGGTCGAGGTGAGTGGCCCAGACGGTGAGGAGCTTCTCGACACAAACCTGCGGTCTCTTCCAGGCGACAACGGACTTGTGGCTTTCATCGCGTTCCTGCGCCAGCGTGGGGTGTTGCAGAAGGTCTTCGAGGGTGTGCACAAGGCCAACTCCTAGCATGGTTCTTCAGCTACTTCGAGAGTGCTTGGCGGCCGCGGAGCCGGACAGTGGACAAATCTCTGACGTCGTGTTGAAGCAGCTTAAGCGTGCTTTGCCTCCGCGCACTTTGCCTCCGCGCACTACGGAGATAGCTCCTGGGTTCACGCTGACTCAGTACGTACACGGCCGCAGCAACACGGCGGTGATCCTGCTTTCTGGTGAGTTCGCGCTCACACGTCCGGGTCAAAGCCATGTAGGCCGCAGCCGTCTGCTTCCTGTTACACTGACTTTGCGCGGGGAATGGAACATCTACACCGACAAGCTATCTGTGTATCCCGTAGGTGCAAGTATCCGCACCGATATGAGCACTGGTCCTACAGACCCAAAGGGGAACACATCCGCTTACGAAAACATCGAGACCAAGCTGAACAGCACGACAACAGCCAAGGATGTGCTGAAGATGATTCACACCAACGCCGTCACGCTCCACGACAAGTGGCTGCGTCTCGGATTCCGCTGAGGAGAGAACGGTGCCGAACTGGGAACCGGTGTTTCAGTACGAGAACAAGCAGCCTCCTGGGACGGTCAAGGGAAAGTGGTGCGGTTACTGCATCTCCTTGTACGGAAGCGATGCCCGATACCGGACCAGTTCCGGCGTCAGAGGAGTCTCTGCTGTCTACGTGAACCCGGAGACGCTCGAGGTCTGGAGTGACTACATGTTCGCGGACAAGTACGACCAGTCCCAGAGGAAGCCAGGCACACCGATCACAGGCCCTTGGGTCGACGAACCCGAGGAAGCTGCGTCGCCGGATCCCGTCGCTGCGGTGGCGGCTGTGGAGCCTCCACAGGATAAGCGACAATACCTCTGCCAAAAGCTCAAAGCCAAGTACAACTTGGAGTTGGAATGGGAAAAGATCACGTACATAGGCAAAGATGGTATCGATTACAACGGCGACGTATTCTGGAACCATACGCACATCCGCAAGATTCCGGTGAAATTCAGGAAAGTAAAGGGATTCTTCTCTTGTGCTGATTGCGCGCTCACAACACTCGAGAATGCTCCTGTGCATGTGGATGATTACTTCGCATGCTCGATGAATCATCTTACTTCGTTGGAGCACGCACCTGCTTACGTAGCCGGTAATTTCTTCTGTTTCGACAACCATCTTCCAAAAGGCACCAAGAAACCTCCTGGTGTTGGTGGCAGGTTTGTCAACGGAATGCAGACACCAAAGCAAGCACAAGCGGCCGCGGAACCATCCTCGACTAACCTGGACAAGGTCGTGCGGCATTGGACAGGTCTTCTCGCTGTACTCCCCAGTCTGGACGACGCTGCGAGCGACATTCTTTACGATCAGCTCCAAGATCTCCCGGGGTGGACAAAGCATGTGCCGCGTACGCAGCTACTTCGGATCCATGCCGGCGGCTCGACGTGGTTGGTATTCGAAGGCGGATTGAACAAGATCATTCTGCTGCGCCCGGACCAGTTGACGGCTGAAGCGGGAAAGCTCCCACGCAACCAGCTCGAGCATGTCTTCGTAAGCAACAACACCGCCGGGTTCTCGTACTTCCACAAAGCCGTGCTGAAAGGCCATGTACCAGCTGATGAAGTCTTCGGTAACGGACACGGCGACGGTCCCGGGCCAGGCAGGACCGTCAAGCAGGCTCTTCAGCGTCTGCTTGCGGCTGCTTTCTCCGGCAAGGTCGAAGCCGCCGCAGAGCCGGAGCCAAAGCAGAAGGCGTCCGACATCTTCTACAAGCTCTTTGACCAGCTCCCACAGGCGCAGCGCCGAGGGAAGCTGACCACGAAAGAGTACAGGCTGGGCGACGTTGCGGTTTCGCTGGCACAGCATCAGGCTTCGAGCACAATTCATGTCCAGTACAGGATTGCTGGTGCGGCTAAAGCGAAGTACGCTTCTGCTTACGTGCGCACCGGTGACGACGTCGTTTCCATCTCCTTGCTTTCTAGTCGTGGTGGCTTTGTTCGTACAAGCACGATGGAATCTTTCGCAGTTGGCTCTGTCCAGGATCTTCTGCGCAAGATCGCAGAATACGGAGTCGCGCACAAGACCGCTATAACAGCGGCGGCGGAGCCAGAAAACACCGACCTCATCCCCGAGCTCTGGTGCAGGTTCACGAACTCGTTGGCGAAGTCGAAGGTTGTCCTCACACAGGAGCAGAAGCGGTTCGACTTCATCCCGGAGACTCCTGGTGATGTCTGGGGCTACGTCATTGTGCTCGAACTTCCTGCACGTGTAAACGAGACCGTCCACTTCTTCGGTATCGTCGATCACAAACTACACTACGACGTCAAAGTAAGACCGTCTGCAACACCGATACACGACAAGTACTTGACCGTATCCGAGACCAAGCAGTTGCTGCAGCACCCGAAACAGATGCTGGCGAAAATGCTAAGCATGCTCGTGTTGGATCCCGGCAAAGCCGAGGCGGCTGCTGAGCCAGAAGCAGATACCAAGGAACGGTTCTGGTGCGACGTCGTCGCCAGGTTCCCGGAGCTTCCGCGTACGCGTCCGGTTACAATCGCAGGCCGCACCTACACAGCCGGTATCATCAGCCACGGCAGCACGCTGCCTTCGAACATGCACCATACCCATGCCTTGGTTCTGCGTGCTGGAGCGGAAACGTACACCGTCAACATCGTCAACGACCGTGTCTTCCTCATCTACATCAACGACTCCGGCGCCACAGACATGGTCGAGATCGCCGGTACCGAAGACTTCCACCGCAAACACAAGACCGACGCGCTGAAGCTGGCGGCTGTGTTCAAGGCGGTGGCGGCGAAGGCGGAAGTTGCGCACAAGCATGCGCAAGCAGCGTCTGAGCCTGCTCTCGACGTGGAGCAGCTACTTGCGGAAGCAGTCGATTCCTGGAAGAAGGTGAAAGAGGTACCAATCAACACCAATGCGTTGGTGCGCTTCCAAGTCAGTCGTGGTCAGGCACGTGTCGCGTACGTGTGCGAGGACATACAGGCTGTTGCCGAGTACCGTGTCATTGTTCGTCACGACGTCCTGGCTTTGGTTCCGCTCATGCCTGGAAGACAGCGTGATCTCGCGAAGAACATCGGCTCCGTAGCGGAGCTGGAGCAGGCGATCGTGAACGCGTTCAAACACAAGCCGGTTACGGCCGCTGCAGAGCCTCCAGCGGACTCCGGCTTGCTTTGGTACGATGTCGTGGACAGGCTTCCGGAACCAGGCCAGACACCACTACGTGTCCAAGCACACGGAACCGTGTTCGAGTTGACGCAACTGCTTGCTCCGAACAGGTACCAACCACCACTGAAGCGGAACCCAGCAAACGCGGCTTCTGCGCTTGTCACGGTTGATGGAAAGAAGTACAGCATCAGCATCGCCAATGCCAGGATCTGGGTGAGGAGCATGGACACACTCGAACACGATGATGTCGGCCCGGGCATCTACGAGTTCGAACGCAAGCACAGGACCGCCCGGGAGAAGATTGCTGAGGTCTTGGCTGTGGTTTGGCGTCTGCACAAGACCATACGTGTCCAGGCCGCGGCAGAGCCTGCTACAGCACAGACCGCGGCGGAATGGCATGCTCGCGTACGTGCGCACCTTCCCGGCTTCAGGCACAAAGCCCGCCTGTACCGTGTCGGTAACGTGAATGTTCACGTCCGCTTCGTCTCCGCTGAAGGCATTGAGCTTACGGTTTCCAGGGATCGGGTGTTGCAGGCTCTGATCACAGCAAGGCCGTTTGGGAAAATCGTGGAGTTGTACGCTCTGGGTGTCGTCCAAGAATCAGCCGAGATCAAGGGCAACTTCAACAGCGCCGCCGCGTACGTGAAAGAGCTCCTGCGTGCATCGCTCAAGCTTGCTGCGGAGCACAAAGCAACAGCCGCTGCGGAACCAGAACCTCTGCTGACACGTCAACAGGGTGTCGACTACGTCCAGACCCATGTGCACGTTCCCGCAGGCATGGGCCGTACAAACATGCTAGACGTCGGATTCCACTTCGGCCAGGGTGTCTACTTGAACTTCCGTGATGGAAAGCAGGCCGTTCTCGATGGCAAGATCGGCGGATCCAGTGACTGGTCGTTGCTGATCGAATGGTGCGGTGTGAACCTGTTCACGCACACGCATCCGACTGTTTCTGTGCTCAGGTCAGCGGTCACGCTGGCCAAGCATGTATCGGACTACGTCAACGCGCACAACACCAACAGCTTCCAGCAGATCTGGGCGTACTTGTCCAGGTATCGCACGCGTTACGGAGTCAAAACCGCACCAAAGAGCGCCTTACTCGCGTTCGCGGAACGGAGCTGGGAAGTACGTCGTGGACGTGTGGAAGCGGCTGCAGAGCCCGCCCAGGATCCCAGGCAAGTTCTTTGTGACAGGCTCAAATCAAAGTACGACCTGTACCTGGAACCGTCCAAGATCACTTACCTCGGCCGAGACGGCATCGACTACAACGGCAGCGTTGGTTGGTCCAACAGTAATTTGACCAGGATTCCGGTACGCTTCCGCACCGTAACCGGATACTTCATCTGCTCCCAAAACCACCTGACCACGCTAGAGCATGCTCCTGGGCATGTAGGTGGAGGCTTCATCTGCAACAACAACCACCTCACCACGCTAGCAGGTGCTCCTGCACATGTAGGTGGAGACTTCTACTGCTTCAACAACCACCTTACCACGCTAGAGCATGCTCCTGCGCGCGTAGGTGGAGGCTTCTACTGCTCCCAAAACCGCCTCACCTCGCTCGAGCATGCTCCTGGGCATGTAGGTGGATACTTCTACTGCTACCACAACCACCTTCCCCGGGGCACCAAGAAGCCGGTAGGCGTAAAGGGTAGGTTTTATCTCGGCGTGCAAACGCCGGCACCCGTGCACGGCGCTGTGGAACCTGACATCGTCCGAGAGCCTGATTCTCCGCTGCCGAAGCTGCCGGCGTTGAAGCTGCTACAAAAGTATCTGCCTGGTGCACGCTACGACGCCAACGAACCCATGTACGTGTTCGAACTCGGCGGCGGTGTCGCTGTGGAGATCGAAGCCCAGGCGTTCCTGCAAAGCCATGTCCACGTAACCTGGTGCGGAGTGACGCTGTACTCACAGCCGACGACTGCGAACCATGTGCGCACGGCCGCGGCCGTAGCTGTTGCGGTTTCGAAGCTCGCGGAAGCGAACAAGCACGAGTCCGCCGCGGACATGTACAAGCGCTTGCGCAACATCCGGGTCAAATACGCGAAATCAGAAGAACCTAGTCAGCGCCTGCTCAAGATCATGAACCAGACCTGGGATCGTGTTCGCGGACAGGTCCAAGCCGCTGCAGAGCCTCCTGGTGCTCAGCCTGCTGGTCCAGTTCTTCTGGAGTTGTGGTGGCAGTTGGAGAAGCGAGGCGGCCAGGACTACGACATCAAGCAGAGGCACAAGGCGTTCATGTCCGCGCAGCCTGGCCACATCGTCAGTGTCAGGCTTCGGGACAAGCGCGGGCGGGGGATGTCGCATTCGATCACGGCCACTCCCGACGGCGCCGGTGTCAAGGTCGCGTATCTCCGGAACGGTTCCTGGCACGATGAGCACGTCCCCGTTACCCGGGACCGTGACGATCTCGTACGCAAGATCATGCACGCGTTCATCGGCAGCATCCGCGCCGGCGAAGAAGTCGGTGACGTCCTCTTCCGCGCGGTAGGTGCTGCTGAGCCTCCTCCGACATCGTACAAGCCCGGGAACGTGTTCGAGGCCTTGGAAGAGTTCATCCGCAACCGCGGAACCGGAACCACATCCAAGGAACTGTACCTGCGTGATCGCGGTATCAAGCTCAGAGTCATGGGTTCACGTGTTCTCGGCAGCACGATCTACGTCAACAGCCGGCAGTCAGTAAGGCAGATGAGAGTCAGCGTCGGTAAGCCGGACAAGCTCAACCTGGACATCAGCCCGCGTCCCTACAGCAACCACACCCTGACGATCTCCGACTTCAAGAGCGTCGACGAGCTCCTGCGTGAGATCTTGCGCCTGTACAAGGCCGATTGTGACCTCGATCACGCGCAGGCGGCCGCGGAGCCGCCGGCACCTTCAGGGACGCCGTGGCAGCGTTACTGCGACGCCATGGTGCGCCGGTACCAACGCGGTGGTCTGACCGTGCGTGTCCAAGGATTCGAAGGCCTGGTCAAACCCATGCAAGGAGGCCGCGACGGCATCGTCGAGGTTGAAGGTAAGTACGAAGGTGGTGGTGTACATGCGATGGTGTACATCTACAACCACCACCGCTCCGGCCTGGTGCTCAGGGCCAAGGGAGCTGTCGGACATCCGGCATCCCAGACCGGTGAGCTCACAGGCACCACGATCACAGACGCGGATACGGACCAGACGATCACGAAGAAGGTGCTGCAGCTGGCGCTGCAGGTGTTCCGTGTGCGCCCGGGTGTGGAGGCGGCTGCGGAACCTCCTGTTGCACTTCACGAGCAGGTCGGTGCTGGCATTCTCCGCAATATCCGCAAGCACGGCAAGGAGTATAAAATCGTTGTCGGTGACAGGACTGTTACGTTTCGCGCGTGGATCGATACCACTGACCCTTTCTTCATGGTCACTGTCAGCAGGTTCGGTGAAGACAAGAGCTACATCTACCAGTACGCCTACGTACTGAACTGCCGAAGCAACAACGTGACTGTTCGGGCGAAAAGAGCTCCAGTCATTAGTACTCCTGGTAGAAGTCCATCGGACTTGTGGAAGCATCGATCGGAACAGGTTCGAAACTCAAGCACAGACACCAATACGTACATGACGAATCTTTGCCGCCTGCTTATACAGATCAGCGAGACACGTTATTCTCGTACTCTGGATACGGATGCTTCTGTGGAGGCGGCTGCGGAACCCAGGCAGATGAAGTCCCAGCGAGACGTGTTCATTGAGCTCTACGACATGCTCGTGACAAAGCACCCAAAAGGTCTTTCTGTTCGTGTGCCTCGGTTCCGTGCGCCGGTTCTTGTTGGTTTTGAAGGAACGGCGTCTTTGCGTCTGTCCATGACCGGTAGAAAGCCGGAGATGACCGCGACTGCTCCAATGGGTTCCGGAACCGACAGCGTCCGTGTGCTCATGCAAGCACACGGTTACCTGCACTCAACAACGTTCTCCGCAGCGACACCTCTGGAGATGCTACGCAAGCTCGTGCGTTTGTACACGGGATGGCTACCTCCTGGGAAGGCTCAAGCTGCTGCAGAGCCGGAGCCGGCTTTGGACGTCAGCGCAGGTCACTGCAAGAAGGTGTACTTGGCCTTGCGCGGCGCATTCGATCGCCGAGATTCGGATTCGTTCAAACTGGCAGTTCCTGGAGTAGCGAAGCCTCTACACGTCACAGACCACATCGCCATGATCGAGATCTCGGCACCTTGGCGTCGCATATTCATCGAAATCGATCTACCTGCGGCAGCTAGCACACATATAGTTGTGTCTGTTCTCCGTGGCGGAAAGAACATAACCAGGTACGTACAACCGCGGGACGTCAAGGATCTTGTGCACAAGGTTCTTGTGCTCTCAGGTATCCTTCCCGGGAAAGTGCACGCTGCCGCCGAACCCTATCAGGATCCAAGGGAAGTTCTTTGCCAAAAGCTCAAGGCAAAATACAACCTCGAGCTGGATCCTGAGAAGATCACGTACATGGGCCGAGACGGCATCGACTACGACGGCAGCGTTGGTTGGTCTGGTAGAAACTTGACCCGCATACCCGTACGCTTCCGCAGCGTAACCGGATACTTCTACTGCGACAACAACCACCTCACCACGCTAGCAGGTGCTCCTGGACATGTAGGTGGAGGCTTCT
>Ga0172381_10003478_pt1 | contig 16654 bp, 11 predicted proteins | sample Leawel6488metaG_FD_119754 | JGI IMG/M metagenome (GOLD analysis project Ga0172381, IMG submission 119754) | Leachate microbial communities from a municipal landfill in Southern Ontario, Canada - Leachate well 64-88 metaG | ecosystem: Engineered > Solid waste > Landfill > Unclassified | place... | reverse complement strand
TGCGGACTACGATGCTTTTACTCAAGAATTTAAAATTGTTGTTTCTAAGTCTGGTTTAGCATCAAAGACCTTTGATTACATCAATATCTTTCCACTTATGACTCACGATCATGGTGGTGGTGGTGGAGGAGCTGTAGATCATGGTTCTCTTACAGGTTTAAATGATGATGATCATACTCTCTATATCAGAACGGATGGATTGCGTGCATTTGTTGGTGTTGTATCTGGAATATATCCTACTGCTAGTTCCCATTTAGCTACAAAGAAATATGTTGATGATCAGTTAGCAGCTTTTGTTGCTTCAGTATTTACTTCATACTCTTTAGCTGCTAATGGGTATGCTAAGTTTAAAGAGAACGGTCTAATATTCCAGTGGGGTGAACAAAATGTACCACATGGCTATTTAGATGTTACCCTTCCAATACCTTTTCCGACTTCCTGTTTACAAGTATTAGCTTCAGCTGATGGTCTTGCTACAGGTGGAGATAATAGATTCGGAGCACAAATAACTAGCGCATCGGTAATAAGACTTCTTAACTATACTGATACTGGTCATACTTATAAGATGAGATGGTTCGCTATCGGATACTAGAACTTATCATGAAACTATTAAGGGGTATTTATTATGCTCATTAAAAGAACCAATTATGATTACATAGTTAGCAGATTACAGGGAATAATCCAGGAAAGAGGTACTTGGAAAGATATGTATGCAGCTACTACTGGTTCTACTCTAATAGAACTAATTGCTTATGCTGTAGATAATCTAAGTTATTACTTAGAACGGAGAGTTCAAGAACTTTATCTTCATAGCTGTCGTTTAGAATCTTCTATCTACCACTTAGCTTCTCTACTAGGATATCTTCCGATACGTAAATATGCAGCAAGTGGGACGGCAGTAATAAGATTATCTAAACCAATAGGGGCAGGAATAACAGTTCCAGTAGATAGAGGAACTACTTTCTCTATTGGAAATATCTCTTATACTATAATGGAATCTGGTACCATTCCTGCTACAGCAGGCCTATCAGGATATCCAGAAGTCCAACTAACTGTAATGCAAGGAATTCTACAGATTGAAGACTTTCCTGTGGACACTTCTAGAGAATTAGAGAACGTAGAACTTGCTACTAAGTTCAGCAGTATTAGTGAAAACTTTTTAAGAGTTTTGGTACCTGCTGCCTACTCTTTAGATGGAGTTGTAAAAGAATATTATTATGCTACTATTCCAAGACCAACTTGGAGGCAAGAAAGATATTATGCTCTACGTTACTATTTTGATAAGTTGAGGATAGATTTTGGTACTGATGGTTTTGGCTGGAATCCAATACAAGATATGCTAGAAAGTGGTCAGCCTATACAAGTTCAGTATATGGAGACTGATGGTAAGAAAGGAAATACAGTATCAGAGATTACAGGTTTGCACTTCGATGAAAGATTATATGATAGTAGAGGAATTGAAGATGAATACGAAGTAGGTACAGAAAACTATGAGATAATTCTTTCTCCTATGACTGGAGGAGTAGACCAGGAAACTATGGATAGTGTGAAATTATATGCTCCTCGATTATATTCTACGGGTAAGCGAGCTGTTACTAGATTGGATTATAGATATTGGCTAGAAAGACATCCATTAGTGGCGAAAGCTAATGCCTGGGGAGAACAAGAATTTGTTACTTCTGGAGGATTACCTTCTGAAACTCCTGCTGATGTTAGAAATGCTGCTTGTTATACAGTACTTAAGACTGGAGAAAGTTCTTCTTATGCTATAACTGAAGCTGATTCTACTCTTAAAAAGTTTGTTGTTGGTGGTGCTAATTTACCTCTAAATCCAGGAGACTCGATAGTTGTAGAAAGATCCCCAGATAATGACGGTGTTTATACAGTTCTATGCGAGGCTACCGCTATAGTAACAGTTGGTAATTATACCACGATATATGTTGTTGAACCCATTCCAGCTAGTACAGCTGGAGGGGTAGTTACCTGTACCCCTGCATTGGAAGCTCTATCCGAAGAAGAGCGAAGTTTAGTTGAAGAGTATATATCAGCATATATGGCCATGACCGTCTATCTTAAATACTATAAGCCAGTTCTCATTCCTATCGACTTAGAAATTTATATCAAACCTAGAGAAGGAAGATCTGTTTCTACTGTTAGTGAAGAAATAAGGCGTGATCTATTTAACTACTTTACATCGGAATTCTTTGATTTTGAGCAGACCGTTTATAAGTCCTATTTCCATGATAGAGTTCTAACTCATGAATCGGTATTAGCTTGTTCTATAGATTGGCTCATTAATTGTTTAGAAGTGGACGATGATTTCTATACTGTTCAAAGCTATTATAGTTCTTGTATAGAAGATCATACAGGAGAATCGTTTTTTGAAAGATATCGTTCGCTCCCAATTTTAAGAAATATAACGATCTTTGATAGTTCTGAGAAAGAAGAGAGAACAGGTAGATATTACATTATAGCTTAAAGTGGAGTCATAAATGTCTGTAATTTTAATAGACGATGATACTTTTAAAATTTATCAGTCTCTGAACTGGGTTGATGGGGATGGACACGGAGATGGAATATCTACTAATTTAATTCAGTCTGGTAGTCTAGAAAACATATTTCCTAGTATTTCAAATGAGACTAGGAAACGAGGAGGAATAGACTATAGAAAAATATTTATTCAGAATCAGACTATCTATCCTTTTGATTTAGTAGCTTGGCTAATTAGTAATACTCCAGCAATGAATGATTCTATAGAAATAGTCGGAGCAGGATCTAAAAGTCTATGTGGAAGTTATGTAGAACTCAGTGGGAGCGTTATTATAAATGGGGTTATGATACTAAGCGAATTTGATACAGACTTTACTAAGGAAGTAGGAATTGGAGAAAAAGTATTTAATTCTTACTACGATACTGCTTATTTTGCTGCTGAAGTCAAAGAAGTCTATCCCACTTATATCTTACTAACACAGACTTATGCTGGTACTCAAGGTATGTGTAAGATAGCTGTAGCCCCAGCAAAGATGGCAAGGTTCTCTTCTCCTATAACCCTTCAGACTGGAGTAAATTTAGGAACTATTCTACCTTTAGGATCTAGTAGAGATTATTCTGGATTATGGTTGAAGCGAACTATACTATCTGGCGGATCTTATTACATGGGAAATTCTTTTATTCTAGGATTTGATGAATTAGTACCCAGCAGTTCCAGTTTAAGTAGTTCTTCATCTAGTCGATCTAGCTCTAGTATTAGTAGTTCCAGTTCCAGCTCCCACAGTTCTAGTTCCAGAAGCTCGAGTTCCAGTTCGAGGAGTTCCAGTTCCAGTTCTTCTAGTACTCTTCCTATTACTGGATACTTACTTTCCTCAGATGGTAGTCTATCTGGGAAGATCTATAAACATCAAAATTTCTCTAGCGTGATATTAGATAGTTTTTCTGGAATCGGAGGCAATCCTATAGCTTGGGATAGTAATAATCTTCTTTCCGGTGCTTCTGATGCTAGAATAATTAAGTATGTAGGATTTTCTGGAGTTTTTGATTCTCAATTCTGGATTCCTGGATTAGCATCTTGTGGATTAGCTTGGGATGGTACAAATGTTTTAGACGCAGATACTAACTACTCTAATAAGATTTTTAAGTTCGTTGGATTTTCTGATACAATATCTAATAGTTTTAACTCTCCCGGAACAGTAGGTTATGTTAATGGTATAGGATGGGATGGAATTAACGTTCTAGTAAGTAATCTTGGAAGTGATAAGATATACAAGCAGAATGGTTTTTCGGCAAGTATACTTGATAGCTTTAGTTCTCCTAGTAATAATCCCGTAGGAATAACTTGGGACGGCACAAATCTAATCTCTATGGATTCTACTACGAATAAGATATATAAGCATAATGGATTCTCTTCTACCATTACGGATAGCTTTAGTTCTCCTAGTAGCATTCCAATGGGACTAACTTGGATGGGACTATAAAGTTACTACTCTAATAGACGGAGTACAAAATGAGCAAGAAATATGCTATTTCTAAAGTAGATTTAAAGAAGGTTGGTACAGGATTAGTAATTGCTCTTTTGGGATCCTTAGCCACTTATATGGAACAAACTTGTTCTCAAATAGACTTTGGCTCCTGGACGATCTTCATCGTAGCTCTTAATAGCACCCTAGTTAATTTAATACGTAAATGGATAGCGGATGAGACTAAAGAACTTCTAAAGAAGTGCTTGAAAAATAATAAGGCTAAGAATAAGAAAGTAAAGAAGAATAAAAAAGAAACTATTAGTTGTTGATAAGGAACTAAACTATATGTATGCTAAATACGAGATATCTTTAGCCCTGTCTAGAGCAAACTTGCTAAGCCTTGCAAAAGAGTATGAGGAAACTGAAGATCAGCCCTCTGCAAAATTATCTGAAAATCAAAAAGAGCAGCTTAACTCTCTTATTACTGAGATTCAAGGCCTCTCTCCAGATAAGATTATAGAAGAATTTAGTTTGAACAATATTCGTAATCTAGGCGACTTTTCTTATAGATTAAATCTTGTTATGCGTTTGATAGAGATTGTAGAGAGTAAAGGAGGAGGTTTTTGGCTAGATGGAAATGCCCCTCCACTATGGTATGAGATATCCAAGAATCCAAAGCTATTCTTGGTAGATGATGATTATACTTCATTTGAAGATAAAAACACTCTTAATATGGAGAAGCTATGACCTTACAGTTAGTAGAATCGGCTTCTAAAAAAGCCAAACTCAGTGATGTTACAGAGACCCTATCAACATTTGGACAGGAATTTGATACAGCAAGTTCTAATCTGCGAAAATTATTCGTAAAAAACAGACCTTATAAAAAGTTGATGGACAGTATTAATCATAAAATTTTTAGAAGCTATGAAGTTATTGGGGACTCTTATCAGAGTAAAGTTACTTTAGGATTTTATGATCTTCAGGCTCTTAAGCCAGAGCATTTGGAGGTTTTAAGAAGAGATAGAAAAATAGACCTTATGAGTGGAAAAGTAGTAAATGCTTCTGTAATTACTACTAGCGAGTCCACCTATTCCGCTACAGTAGAATTCTCTATCGTAATCCCCTTTAGTGGCATAAAGTCTATTACTGATGCTGTTGGTAAAGATGGTATTCAGCATCTTATAAACTTTATGATAAAGCAATTTTCTGTGGAAGGAAAGATTCCTGCAGTATTTGATTTGTCGTACAGCGTTCCTAAAACTAATACAGATAATGGAACAGTTATTCTTCCAGATGGTTCATTCTATTTTATTCCTAAAGAGCGTGTAGATAATAGAATAGAATATATTAAATATTTAGTGGAGCATGGTGGTGAAGGTCCTAGAGGAATGTCAGTCCTCTTTAATCCAGATAATGAGGAATTTACTTACACCAATACGTATGGAGAACTCCAGACTTTCTCTGTTGCTGGTCACATGCAACCTACTGATGCTCACAAGAAAGATATGTTAGAAAAAGATTGTAATTCTCTAATGGTTTCATTAAGAAGATTTCATATTGCCGACCACATCGAGCCTGAAATAATAGCCATTCTAAGTAACAATTCATGGGCTCCTATATACCAATTAGAAAAGTCTGATATGAACAAAGTTGTATCAGCTTTAAGGGATGCTTTGGAATCTAGAATGGCTGAAATCGTTCCTAATTCTTACTACTCTGCTAAAGCTATAGTTGAACTTTTAGCAACAACTCATTCAGAATATAAATCAATAGCAGAAAGAGTAGATAGTAAATTTAAGAGTTTCAGAGAACGTACTGCTAAAGATCTAGGACCTATCCCTTCAACACGATCTGATCTAATGTTATTTCCTCATCAAGCCGAATCTATTTCTAAATTGGAAGTTGCAGAAGATACGGCTATATTAGATGTGAGTACGGGAGGCGGAAAGTGCGTTGTGGGTGATACTATACTGTTCCAAAAAGGAAAAGGACTAGTAGAAATAAAGTCTCTCTTCAAAAAATGTAAAATAGATAAAAATATAGAATCCATTTTCCCAGCTCACAATATTAAACTATTTGGGAGGAATGGATACAAAGACGTTAACAGTCTCTATTATAGTGGAAAAAAGAAAATAAGAACATTAATATCAGACCTAGGACTTGAACTGGGAGGATCTTTTAAACACCCAATAGTAAAATTAGATACTAATACTGGGGATCTTAACTTTGTAAAGTTAGAAGATATTAATGTTGGTGATGTTATTGCTGTACAGTACAATCAACAATGTTGGGGCGAGAATACTAAGATAAATTACTTGGAAGGAAAATCTGTATACAATAAACGATTTCCAATAGATAAAAGTTGGCTACCCAAATACTTAACTGAAGAACTTTCAGAGCTTTTAGGATGGGTAGTATCAGAAGGAAGTGTCTCTAGCTCTAATATTAAAATTTGGCAAAAAGACTCTAAATTACTAAGAAGAATAAAAAGATTAGCAGTCAACTGTTTTGGCTCTGATAAAATTAGAACAGGAAAGAGAAAAGGGATTAGTTACGTAGAAATACGGAATAATGGTTCCTTTAGTTTGCGCATATTTACTAAGAGCCTACAATTGCTTCACAGATCTGGAGATAAGAGGATACCTCGCATAATTTTAGAAGCCCCTAAGAAATATGTAACAGCTTTTTTAAGAGGTTTATATGAAGGCGATGGAACAAGTAGCGATAAAAGAAGAGTTTCTTATAGCACTAAATCCAAAAAATTAGCAAGTGACCTTCAGATCTTATTGCTAAACTATGGATTAATTGCATATAGAGGAATAAGAAGGAAAATAATAGACTACTCATCACCTAAATTATATACAGGGTACAGACTTCAAATTTCTGGATATGATCAGATTAAACTCTTCTCTAAAGAAGTAGGTTTTATCTCTAAGACAAAAAATAAACCTATTGAGAATTATTTGAAGTCTAAGGATCCTAGAATTAGCACTAATAGGAGATACGAATCTATTCCACAATTTAAGAAAGTAATACGAGACTCCTACTTAGCCGCTCAAGAAAATATCGAGCAGCTAGGACTGAAAGAAGCTGATACTATGGGAAGAGTAATCCAGGCATCTGTTAATAATATAGTAGGACATGTTGGGGGATGGAGGAACTCTACATATACATTGACTGAGGGATCAGCTACTGTATCTCTACTAAGAAATATAGTAAAGTCTTACCAAAGTTCAGAGTATAAAGAAGTATTTAATAAAACTAAATTAGCGGAATATGTCAATAATTTCTCTAATCTTATTAAAGATCTAGCATTTACAGTTGTAGTAGAAATTAGAGACTCTAAAAAAACTCATCCTCTGTATGATGTACATATTCCAGATGGGCATGAATTTTGTTCCAATGGGTTAGTGAGCCATAACACTCTAATTCTTCTATTCGATGTGCTTAAGACTGTAATGTCTGGGAAAGCTAAACGACCTCTTGTAGTGGCTCCTAATACTATTCTTGGTCAGTGGGTTGGTCAGATTAATTACTTTTCTGATGGGAAAATAAATGCTTTCTGTCTTAATACTACTACTTCTAAGAATTGGGGTAGGCGTATTGGAGAGTCGGAAGATGCTCTTAAAGCACAAGCTTTGCAAGCACCTGCTAATACTATATTTCTTACTTCTTATTCTTTTTTAATACTTAATGGTGTAGAGACTTTGGAAAGTGGTTGGTATTTTCCAAATATAGAGTTTTTTAAGAGCGAACTTGAAGTAGACTATGTAGCCTTAGATGAATCTCAAAATATTAAAAATAGTAGATCCCAGACCCATAATGCTTGTATTCAATTACGTTCTGTTCCTAGAAGAAGAATAGCTACTGGTACTCTAGTTGTTAATACTCCCATGGATTTAGTAGGTCAGGTAGCTTTCTTAGATCCAAGAGCTTTGGGTACCGACGTAGAATTTGCTGAAAAGTATGGAGCACCTGGAGGTGTTCGATATGGTAGAGGGAAGGCAAAAGTCTATAGATGGAGACAAGGTGCGGATAAAGAAATAAGAGAAAGATTGGCTACTCATACCTTTTATCTTCAGTATAGAGAAAAAGATTGGGCACCAACTCTGCCTAAAATAGGATATGGGTATCATCCTTTACAATTTACTCCAGCCCAGAAAGCAGAATACAAGAAGATAGTTGATTCTACTATGGAAGAAATCATGTCGGATCCTTCCTTAAAAGCTGCTTGGTTACAGTATTTACAAGTTAGAACAGAAGAAGAAGATGAAGAACTATCTGTAGTAGGAGCTCAAATACTCGCTAAGTTTACTACACTCGAGCAGTTCTTAACAGATCCAACTTTTTCTCCGTTCTTAAAGAAAGCAGATTTAGCTCACTACGACAAGATCTCTCCTAAAGTAGCAAAAATGGACGAGCTTATACAGGCTACTATCAATAAAGGCAGTAAATGTATTGTTGCTACTCATTTTAAAAGAGGAGCACAGCATTTATGGGAAAACTCTAAATTTAAAAATCAAGGAGTTTACTACGATGCGTCTGTAAAACAAAATTTAGTGAGATTTATAAGTGATCCTGATATTAAAGTAATATTTGCTGTTCAGCAGAGTATTTCTGAAGGTTTAAACCTTCAGATGGCATCACGAATAATAATGGCTGATTTGGATTGGACTCCCGGAAAGATGAAGCAGTTAATAGCTAGAATATACCGTCCAACATCCCCAGAAATAGATATGACTAAGACAGTCGATATAGATTTTATATACATGGATGGTTCTGCGGACGTAGCAAAGTTGGCAAGATTGATTCATAAGAGAGCTTTTAATGCTTCCGTACTAGAAGGTTCTCCTGTTCCTTATCCGCCTCCTCCAGCATTTAGTGATACAGTATTCTTCCTTACTCAGAACCAATTAGTTGGTGGTGGCTATTTTGAAGCGGAAAGAAAGCTTAATGATTGGTTTGATAAAGTTGTTGAAGACTCTAGAACTAGAGGTGGGTACGAGCCAATAGTTCCTAAATTAGAAGGGGAGATTAAAGGTAAGAGTATCCAGACTCCTTGGGTTATGGGAATGCCCCTTCCACCAGATGTTGAAGGTGAACCTCTTCCGGAAGTCTTAAGAGCAGAAGGATATAGTCTAGATGATATAAGTGCTGCCAAAGATTTTCTCGAAGGCAAATTTGTAAGAACTGAATTTGGAATAGGTAGAATACAGTCTGCTTATAAATCTAAAGTTAGAATTAGATACGAGGATGGCTCTGTATCTTCAACGAAGATCTTTACAGTAGCCTTATTAGACCAAGCCCAGTTTTCTTCTAAAGAAGCTGCTGCAGAATTTGAAAAAGCTATAAGGACTAGGAACAAAGTTAATTGGAAAAGAGGAGCACGTATAGCAGTTGATATTTCTGGAAAAAAGAAAAAGTTCAAACTTGGTACGGTAATAAGATTTGGAAAAAATACAATGGCTATAGAATACGATAATGGTGAAGTTTCTATAATGCCAACAGATGATAAGAACATATTAGGAAAGGGGGTTGAAGATAAGAATCCTGATACTATAGATGGAGCAGATATCGATAAATGGATTGTTAAAGAGAAATTGGAAGTGCCTAGAAAGAGAGTCGCAGCCGATTTCGATATTGGTGATAGGTTAGTTATCAATATAGGGGATAAGTATTATCTAGGAAAGGTATCCAAGAGAAGGGAAAGAGGAAGTGGTAAGATAATCCTTTTCATAAAATTAGATAGTGGTGATACTGTTAAGATGAGAACTACTTCTCCTAGAATAGTAGGATTCGGAATAGACGAAAGGCATTCAAAACCCGGAACGAAAGCTGATATGGAGAAATGGTTAGTGGTAAAACCAGAACCTAAAAAGGGAAAGGGTAAGGAAAAAGAGGAAGAGGTTCTATTTTTTAGAGTTGGAGATCGTGCTGTTGTAGATTATTACGGTAAGCAAAAAGAATTCTTCATCGGAACTGTAAAAAGGATTAAGGGGAATAAGTTAGTATTGAGATTTGATGACGAGGAAAAGAAAGTTTATAAGATAGATTCTCCTAAATTAATAGGACTTGGAGTTGGTAGAAAGAACTCTAATAGTATTTCAAGAGATAAACTGGATAAATGGGTTACTAAATACAGAATAGGAATGAAGAAAGAAGAGAAATACAATACAGAGTTATCATTTGGTACTCTAAATGGTATTCCAGTTCTTATGGCGGATTCTGATAATCCTAATATGAGTTCTTTAGGCTTTGAACAATTTCCATCCTTCTGGAGGAGACGTATAGTATCCAAAACTGATGGTCTAGAAGTTCTTAGATACTTGGAAAATAAATTTACTATCTCAACTTCAGATCAGTTAAAACAAATATTAAAAACCTTTAAGAAGGTTCCTACGGGAAAGTTTATAAGACCAGTTCAGGATGTAGAAATAACTAAATTACTTAAGCAGATGAGATCTGCAAAACCTTTAGCGAAATTAGGACTGTACTACGCTTATCTGAACTCCAAACATTACTTTGTATCATTTAATAGAAAACTAAAAATGCAAAAGTATTCTGTAGGAGTTAAGAGATTTAGACCATCTAATGCGGAAGTTTGGTACATGCCTTTGAAGAGTTTTAAAGTCTTAAGTAAGGAAATTGGAAAAGTAGAAAAGAGTGTAGAAATCTCAAATTCTGATGCATTTCGAGCTTTTCTACGAGAAGAATTCTCTATAACAATAAAATGATAACGGAGGTGTTAAAGTGAGAAGTGTACGTAATGTTTCATCTAAGAAAAGTGCTCCCCTAAGTTGTAATGGACTGACGATTACAATCGCTCCTGGAAAAGCCGAAACTCTAACTGACGAACAGTATACACTGTTGAGTGCTTCTATAGCGAAGATGCCAGAGTTGATAGCAGGACCTTGGGTTCCAGATTCAGACGATGCGAATCCCACCTATCCGGCAGTTCTTAGTGGGGAAGCAGCGGATGTTCCGGATGGTGTTGCTGTTGGATTTCCTTATTTTGCTACCGATCTTGGAACTTATGGTAAGCAAATAAATTTTATGGATCCTCACTGGGTTGATGGTGCCGGAACTATAGCTATTTCGTCTTCGTCTTCTTCTAGTTCTTCATCGTCCTCAAGTAGTTCCAGTAGTTCAAGTTCAAGTTCTTCATCGAGCTCCAGTAGAAGTTCTTCATCTTCTTCTAGTTCAAGATCATCCAGCTCTTCAAGTTCTTCTTCTAGTTCCTCTTCTAGTTCTAGCTCTTCCTCAAGCTCTTCGAGTCGTAGCAGCTCTTCAAGTTCCTCGTCAAGTAGTTCTAAAATGCCCTAACCATTAAATGAGAGGATGTAGTGGCTAATAAGAAAAGAGCTATTCAAAAGAAAACTATAGAAATACCTTGCCCAAAGAAGAAATGCGGTGGCACAGCCAGAGGGTCTATCTCATATCCATCTTCAATGTATAGAACTATGCGTAATGCTAAGCACATGCTTTACTATTTTGCCAAAAAGCTAAAAAAAGCTACGATAAATCGTTTATTGGAGAAATATAAGATAAGACCCTGGCCTGCCTACAATGCGATCTCTGGAGAAGCCATTTACGCAAAGAAATTAGAAAAGAAAAGGACATTCAAGTGTGATAAATGTGGTTACACTTTCGTTCGAACAGTTAAAATTAATAGTAAAGCTATGCTCCAGAAGAAGATCAAAAGGTTTTTCCTTGCTATCAAGGACGCCTTTAGTATGTTACCAGAGGAAGACAGGTATTGTTATTTTAGTGGTAAAAAGATAACCGTTAAAAAAGTATCTGACCTGTTCGATGATCAAGGTACTAATAAGATAACTTGGCATCACGAAGATGGAAATAGGAGTAACAATCGTCCGGATAACCTCTGGCTGGCCTATGCATTTCACCATAGATCCTCGCACCATGCTATTAGAATGCAATTCCGTGTGCTTAAGAGGGAACTCAAGAAGAAATTGGGAGATATTGTACTACAGAAAGTTTTAGTAGCAGAAAAGAATAAAGTAAAGTTTACTATTAGTACTAAAACTAAAGTTTCTGCACCTTTCTCTGTAAAAGGCAGATCGTTTGCTGCGAAAATTGCTCCTATATCGCCAACTAAATGTAGTGTAACTGTGTCGATGGATCATGGAGCAGAACCCTCTCTTCTTCAAGTTGTTTTGAAACAAGAGATAAAATAGGGGTGCCTATGATAAGTAAAGAATCCCAAAATAGTTTTCGCCATGAAATAATAAGTTCTCTATTATGCATAGAGGGAATTATAAAAGGTAAAATTATTCACAGTGTAGATAAGGATTCTAAGTATCATTCAGTTCTTTGTGAGGCATATAAGGAACTCTGTACCCAATGCGCTCGTATTGAAAATGCTGTGGAGGCTATAGCTCCGAAAGAACCTACAAATTTATGGAGCCGTATAAAAATAATATTAATAGACATGATACGGCTCCTAGAACTTCGGAAACGAAAATGGAAAATATTATAGAATTACAGAAAGTAGAGGTTTGCCAATGGATCTCAATAATGCAATTACAATAGTGAAATTTTTTAGGAATCCAGCTCAAGGTAAAGTAGCGGTTAATCCTGTTATTACTAGAACTATGAAGAAAATAGGAGTAATAGTAAGAAAAGAAGAAGGAGAAGTTCCCCAGGATGGAGAATTCTGGAAAGTTAAGATTCAAGAAGAAATCTGTCAGGGGCAGCCAGAAGGCTGTTTCATACTAGAACCTATTGCCAAAATAGATCCTAAAGATATTATGAAGCTCCTTCCAGGTATGTATGTAGAACAACGGGAAGATAACATTATCGCTATCTTACCAAAAGACAGAAATCGTAACTGGATTCTACCTTTAAAGCATAAAAGAAAGATTCAAGCTTATACAGTAGTAGTAGTGCTAAGCGACAATAACCTCGCAACCCAATAAAATCATTATAGTTTCTTAAAAAATGTAAAGTAACATTGGATAATGATAAATCGTTGAAACTATCAATAATTAGCGGATTGCGAAATGAAAAATGCATAGTCGTCAATTTATTAAAGTAAAATGCAAACAGAAGAATTGTCCACAATTCAAACGATGCCCTGAAATACCTACTGAAATAAATATTGCTAATAGAGATTCTAAGATAACCGTTCTACTGGTTGGAGAAGCTGGAGGGAGAACAGAGGAAGAGGAATGTCAGCCATTCGTAGGGGTTTCTGGGGAACTATTACGCAGAATCATAAGTTATGTTATGGCTGTGTATGGTAAAGAGGTATCTTTTGCTATAAGTAATATCTGCCGTTGTCATCCTACAGACGATAATGGGTCTAATAGGAGACCAACAGATAAAGAAGTTGAAAATTGCATCTATCATCTAATCAGAGATATTGATAGAGTAAAACCTCAACTAATTTGTACTTTAGGGGAAACAGCTCATACTTTATTATCCCCAACATCAGCTCCTCTTAGAGAATCTCATGGAATGATATCCTCTGTAAATATTGCTGGAACTAAATACCGATATATGTGTTCTTATCATCCAGCATCGATAGTAAGAACTCCAGAAGGAATGTATCTTCCATTTCTAATTAATGATCTAAAAGCTGCTTTTAACAAATTGTATTGGAACTTACGTATAGAAAAGTATGAATCCGTGGAATTAGACACTATTAAGAAAGTTAAAAGGACTTTTAGTCAATTTGTTAAAAGGAAAAGTACAGGTTTAGCAGTCGATGTTGAAACATCTTCTTTGAATAGGGTAGCACCTAATAGACTTTTATCCACACAGTTTTGCGATAGTATAGATAAGGTAGCCTATTTCCTACCTTTAGGGCACAAGGACAGTCCTTTTAGTCCTTCAGAACTAAATACTGTATTTGGGTATTTAGCAGATCTTCTAACTAATCCAGATGCTCTATTTAAGTATTGGTTAGCACATCAAGCTAAATTTGAAATAGCAATTTTTAAAAATGTTCTCAATGTAAATATTATCAAGCCAGTCGTCTGTACAATGACCTATGCCTATCTTCTAGAAGAGAGCTACAGTAAAGCAGCTAGAGGGTTTGGCACTTATGGTTTAAAGTATTTATCAAATAGATACGGCTTTACTTATCCGAAGAAGTATGTAGAGGCACGTACGGATCTAGAGAACAAACTGACATACGAAGAATTTATAGATTATGGCACTATGGATGCTTACGCTACTCAGCAATTATTTGAAATATTCAATACAATTGCTGATAGCGAAGATTTGTATAAGAAGAAAGCAATTAGATTACTAATCTACATCTATTCAAGACTATATAAGGTTATAGCCCAAGCTGAAAGGAATGGAATAGCGATAGATTTGTACCGTCTGAGAAAGCTATTGGGTAGGGAAAGCCTTATTAATAGAGGAATGGAAAAGATAGAAAAGAAATTTAGCCGTCTTCCTTCAGTTGTAGAGACTAATAAGAGATTAGCTAGATCTGTTACTTCTGCTCATAATCTATTTGGGTCTCCCTATGTGTTCGATATAAATAAAGAAAAGAGTAGACAAATTCTATTCTCTGAAGTATTGGAATTGGAACCTGTTAAAGAGGGAAAGGAACGTACCAGTTTTGACCAGGAGTTTCAAGATAATTACAAGAGTATAAAAGAGGTATCCCTATTTTCTGAATATATGAAGTTAAAGAAATTGAAGACTTCGTATATCAAGAGCATTTATGAGTTTTTAGATGTAAAAGCCTATCCAGATAATGCTGACGGGAGGGTTCATCCTTCTTTCCATACTGATACTCTTTCTGGAAGATTGAGAGCTGAAGATCCTAATCCTCAGCAAATTCCACGAGGGGATAGCCCTATCAAAAGAGCTGTTAGAAACATATACTGCGCTCCTCCAGGAAGAGTTATTGTTGAAATGGATAATATGGCTAGCGAAGTTAGAAGCTTTGGAAATATCTCTAATGATGAAGAAATGATCAACATCTTCAGAACTGAAAAGAAGCTGAGAGATAAGTATAGAAAGAGAGAGGATAAAGAGAAGCTAAAAGAACTAGCTGGAAGAGGGTTTCATGATAGAATGGCTCAACTAGCAAAGGTTACAAGACCAGAAGCTAAAGTTATAGTATTCGGTGGGATATTTGGCCAGTCTGATATGGCAGCTGCTGCTCAGATGAAATGTACTCCGAGAGAAGCAAGAGAAAAGTATAATAAGATATTTGGAACAATGAAGCAGGCTCAGGAATGGCTCTTGCGTATAGAAAAGGTAGCAGAAAGGCAGCTATATGTAGAAAGTCCTTTAGGAAGAAGGAGGCACCTATATAACTTTCTACTCGGAATGGATAGGATATCTGCTAAGTCTAGAAGAAGAGGAAGAAATAGTCCTATTCAGGGTCTGTCTGCTGATTTTGCTGATATCGCTGCTGGGATATTCTTTGAGGAATATATAGTTCCCAACGAACTAGAAGAAATATGGAAAATTATAAATCTAGTTCATGACGCTTCTTACTTCGATATTCCTATCAAGGATATTAGAAAATTTGTAAAAGCAAGTGAACCTTATTTTACTTCTGAGGTTACAGTTGCTTCCAGAAGGGATTTTGGATATGATCCTCCAATACCAATAGAAGTGGAGTATAAGTTTGGTCTTAATAGTGGGAATACAATCAAATGGGATTTTACTTCTAGTGGTTTGGAAGAGATCATTAAAGAGTTAATAAAGAGGGATAAGAAGAGATTAAAACATTGGCAAAGTCAGCCAGAAAGTGATTAGTTATGAAGAATAGAATTATAGTTTTAGTATGTCTACTGCTAATAATATCATTCGGAATTGGTATGTCTATTGCAGGAGTCTTTGAAAATACTGTTGCAAAATCTTATGGCGGAAAGATTACTAAGAATCTTCTTCCTAATAAAAAACTCGTGAATGTAACTTGGAAGATGGATAGTCTATGGTTTCTTACACGGGATATGCGTAAGGATGAATTTCCTGAAATATATTCCTTCAAGGAAGATTCTACTTTCGGTTTAGTGCAGGGAGAAGTAATTATCGTAGAATCTAAGAAGTAGAATACTAATATTAAACTTGTAAAGGAGTAATATTATGAACAGACTTGGATGGATTCCCGATTTTCCTGACTATCGGGACTTTACTTTTCATGATGTCAAGAAAATCTTACCAACAATAGAGTCTAACTGGGGAGCCACATTGCCCAGCGCAATGTCATTATGCGATAAATTCTCGCCAGTAGAGGATCAGAAAGACTTAGGAAGTTGTACAGCCAATGCTGGTGTTGGGGTTGCAGAGTTCTATGAAAGAAGTATAAACGGAAACTTTACTAATGCTTCTAGGTTATTTCTCTATAAAGTGACTAGAAACCTTATGAAGCTTAAAGGCGATACTGGAGCTTCATTAAGAGCTACGATGGGAGCACTTGTTTTATTTGGAACTCCTCCAGAAGACTTTTATCCTTATAGTGTTTCTAAATTCGATGAAGAACCGCCAGCTTTCTGTTATGCTTTTGCTGAGAACTATAAAACGATAAGCTATTTTAGGCATGATCCTCCTAATATTTCTACAGAGGAACTATTACAGAGGATTAAGACCTCTATATCGTCTGGTAATCCTGCAATGTTCGGATTTACAGTCTATGCCTCTATAGATCAAGCCAATAAGACCGGAAGAATACCTTTTCCATCGGCGAGGGAAAGAGTGCTTGGTGG
>Ga0172381_10003477_pt1 | contig 16658 bp, 15 predicted proteins | sample Leawel6488metaG_FD_119754 | JGI IMG/M metagenome (GOLD analysis project Ga0172381, IMG submission 119754) | Leachate microbial communities from a municipal landfill in Southern Ontario, Canada - Leachate well 64-88 metaG | ecosystem: Engineered > Solid waste > Landfill > Unclassified | place... | reverse complement strand
TGAATATGACTTGGTCGTTCTCGTAGAGCCCCTGCAATAATTCCTTCGACTCGGGAATGAACTTGCCTTCTCCGTGGTTGATTGGGCAGAAAATCTTCTTCACCCCGGCCATAATCTCGCGGTTCTTGGATACTTTGGAAAAACGAATCCACCTGTCCTGGAACCTTCCGATGTCGCTTTGGAAAAGGGTGCAGGTCGGCTTTGCCGAGAAGCTGCCGTCGTCACCGCCCGGCAGCATCCCGCACTTCACAAGCACCTGGAAGCCGTTGCAGATTCCGATTACCGGCTTCCCGTCGCGGATGAACCTGTCGAAATCGTCGCGGAGGTTGAACTTGATTTTGTTTCCAAGGATTTTTCCCGAAGTGATGTAATCGCCGTAGGAGAAGCCGCCCGGGATGACCGCAATGTCGTAGTCTGAAAGCTTCCTGCGCTTCTCCAAAAGCTCAAGTATGTGCACGCGCTCGGCCGAGGCTCCCGCAAGCTCGAAGGCGTGCGCCGTCTCGACGTCACAGTTTATCCCCGGTGCTCGTAAGACGAGCACCCTGAGGGCATCGGCCTTTGGATTTTCCTGTGCAGGTTTCTGAATTGCCATTTTGGTCTTCCTTTCGTTCACTTTTTTACTTACCAATCCATCGGCGCTTTCCACGCCTGCTTTAGCTTTGAAATTTCAGCGGAAATTGCGGTCTTTCCTGAAAGTCCTGCAACAGCAAATTTCTTGTCCGCAGTGACCGAACCGATTCTTGCAACCGGCAGGCCCTTGAGTGTTTCTTCGAACTTTGCCGCATTCGCAGGCTCGACTTCCACTACGAACCGCGAGTTGGATTCGGAAAGCAGGACGAAGTCGTCGCGCTTTTCTCCCTCGTAACTCACTTTGCCCAGTGAAATCTCCGCTCCAAGCTCGGAGCCGAAGCACATCTCGGCAACAGCTACGCCGATTCCACCTTCGGAGCAGTCGTGGCAGGCTCTGACGAGGCCGGAGTTGATTGCCGAGTGCATTGATTCGAAAATCTTTTTGGATTCCTTGGCATCAACTTTGGGAGCGGAACCAGTTCCGGCTTCCACGCCATTTAAATAATAATATTGCGAGCCGCCAAGCTCCTCAAAGGTCTTTCCGACCAAGTAAATTGCGTTTCCTGCTTTCTTGAAATCCGCAGTCACGGCTTTGCGCACGTCCGGAACCTTCGCAGCAGCGCTAATCAAAAGAGTTGGCGGGATTGCGATGGTGCGGTCGGCAAGCTTGAACTCGTTGTGCAGGCTGTCCTTGCCGCTCACGAACGGGGTCAGGTATTCTACTGAATAATCGTAACAGGCCTTGCACTCCTCAACTATGTCGCCAAGGTTCTCCGGGTTCTTCGGGCTTGGGGCGCAGAAGTTGTCCAAAAGAACTGTTTCGGCAGGGTTCCCGCCAACGCAGACAACGTTGCGCAGGGCCTCGTTGATTGCGCTTGCCGCCATCGCATAGGCGTCGATTGTGCCGTAAAGCGGGTTCAGGCCGTTTGCAACAGCTATTCCCTCGTAGGACTCCACAAAAGGCTGGAGCACCGAGGCGTCGCCGTGGCCGTCCATCAGCTTTCCGTTCATCGACTTGATTACGTTGTGCGCCTGCACCTCGTGGTCGTACTGCCGTACGGTCCATTCCTTGGAGCAGGTGTTCCACCCGGAAAGAATTGAGATGAGTTGGGCGGAAACGTCTTTTGGAGTCGCAATCTTCTTTGCGTCCTTCGCATTTCCAGTTGCAGAATCCTTTGCTTTCCTTTTCTTTGCAACCATTTTCTTTCTTGGCACGGCACGGTGCACGAAATCGCAATCCAAATCACAAATTACATCTTGGCCGTGCTTGACTACAAGGCGGCCGGTGCCGGTAATCTTTCCGATGACTACGGCCTGCACGTTCTCGCGCCTGAAAAGCTCAACAAGCTCCGCTACTTTTTCCTGCGAAACCGAAAGAATCATCCTCTCCTGCGACTCGGAAACCCAGATTTCCCACGGCTTGAGTCCCTTGTACTTCAGAGGAGCCTTTTCCAGCCACACTTCGCAGCCAAGACTTTCCGCCATCTCCCCAATCGCTGATGAGAAGCCGCCTGCGCCGCAGTCAGTTACGAAGTTGTAAAGGTGCTTGTCGCGCGCCTGCAGCAAGCCGTCCATTACCTTGCGCTCCTCAATCGGGTTGCCGATTTGGACCGCGCCGGTGCAGGCGTTTGCGTCAAGCTCGATTGACGAGAAAGTCGCGCCGTGAATCCCGTCGCGGCCGGTCTCCGCGCCAACGACTACGATGGCATCGCCTTTCTTGGCGGCCTTTTCGTGCATACCGCGAGGCATGAAGCCGCCAGTTCCGCAGAACACTAGCGGTGCGCCAAGGTAGTTTTCGTGGAAGTAATACCCTCCATTAATTGTGGGTATCCCCATTGGGTTGCCATAGTCGCGGACTCCTGCGACCACTCCGCGAAGTATGCGCTTGGGAGCAAGGATTCCTTCGGGAACTTTCGAACTGTCAAAGTCAGGAGGCGCGAGGCAGAACACGTCGGTGTTGAAGTAGGGTTTTGCTCCAAGGCCCGCTCCCAAGACGTCGCGGATTACCCCGCCCACTCCGGTGTTCGCTCCTCCGAACGGGTCAAGTGCGGACGGGTGGTTGTGAGTCTCTGCCTTGAACGCGAAGTCGTACTTTTCGTTGAACTTGACTATGCCCGCATTGTCCGAAAATAGCGAGACGAGCCACTCATCCCCGCGCTTTCCAAGCTTGGCCTTGATGTCCATCGTAGCTTTCCGTATCAACGAGCGGAACAGGCCGTCAATTTTCTCGGTCTTGCCAGAGCCATTGTCGTAATCAATCTCAGCAGTGAACGTCTTGTGCTTGCAGTGCTCGCTCCAAGTCTGGGCGATGGTCTCAAGCTCGGCCTGCGTCGGGTTCCTTTTGAGCTTGACGAAGTGGTCCTGGACCTTCTTCATCTCAACAGCATCAAGCGAAAGGAGCATGGAAGCCGAAAGCTGGTTAAGACCGTCCTGGTCCAGTTCCAAAAAGTGCACGGCTTTCTCGTTGTCCATGGAAAATAAACTCACTTTACTATCTCGAATCTCTGAATCATCGCGTTTGCAAGGAGGCCTTTGGAAATCTCCCTGACTTTGTCTTCGGAAATGCCATCAAAAGCAAATATCCTTGAACTCCTGACGTGAATCGCGCCATTCGCAACCCCAAGCACGTCAGCTGAGCCTTCGGATGCAGCTGCGCCGGTGTTGTCAGTGACTCCATCGAGGAACCTGACTTCGGACTTGGGCCAGCTTACCTTGAGGATTGAAGAATCAATGGAGTATTCCTGGATTACCGGGTCGCAGAAGAGCTGCTCTGCAAGCGTGACCAGCTTGTCCTGAGTAAGTTCGATAGAATCGGATGAGAGGTAATAGACTTCGGCCATCCGCACTTGCTTCAGGCCGCTTATTCCGAGGTCGGACTTCGCCCCTGATTGCACGCCTTCGGCTACCGGGTCCCTGCAGCCCTTCTTTGTGGTTACTTCTATCCTGTGAATCTTGCCGGATTTTGCCAATTGTTACACCAATTCAGCCACGAAGTTCGTCGTCGGCTGCGAATACCTTGTCTGAGACCTTCTTTTGGTACTCGGAAATCTTTGCGCCAAGCTTGGAGTCGCCGGTTGCAAGGATTTTTGCAGCAGCAAGGCCCGCGTTCTGCGCGCCAAGGATTGTCATGTGCGAGATGCCGGAAGGCATGCGCAGGCAGGAGAAGATGTCATGCTCGTTGTCCGAGTTGGGGATGGTGACTATGGGAAGGCTAGTTGTGCCCGCAAGCATCCCCGAAAGCGCGTTGGACATCCCGACTACTGCGATGATTACGATTTTTCGCCCTTTCTTGGACTGATTTTCGTACTCCTTTGCAATTGAAATCGCGGTCTCGGGTGTCTTGTGTGCTGAGGCAACTCGCATCTCGTTGGCAATGCCGAACTCTTTGAGGGTTTCTGCGACCTTCCTTGCAGTCTCGGCGTCTGATTTTGAGCCCATCATTATGACTGCCAAAGGCGCACTTGACGTTGCCATACGAAAACCCCTCGACCCTAAGCTTGAGAATGTGCCAAAACCGCCCGAGAAACGGGCGGCTTATAGTAAAATTGTATTGGCCGACGTTTAAAAGCCCTGCACCGAAGGCACAAGCAACTACTCATTTCCGTTTCTGGCTAGTTGTACACTGATGGTATTTTTCGTGCACTTCAGGAAACGGACGGGCGTAAAAATCCAGGTCCTTTAGAAACGACGGGTTCTCTGAAAGTACTATGGAGCCGTGGCCAAGCAGGTTCACCGCAAAATTCGTCGCGCTCTTTTTTGGCATTACTTTCCGGATGGCGTCAACTTCCTCCAACGCCCCGCAAGGTATCGGTTCAGAGGTGAACGGAGCGCCCTTTATGTAGGTGTGGGAATGGAGAATGAAATTTACGTTCGGGTAGTGCTGATACAACCGTACCTGGATAGGCGTGTCAACTGACGGCTTGTGCTCGCCATAAAAATGCACTGGCAACTTCTCAGGATGCACCGCAACAAAACTCTCCGGCCCGATGTCCCGCTTGTCGACGTTGCGTCTTGATACGAAAATCAGGCCGTCTTTTGCCCTCATTGACGGAAATCCCTTCATACACCGGGTTGAATCCTCGTCAGCCCTAAAAGAGGCGTTGCCAAGGAACCTGCCAGACGAATCAAAACTGGTGTGTATGATGTCGTGGAAAGTATCCGCGTGCTTGCGGACAATCTTGAAAAACTCTCCGTGCTTTGGAACCGAGATAGCTTCTCCGACTGAACGGCTGTTTACGCGTGTGAACCCTTTCAATTGCTTGACTCTTTGTGCAAGCACCTTGCCCACGTTCTTGAAATCCGGGTGGTGGTCAAGATAGACGTTGCCAAGCGGGTCAAGCACCCTGCCATGAAGCACGTTGTTTTCGTTCTCTGTGAACTCCAAAAGCAGGTTGCTCTTGTTCTTCAAGGCGCGGCCAAGCAAATCCTTGAACGCATAGTCATCCCCACGCCTGTTCCTCTTGGAGGACACGAGTATCATTGCCGGATTGTTCTTCTTAAGGTCAAAAATCAGCTTCGGCTTGTCATTCGGGACGTTAGCAAACCAGTATACTGTATTGTATTGCCGGGCGTTGTCTACGTATTTTCTTATGTCCTCGAACTTCCCACCGTTTATGTACTCGATTTTCCTGTCGCCGAGGCCGTCGTAGATGGCTTGGGCTATCTTTGAAGGTTTGCCGCCGCTGTCATCGAACGTCCCTGCAAGGAAAAGTGTCTTCTTTCCAACAGGCTTGGACTCCATCTCACAGCCAAGAGGTTCGTTTACCAAAGCAAATCAGGCCTCAATCTTCCGTCCAGTCAGCTTCTCATACGCTTCCAAGTACTTCTGAGTCGTCCTGTCGATGACATTCTGCGGAAGCTTGGGCGCTGGAGGCTTCTTGTTCCAGCCAATCGAAGAAACGTAATCCCTCACGAACTGCTTGTCGTATGAGGGCGGGTTCATTCCCGGCGCGTAAAGCTCTGCAGGCCAGAACCTGCTTGAGTCCGGCGTAAGGGCTTCGTCGATAAGGATGATTTTGCCGTTGGTACCATCGCTTCCTTTTCCGTTTCCGCCGAGGTAACCGAACTCGAACTTGGTGTCGGCAATGATGATTCCCTTCTTTGCCGCGTAGTCCGAGGCGAACTTGTAGAGCTTGATTGAGTATTCCTTAAGAGTTTCGAAAGTCTCGGTGCTTCCAACGATTTCCTTTGCATTGGACTCGTTCACCGGCTCGTCGTGGCCTACCTCGGCCTTGGTAGTTGGGGTAAAGATGGGCTCGTCAAGTCGTTCGGACTCTTTCAGCCCCGGCCGCAGTTTGATGCCGCAGACTTCGCCGGAATCGCGGTAGCTTGACCAGCCCGAACCGGAAAGGTAGCCGCGAACCACGCATTCAAGCCGGATTGGCGCGGTCTTTTTGACTAGGCTTGAGCGTGACTTGAGCAAGTCAGGGTAATCGGAGAACGGCTTGGGATAAGTGGACACGTCCGAGGAAAGGAAGTGGTTTTCGACAATGTCCTTGGTCTTTTCAAACCAGAATGCCGAAATCTGGTTGAGAACCGCACCCTTCTGCGGGATGGGGTCGTCAAACACCACGTCGAATGCGGAAAGCCTGTCAGTTGCGACTAGGACTACCTTGTCGCCTGCATCGTAAACGTCGCGGACTTTTCCGCGTGCAAGAAGCTTAGCTCCTGAAATGTCGGTCTGGTAGACTGGCTCGACCGGGTTGAGTTCCTTCAGCTTGCCCATAAAAATCACGACTTAGATTCTGATTCTTTAAGTTTTTTATCAATCCAATCCTGTAATTCTTTCTCTTGTTTTTGTACGGTTTTACCTACTGAACCAGTATTCCACATTTCTTTTAGCAATTCTAAACCTTTTCTTAACTCTTCTCGCAAGAGAAGCGCTTCTTCATTAGCTGCGTCTTTTACCTGTTTCATTCGGATTTCAGTGCATAAACCATCTAACTTTTTAACGTCATTATCTGATGGGTTCTCTGGAAACTTAAAACCATACACCGTATCTAGTATGTTAAGTGCTTTTTGTTGAACTTCAAAATCGTTCAACGCACTATCATAAAATTCAGAATCTACACCAACACGCACGTATTTTCGGTAAAGCGCGCTAGATGGATATTTTTCGTCAAATTCATGGACAACATTATTTCTTATTGATTTGAAATGCTCAATTCTTGAGAAAACAGGTTTAGCGAAAACGCCGAACAGAGACAGTATTTTTAGCATAAGACCCGCATTAATGCGATCTAACTCTTTTTTTGTTAATGAATTGACACTACCAGAATCAGCACCAGAACATTTTTTTAGAACAACCGTTAATTCCGCAGTAAGAAGTCGGTTTATTTCTGAATCTAATAGAGAAAACGCTTCAATAAATGAAGAACTTTCCGCTAGCGCATTTATTTCTTTTTCAATGCCTTCAACACCGAATTCACTGAACGGACTATCTGTCACAATTACACCAAACTATGCAAAAATTATGAAATCGCGCTCAGGCCCCACTGACACTGAGATTATCGGTATTCCCGAAAGCTCGCTGATTTTGTTGACGTAGGCAAGCGCGTTCTTTGGAAGCGCGTCAAGGCCCTTGGTTTTTCCTTCCTTGGCTACTTTTGCCCAGCCCGCCTCGTCCAAGTCCTCAAAGCCGGCCATCTTCTGGTATACTGGCTTAGCTTTCTCAGCTGCAACGGGGTCAGCGGGGTACTCGGTGACTTTCTTGCCATCGATTTCGTATGAATCGCAGAATGAAATCTCTGGCTGTCCGCCAAGCACGTCAAGCTTGGTGATGTGCATCCCTGAAAACCCGTTCAAGCGGTTTGAGAAGCGAAGCGCGACTAGGTCAAGCCAGCCGGTGCGCCTTGGGCGGCCGGTTGTTGTTCCGAACTCGCCGCCCTTGGTGCGAAGCTCATCAGCGACTTTATCTGAAAGCTCGGTCACGAACGGCCCCGAACCTACGCGCGTGCAATACGCCTTGACTACGCCCTCGACTCGGTCAATTGAGCGCGGAGGCACTCCGACTCCGACGCAGGCTCCGCCTGCAATCGGGTGCGAGGAAGTCACGAACGGGTAAGTGCCAAAGGAGTTGTCCAAGAGCGCGCCTTGGGCGCCCTCGAAAAGAACGTTCTTGCCCGCATCCAAGGCTTGGTTGACTTCAAGGTTAACATTGGCTTGGAATCCCTCGAAGAAAGACGGAATCGCCTCAAGCTCCTTTATGGACTTGCGGGTTTGCTCGTCAACCTTGATGTTGTACATCTTCTGGAGGATTTCCTCGTGAGCGTGAACCGCGTTCTCAAGCTTCTTTGGCCAGTCCTTTGCAAAAACGTCGGTAAACATCAAGGCAGTGCGAAGCGCCAAGTCCGAGTAAGCAGGACCGATGCCGCGCTTGGTAGTGCCAACTGCCTTTCCTTTCTTGGACTCTTCCTGCACTCCATCCAAAAGCCTGTGTGTTGGCAAAATCAGCGGAGTGCGGTAAGCGATTCCGAGTTCCTTCGGAGTGACCTTGATTCCTGCTTTCTTGACTTCGGCCATCTCTTCTTGCAGCGAAAGAAGGTCAAGGACCACTCCTGCTCCGATAAGCGAGCGCTTGCCGCGGATTACTCCGGATGGAAGCAGGTGAAGCTTGAATTTCTTGTCGCCAACGATTACGGTGTGGCCTGCATTCGGGCCGCCCTGATACCTTACGACGATGTCGCTGCGTTCGGCCAGGACATCAACTATCTTGCCTTTTCCCTCGTCTCCCCACTGGGCCCCTACGATTACTGTTGAGTGAGGTTTTTGAGGCATTTCACTTTTCATAAGAAGCCACTTTTGACAAGAAAATATGTCTGGCGACGATTATTAACCAAATGTGCCAGCATATATCTTAAGCAAAAACGTGATAAAAACATGCCTCCGAACGCGGTAAAGACGATTAGAGACTGCATATTCTGGCAATACGCGAAGCTCATCTCAAAATCCGCAGATGTCGGTATCGAAGGAACGGACGCGCGCAGGTTCCAGATGAGCAAATTCCAAGCCCTCAAGCACGGCTCAATCACATGGTCAACGGCCATACGGGAGTACCTAAAAGAGAAGGAAAACCCCGATGCCTGCGGGTATTGCGGCAGGACGGGAATGAAGCTGACCTGCGAGCACATACTGCCCAAAAGCAGGGGCGGTCCGGACACGGCTGACAACGCCATAATGGTATGCGCTGAATGCAACTCAAGGAAAGGCGCCAAGAGACTGTTCGAGTGGCACGGGCTTGACAACAAGGACTCCATACCTCGGATTGCAGAGGGAAAATATCTGAAGCTTCTCTACTCTCTCCACGAAAAGCAGGGAACCCTTGACTGCACGCCGGAAGAAATGTGCCCGCGCTGCGACTTGGGACCTAGATGCCCGATTAAGAAAAAGTTGACTGTGTTTTGCCTAGAAGGCTGCTTCAAGTAATATGTCCGAATTTCATCAAGACAAGGTAGCTAAACAAAATGTCAGAAGCTATACTCGCAATAATTATCGGCGCAGTTATCGTGCATCTAGTTGTTAGTCCAATTCTTGAAGCAGTATTGGTACCAGCCATTCAAAACTCAACTGGTCTGGAAAAATATCCATTAATCGGAATCGAAATAATCCTTGGAATTCCCACTGACCTATATAAAATCGTACTAAAAGTTATGTTCTGGTTATTTACACTAGTCACAGCAGCAGATAGGTAGCAAGAATCAAGGGTACCTTAAGGGATTCGAAGCACTTGTTTCCATTCGTCTGATGGTTTCTGGTTTCAGTGAAATTAGGAAATCTAAATCAACAGGCTGATAGTTTGTCAATTCAACACTGACATTTATCGTTTTCTTTTCTCCATTTATGAATGGATAATTCTTAATATCATTATTGTGCACGTGACCGTGGATTATCCAGCCACCCCATTCCAAAGGTAATCCGTTCGGCGAGTGAATCAGGAGAAACTTGTATCCACGATAATCAATTATCGAGTAATCTTTTGCAGTTACTCCCCGTTCGTGATTTCCTCGAATGTAATCAATTTTCCCATTCAAGTGACTCAACCAATAGGGTGGTGGTCTTGAGCCACGGCCGAAAGAGAGGTCGCCTAAAAAGTATACTTTGTCCGAAGGTTTTATTGTATAATTCCAGTTTTTCAGCAAAACGTGGTTCATTTCCCGGACTGATGAAAATGGTCTTGCGCAGTACTTTATGATATTCGTGTGGTCCAAGTGTAAATCAGAGGAAATATACGTCTTTTTTCCTTCATCAAAATTAGGCTGATATAACTCAAAGCCGTTCTTTCTCCGATATTCAGATAATGTTGACGCCCATATTTTCCTATCAAGCGCTTGGGTACGATTAAGAACTTTTTTCAGAGGTAAATCGTATTCAAAAACAATCTTGCGACTGTCATTCAGCAAGGTTATCCTAAGAGCATCCAACTTTCGTAAAAACCACTGCTTCTGTTGCTGTTCTTTGAATAGGAAAGGCAGCAATTTGCCTAGAAAAGATTCGTTTTTCCCGCTTATGAACGTGCGAATTGCATTTGCTCTAGAAATAACATGATTGGCAATAGTAATGTGAAACCAAGGCTCAACATTGTGCTTGTCCCATGGTTTGCTTGATGGTACTGCTTCACTCAAGTCGCGCAATAGTGTATTCCTTAAATCAAGCAATTCTTTGGAAGGAACGACTTTCAAGGCAAAAACATGCCCGCTGCCATCACCATTTTCCTTTAATTCAAACCCATTGATGATAAAAGAAACCGAATCGAATTTCTTAGCGGTTCTTTCGATTATTTTCGCTAAAGAATCGACGGAAGTATTACCAAGTAAAAAGTCGCCGTAAATAGTCAAATGTGGAATTACATTCTTATCGCGCAGGTGAAGTTCCTTCCTGACTTCCAAGATTTTTCTTTTAATACAACCTTTCCCCGAAGCAATACGAAGTTCAATCAGCATGGCAATGACCTAGGCATCACGTTAAACGTTCATCCGGTCGCGTTCCTTTACTGCTCTTGGTTGAACCAACAGCTAATAGAGGATTAAGCAACGTCAAATTTCCATCCTTCAGCCCGGCACATTTCGAGTATGTTCAGACAAGCAATAGAATAATCCTTGCAAACAAATGGGATTCTTACCCTGTTTCCCCTGAGACGCTCTTCCGTAACAATTATCCTGATTTTTGTGACTGGCGCCAATGTTTGCTGGGGATCTTTCCCCATTTCCACTGCCAACGCAATGACGAACGGGTCCGCCGAAGGGACTTCACTGTCTGGGTTGGCCAACGAAGGATACTTCTTTAGTATTGTTCTTACAAGTTCAATCTGGTTCGCAGTAAGCGGCCTGAAGAGTTTTTCCTGTTTTTGAACCCAGTCTTTTAATGAGTCGTCAAGAACCAGTATCTCTTTTCGAACCTCGTGTGGGGAGAATAGAAAGCCTTTGCCTATCAGCTCCTCTATTTTTTTCCAAATGCCGGGAAACACATCTATCGGATACTTTCGGTTTAGCTCTATGAGTGACGAAGTGTCTATGATGTAGTAGGTTATCTTGCTCATTTTCTGGCCTTGCTCGTGACTTTTTCTAAGTTCTTTGACTTGATTGACAAGTAGTTCAATGCGTCACTGTGGGTTATGAATCCCTTTTCCATGTTGCTTATGACGAGTGACACGAATTTTTGGCCTTTTTCACTCATGCAGGTCCTATCTGCGCTTTTGCCAAAACCGCCGCTTTTTTTCCCCTTTGTTTTTATGTTATTAGGTTTGTACCTGTCAAGAACTGCTGCCAGTTGTTTTTGGGTAATATAGCCAAATTTGGCCATGTTGTAAAGCAACATTGCCTTGCTAAGCTTGTAAGTCCTTGAGAACTTGTTCAGAGTTTCCGTTTCGATTATAACTGACTTGTTCGAATTGAAAATGTTTCGAGCCATCGCTTCGGGAAGCAAAAAGGCGGATGCAAACTCATTGCACCATTTTTCGACTTTTTCAATGTCGCGTACGGCTAACGCGTTTTCAGGCATGCTTATTCCGGATTCCTGCAATAGGATGTGACCAAATTCGTGCATAAGCGTGAATATTCTCGCGTCAATCGCGTCTTTTGAGTTTACAACTATGATTGCAGGTATGTCATCTACAAGAGTGAAGCCGCGAGCGTCATCTACTGGCATTGAAATTTGAAAGATGAGGATATTTTTGTCCTCGATGACATCACGTAAAAAGTTGAACACGTCATATGGCGACTTCAGTTTTTTCTGTTTCTCTTCGTTAAAAATGAACTCTTGGCGGTAGTGTTCAGCCAAAACCAACGGGTTATTTGAAAGTGTAGATTTAGGTAAGGTAAAACTCGTGGCGGCATTAACATTATCTGAAAGTTCTTTGCTCACTCGTTGGAGCCGTCTTGCCCTCCGTATTGCGAGAATAGTTTTTTTATCAAATTTTCCAACCCTGCCGGGGAGCATCCTGTAGTCCTTTGGGAGTGGTTTTTCAACAGGCGGTATTGATAAAAAGAATGCTGCAAGCGGCCGTTTAATTGAGACGGCCAACGCTTCAAGTTGGTTTAATGTGGGATTTATTTTTCCACTAATCCAGCCACTCAACGTAATCGGGCTTATTTCGAGTCGTCTCGATATCTCGTCAGTAGTCCAACCAGAACTTTCAATGGCCCATTTCATTACCGCGGGCTCGACCGGCACACTAATAGTTCTGTTTCGGGGCATCTTGTTCTGACCAATTCTTTTGAACATTTCTATTTCCAAGACTGAATTCTTATTCTTTTTCTTGCATGATTTCCGGTACTCAAGTCAGGATTTCATCCAGTCTCTTTTCCTTGACTGCCCTTTGCAGCTCATATGCGAGGCGCTTTCCTGCGCTCATCTGCTCGCCGTAAAGGTAGCCCGTGTATGGAGTGAACTGGATTCCGGGCGAGCCGGGCATCCTCATAGAAACGTCAAAGACCACTGCCACTTTCTTGGGCGGACCGGGAAGAACCGCGCACTGCAAGGCAAAAGGCCCGATTATTCCGGGCGCGTACTCCTTCTGGCAGGCTGCAGCGAACTTTTCGCCCATCTCCTGGCACTGGCCGACCATCGACTCTAGGATGGTCACTGCGTAGTGCCCTGATTCCTCGAAAGAGGGCGACATGAATTGCGAGACCTTCTGCTGCAAGTCAGCGGGAAGCCGGAGGAAGCCGTCGATGCTGGTCTGCCTGCGGGCATCCGTTCCAAGAATCTCGGTACGGCCTGACAGCGGCGAGTAAAAGTAATTGAAATTGACTGGCACTCCGATTATGAACTCCTCGATTACCGCTTGGTCAAGGGCGGCTTTTGTTATTTCTCCGCGCTTGATTTTTTCCTTGGCTGTAGCCTCGAAGTCCTTTGCGCTTGATGCGAAGAAGAATGAGCGTTCGAAAGTGCGCTGGGCCTCACTCACCTTTACTATGCAAAGCCGGTCGATTTCGGAAGCGGACTTGAACTGCCTTGGGAAGCGAACACCCGCTTTTTGCATCAGATAGTACTGGTTGCGCGGCTGGGTGCGCTCTTCAGCGCGAAGCAGGTTGCGCGAGCCAAGAATTGGGACAGCAAAGTCGTTCTCAATGGCATCGTAGTTGAAATTTGTATAGACTTGGAACGAGCGATGCGGGACGAAGACCGAGTTGCGCTTTTGGAGTGCGGAAATGGCGTCCTTCTTTAGGATGTCGGAGAATTTGTCCAGAAGCAGGACTTCGTCAACCACTCCAAGTGTGCGTTCTCCTTCCTTGCGGGTCTTGTAGGTCTGGGAATAGACCGAGTCGCGTCCCTTCTCGCAGACCACAAGAGTCTTGAATCCCATCGCCTTTGCTCCGGCGCACACTTCAAGTGCGGAGTGCGAGCCCAGGACTGCGACAGTAATGGGTTTTTTTGGGTCGATGAGTTTGGAAGCGTCTTTCATTTCGGTTTTCGCCTTTTTCGCTGTTTGCCTTTGGTTTCGATTCTGTTTCCTTTTCCTATCCGAGGATTTCGTCAAGCCGCTCTTGGTTGATTGCGTTCTTGATTTCAACCGCAATGCGCCTTCCGGTGCTCATCGGAGTGCCATACATCAAATCAGAGTACGGCGAGCCTGAGATGAACAGGTTGGTGCCTGCGACGATGCGAGCTGAAATCTCGATTACGTAGAACTTCAAGTCGGGAGTGACCACGGTCTCAAGGCAGAATGGTCCGAACAATCCTTTTGGTCCTGCGATTTTCTTGGAGTACGCGACTACGCGCTCTCCCATCTCGTAGGCTTCCTGGAGCATCGACTCGCGAAGCACGAGGGAGTAGTTGCCAATCACGACGAAGGAGGGCTCGATGTCGATGTTGCGCTGGTTGCGAAGCGGGATGCGTCCAAGCGAGTCCACGTTGGTCTCGTAGCGCCGGTCGATGCTTGTGACCTCGAGCTTGCCTGTAAGCGGCGAGTAGAAGTAATGGATATAGACCGTGTTCCCGACTATGTATTCCTGGATTACGAAGTCGCTTCCCTTGACGCGGCTGCCCTGCTCGTTGAAGTCCTTCTCGTTCTTGCACAGGAAGTAGCCGCGGCCGCCTGCTGCGCCGAAGAGCTTGATGATGACCGGGCGGTCGATGTGGCTTGCGGAGGAGAACTGCTTGGGCACGTTGAGCCCGGCGTTCTTCATCCACTCGAGCTGCTTGAGCCTGTCGGACTCCCAGTCAAGGACCTTCTTGTTTCCGTAGTACATCGCCTTGATGTTGCGGTTCTGCTCCATCCCAAGGTGCGCGACGAAAGAGCCGTGCGGGATGAGGATTGTGTTGTCCTTGATGAGCTGGAGCTCGATTTTCGGGTAGTCGGAAAGGTTGTCAACCACTATGGCCTTGTCGGTGAGGTGTTTGTAGAACTCGGTGTAGAGACGGTCCTTTCCCTTGCGGCAGATTGCGGTTGTCTTGAAGCCCTCGTCATGGGCTCCCTTGAAGATCTGGAGCGCGGTGTGGCTTCCGATTGTCCCTATGCGATACTCTTTTTTAGTCATAAAACGTATTTCACATCACAAATGCAAGTTCTGGATTTTTTGTTGGTTTATTTACCTATTTTTTGGCCGCCGAGACTTTTGCTGAAGAGGCTTTTTCCGAAGCTGCAACAATGGAATTTATTTTCCTTGCCATCGCAACGGCCTTTTCCTTTGCAAGTCCGGTGTGCGTGGATGCATCCAGCATTCCCGGAATGTCAGCTGGCTTGACGTACTTCGTAATCCTGCCGTCGTAGCGCAGGATGTCGGCAAGCGGGTTGGGTTTCCCGGCCTTGACCGAATCCCAGGCCTTCATGCAGGCCTCGCGGATGACCTCGTGCATGTCCTGCCTGTTCGCGCCCCTGCGCGCAAGCTCCGCAAGAAGGATTTCGGTTCCTGAGAACTGCGAGTAGTCGGAGAAGTTCTTCCCGACCTTGCCGTAGTTGATTACGATTCCGCAAAGGACCTTGTTTGCTGTAAGGAGCATCTCGTCAAGCGCAAGGAACGCCTCGGGAATTGCGATGCGGCGGTTGGCGGAGTCGTCCAAAGTACGCTCCAGGATTGCGTTCGAGGCGTTCTCAATCGCAGTCTGGGGCATTGCCTGCACGAATCGTGAAAGCGAGCAGATTTTCTCGCTGGCTATGGGGTTTCTTTTGAACGGCATCGCGCTTGAGCCGACCTGCTTCTTGCCAAAAGGCTCGGAAAGCTCTCCGAACATCGGCGACTGGAGGATGCGGAAATCAAGGGCCATCTTTGCAAGGGACTGCGAAGTCTGCGCCAAGGCGCAGAGCAGTTGGTAATCCTGTTTTCGGGGGTAAGTCTGGGTGGAGACTTCGAACGCAGTCAGGCCGAGCTGCTTCATCGCAAGCTCTTCCATCTGGCTTGGGCTCAGCTTCGTGCCCTTGAGGACTTCAGCGTAAGATGCCGAGGTTCCTACTGCGCCCTTGAACCCTTTTCCCTTGAGGCTGCGCTCAAGGCTTTCGATGACTTCAAGGTCAGCAAGCAGGTCCTGCGCGTAGATTGAGAAGCGGTAACCAATGGTCGTTGGCTCTGCAGGCTGGATGTGCGTGTAGGCCATGCAGGGCTTTCCTGCGTTCTCCTCGATGATTCTGGCCAGGGCGCCCAAGACTTCGATGATTCTGGCCTTGATGACTGCCAACGCCTGCCTTTGCTGTAGTATCTGGGCGTTCCCTAGGATGTCCTCGCTGGTTGCTCCCAAGTGGATTTTCTTCCCGCCCTTTCTGCACTGCTCGGAAAAGCACCGTATTTCAGCAACAACGTCGTGTCCGGTATCCTTTTCGATTTCCAAGCTCCTTGCAACGTCAATCTTCTCGCAGTGAATCAGGATGTCCGCCAATTCGTCCTTTGAGAAGATTCCCGCCTTGCTTTGGGCGGATGCAAGTGCGCACCACACTTTTCTCATCGAAAGACGGGTGTTGCGCTCTGAGAACGCCTGCCGCATTGCCGGCGAGCCGTACCTAGAGTAGAATGCTGAAGAAAAAGAGTCAACCGCGTTGGGTTGTTTGGCGTCCAAGTCCATGAACAATATTGAACTTGAAGCGATTTAAAGGTTTAGAGGGGTAAAAAAGCCCGAAAAAAGCCCCTAGCCTGACGATGGCTGCTGCCGGCAATCGAAATATGCTTAAAGCCCTTAAGCCGAAAAGCCTGTATGACCCCGAATGAGGCGCACCTGACTGAAAAGACGCCATCGTCTGCAGGGCTTGGAAAGAAGTCTTGGCCGGTTGGGATTGGAAAGACCGACGAGACAGGTGCAGTTGCACGAGTATTCAAGTTCAGCGGCATCTCAGGCGACGAGGCGCTCAAGGTCTCGCTGAGGCTCAAGCGCACGATGCAGGAGCAGAAGAACGTCCCCATCGCGAAGCTGATAAAGGAATCCGCCCTGAGGCACGGCAGGACTGCGGTCGCTGAGGCGTACGTGCCATACGAGAACATGACGCTTGCGCAACTTATCCAGGACAATAGTACGATGGCAAAGGACCTGCTGAACATCCACACCAACGTGCGCATAACAGGGCTGCGCATCCCGCCGTGCAGGCAGAACTTCATAGACAAGGCAGACAAGGTGACAAGGCGGATGCTGGACGCGGCGCTTGAGAAGGCCGCACTGAGGATGGA
>Ga0172381_10003476_pt1 | contig 16661 bp, 21 predicted proteins | sample Leawel6488metaG_FD_119754 | JGI IMG/M metagenome (GOLD analysis project Ga0172381, IMG submission 119754) | Leachate microbial communities from a municipal landfill in Southern Ontario, Canada - Leachate well 64-88 metaG | ecosystem: Engineered > Solid waste > Landfill > Unclassified | place... | reverse complement strand
TGCGCGTCGGGCGTTCGAAAAGTGATTGCCGGATTGCAGCCTAGTGCATCGGGGGGAGAAGGAGCGCAGGTACCACACCCGGAGTTGGTTACGGAAATATCCACCCATGGCCCCTTGACGCCAGAAAGAAATTGTTCCGGAACGTGCAGCGATATCCACTTGACGCCCGCCGTGCTGAACGAAGACGCAAAGGTGTACGTGCCCCTTGGACACGTCGTGTCGCAGTCGATCGAGGCATCGGCTCCGAAATAGTAGGTTCCGTTGAGTGGAGAGAGCGTTCCCGAGAACCCTTGTAGGGTAACGTAGTATCCGCCGTTATCAGTCCCGAGCGATAGTCCGCAATTCTGGCAAAGCGTCGCCGAGACGTTCGGGAGACAGGGATTACCATCTCCGTCTTCATCCTGATAGATGGTGAGGTTGCTGATTCGCAGGGGGTTCCCGTTCAGAGACTTGGTGCCGATCCCGTTGAATATGAATGGACCGCCTACATAGTCCGATCCGATCACAGCCAGCGCCTGGGGCGCATCAGCCCCGTTGTTGCAGCGGGACAAGTAGGTTCGCCCATACCAAGACGTACAAGACTTTCCCGTGATGAGATTGGTGTATTCCGGGCTATCCGACCATTGCAGGTCGATTGGCGTCGACAGGTTCGTGGGGGCGTTGCCGTAGCTTCCGCCTCGTTCAATTAAGCCTGACGAGCCTCCCGTCAAGGTTACGTAGTAGTTATAGGTCTCGCTGGTCGAGCATTGGCCGTAGCGTAGCGTCATCTGGGAGCCGTCGCCGAGCGACTCGACGGAAATGGTGGCGTTCTTGCGGCAGACCATGCTGTCATAGTTGGCGGTTTTCCGGAAGGTGACCAGCGCGTTGTCGCTCGAAGTTTGTAGGCACCCGTCGATCACCTCCCACTCACCCGACACGACGTTGATATAATCCTCGTCGATCGGTCCGTCGGGCATCTTGGAGAAGTCCTGCTGCCAGTAGATGCAGGCGTTGGAGTTGCAGCAGCAGTTCTGAAAGCCGATCATGGTCATGAGGTTTGCTCGCACTTAGCCATGCGGATTTCCCATCGCTTCAACTGCGTATCCCATGCAATGCGAACGGTACTGGCCGGAGCGTCAGTCGAGGCCTCTTCGGGCATTGTGACTGTGAGCGTTCCAGAAACACCCGAACTTGTCGGCGTGAATGTGGTGGTGTCGCCAGCCGATACGGATTCGGCAATCGTCCCCTGTAACCAAGGCACCTCCACGATCTCCCACCGGCTGTTTTCCGGCGTGTAGCTGATAGTCACGTTCACGCCCGAGGGCAGCGTCAACCCGCGATACCAGAACGAATCGTAGACGTCCTCCTGGTTGTCGCCGGTGTCGGACCACGTCCCGTTGGCTCCGTTCGCCCCGGCGGTGTGTGACCAGATGGAAACGGTACAATTGCCGTTGGCGGTGAGGGTGGTGTCGGTGATGCCATAGTGGTCGCGAGGAGTGCAGCCGAGAATCTCCCATACCATGCCGTTCTGCGTGCCAAGCGGGCGGCAGAGCACGCGGTCGCCGACCGTTGCCCCACTCACCCGGCTTGCATCAACAATCGTCTGTACGTTGTTGGCGTCCTCATCGTCTGACATCTCACCGTTGCCGTCGTTGGCCGTCGCATCCCAGATGCACGGCGCGGCGTTGGCGGCGTAGTTGTTGTCGGCAGTCAGGCATTCCTGGAGGACGAACCATGCCAACTCTTGCTCATTCCCGGTCGTGTCTTCCGGCGTAGTCGAGTCCTCGAACCGCTGCTCCGTGATTTGCACAGAACGGCGAATCCGCTCGATCGAGGCGTTGTCTAGCATCGGCATAGTGGAACCTCATGAAAGCGGAAGGGCGGAGAAGTCCTTCAAGGGGTAGATGTCGTATTCAAGATACTGCTCGTCGCCTGGTTCATATTCCTCACCTTGGGCTTCCAGTTTCGTCCACAACAGCTTGCCTTCACCGTCGAGAAGCTGAACCCCATGCTTACCGTTCTTGTCGTAGCATTGCGTAAGGATTTTGCTACCATCATCGTTCGTCAATAGGTAATTCCGTCCCTGGTCGACAATCTTCTTAGTCCAGGTGTCCGGGTTGATCTTGATGCCAAGTTTGACCTCGCGATAGCTGATGTCATTGCTCGTTTGCACCTTGGAAATACTGATACTCGACACCTTCGCGCACTTGGCTGGAACGGAGACGCCGTCAATGGTGGTTGCGTTTTCGTTTACTGCATCCGGATACGTCAACACCCACGCCGGTACAACGGCAAGATTCTTGGTGATGTTGACGGTCCAAAACGACCGCTCCCCTTTTACCTGCTCAGCAAACCAATCGTTTGCGGAGTTCATAATCGGGTTACCTTCTGCATCCAACACGAACCCGTATTGTGTTGCCGACGAACTCCACTCGATCGCCGCCGGGATCAAGAGTGGGTTCTTGTTGAGTTCCCGCTCTGTCGAGTAGGAGAGCGTGACTTTCCAGACGAGCTTGGAGAAGCTTTCGTTTGTGACTGCCACATCAGTGCAGTAAGCAGCGGAGTCGCGCGGGTGCAGCGAGCCAAGACTGGGGAGGACGTTCAGGACGTCCTTGCTCGTGTCGAACTGGTTATCCGTCACGACGCGGAAAACGCGCGTGTGCTTGCGGATGCCTTTATTCTTTTGCAGGGCGGCAGAACCGCCGCGGCCTTCGTGAAGTTCAGAGATTTGAATGATGGACATTAGATACTAGTCTCCTCAAGCTTACCCTCGATTTTCGCAAGAATGTCGTTTGCGACTCTGCCCTGTTCGGCCAACTTGTCGACGCCGTCGGCTGTCCTGTCCTCGGGCCTCGCGCTCTCGCCGCCTTGGGTAGTCGCGGCAATGATGGCTTTCCAAGCTTCCTCGCTGCCCTTTTCTAGAACCTTAGCGACTTCTGGCTTCTCAGCTTCCACCTTCTTGGCAGCACCAGCGGTACCTAGGCCGGGAAGCTCGAACGGCTTCTTTCCGCCGGTCTTCTCTTGCTCGCTCTGCTTGCGTTTCCGCAGCTCGAATCCGGCCTCGTTCTTGCGAATCTGATCCATGAGGATCGCGTTTTCCATGCCGATCAAGGACCGGATTGACCCGGTCGCCAGGCCACCAGCCGCATCTATGGCGGAACCAACGGAGCTGGATGCGGAGTTGAAGGCGTCACCGAAGGCAGCCGCAGACGCAACAGCCTGGTCATTGGCAGCCGTTGCCGCGCCGCCGGTCGCGTTGGTAATCGCCAACCCGAACGCCGCCATCGCGCTCTGCCAGTCGCCTTGGGCAACAGCCTTGAACCCGGACACAATGCTTACGGCACTATCGCGGGCAGTCATCGCGAAGCTGAGCAATTTGGCTTGCATGCCGTCAATTACGGCAGAGAATGCTCCTGCAGCGCCGGCCCATGCACCGACAAAGACTTGCACGACAGTTTTGAATGGTCCGACCATCCCCGTGGCGACGTCGAGGGACTTCAAGAGAATGACATTGAAACCCAGCACCGTGGCAGCGCTGAAGTTGCGGAATAGCATTGCCAACTGATTGACAGACTCACCCATCCACTGGAAGACGTTTTGGAGCTTGTCGGCCATGGTCTCGCCCTTGACGCCGACGTAGAGTAAGGCGGCCCCGACGCCGGCCACCAGCGCGAACGCAATCCCAATCGGCCCTGTGGCCACCGTGAAAGCGGCACTGAGAATGATTCCGATGTTGGTGGCGAGTGGCAACAGCGCACCAAGTGCCACTGTGACCACTCCGAGGACAGGCACGGCAGCCATGAGACCTTGCGCAAGCGGGTTCTCCGAGAGTGCCCCCCAGAGTTCCGCGATGGTTTGCCGCACGTCTGAGAATCGCTCCCAGACCGCTTCGACACCGTCGACGATCCTTGTCATGGTGGCGTTGGCTGTCTGCCAGAGCGATGTGAACGCCGGCTTGAGAATTGCCCCAATCCGTTCAGCAAGATCGCCCATCGCCTCCTTGGCTTGCATGATCGGATCCGCCATCGCCTTGGCTGATCCTCCGAACTCTGTATTGAGTTCCGCGAGAATCATCCGCTGGGCTCCGGTCAGGTCGCCTTGTTTCTGCAAGTTGGCAATCTGCCGCTGTTGCTCCTCGGTGAAGGAGACGCCGACGCGGCGCAGGGCCGTCATACCTTTGATGGGGTCGTTCAGGGCCTTGCCGATCTGGACCATCGAGCTTTGCAAATCCTGTCCCATGACCGCCGACAGGTCTTGGGCGGATGCGACGGCGTCCTTGAAGACATCGCCCTTGATTTGCGTGAACGTGGCGAGCACTGCCATGCCGGCTACCGTGGCATCGTCGCCGAAGTTGGTCACCTTCTGAAGGTCGCCGGCGTACTCCATCAGTTCCTTTGAGGACAAACCGGCAGCGCCGCCCGTAGCCTTGAGAACGGCTTCCAGCTTCTTACCGGCTTGCTCGGCTTCAGTGAACATGGATACTGCCTTGCTTGCACCCACCAGTAGTCCGCCTCCGAGGATTGCGCCTCCGACGCTTCCAAGCGACAGAGTGCTCATTGCTTGCTTGAGCTGGCCCAGTCCGGAAACGGCATCTTGCTTGAAGCGGTCAAGCGTCGAGCGAGCGCCGGCGATCGCACTTGACCATGGCGAGGTATTCATACCAAGTGTAGCTACCAGGTCGCCGACCGCTGATGCCATACGCACGATCCTTTTGATTGAAAAAGAGAAGGGCGGCGGCTGTGAGACCGGCCGCCCTCCCCCGCAGCACGTCAGGACCCGCGGGTGTACGCCGCCCTGACGATTGCCACTGTTTCCTGTGGGGTAGCATTCCGCGTGTTGTCGACTCTCATCTGCGGGTCAAGGTCCTCAGGCTCCACCTTGCATCCCCACGAGCCAAGCAGTCCAATGAATCCGGATATCAAAACTCTCCGAATTCTGTCGACCTGGTCAACCTCTATTGAATCGAACGCGACCCATTCGTCAAACTGTTGCGGCGTGACTGTGTCAAGCCAGCGGTCCACGTCGAGTACGCCCGCCTGACGCGCCAGCCGAAAGGCTAGCCGGCGACGGGGGCGTTCTCGGAGTTTTTTGCCAGGGAATCCAAGTCTTCGGTCTTCAAGCCTGCATGCGAAGCGCACTCCTGATAGAGGAACTGCGTATCGGCCGAGTCCCAGTCAGCCATGCGGGCGATATGCCCCTCGTTGAGGATGCGATTACCTGCCGTGTCCACCAAGCACAGCGTGATGAACCGCCGGTTTGCGTCCTCAATGCGGGCCTTCTGGATCTTCGTGCCGTCCTTCGATAGGCTGGCTGCCTGGTACGCCGATACCTCGCGTTCCGTCAGGCTCTGGATCCTCACGACGTGCCCCGATACCGGGAGCGTCAGCGTCTTGTACCGCCGGCAGGACGGAGCAAACAAGGTGTCCACGCCAGTCAGTTGCGGTTGGTCACTCATCGTCGACGCCCTCCTCATCTTCGCATGCATCGGGATCGTAATCGTCAATGGCGTTCGGCCCGGGAATCGGCTCGCCATTGCCGTCGTATCCAACCATCTCGCCACGGTCGAAAGCGTCGTAGTCGTCCGGGTGGATGCCGCGCGATACCTTTTCGTAGGCGGCTTGTGCTGCCTGAATCTGCTGCTGAGTCATGCCGTGTGCGGCGTGACATTCCGCATCGGCCGGCTCAGCCACTCCCATCTGCACGAGCTTGAAGGCCTCGGGGTGACGAATAGTCGTCCCGGTCGGCTTGATACCGGTCGGGAATTCTGGGCAAGGATCGCAATCCATCGCCCTCACGAGAGTGCATTGCATGTAACGGTTCCTTTCGTGCTGCTGCTGCGAAAACAAGACTACGCCGGGAAGGTAGGCAGTCCAGAAAGCTTGATGGAGAAGTCAGCCTTCAGTCCATCCTTGAGGGATACGGTGCCGCCAAGCCCGAATCCGGCACCAGTGAATGACCACTCTGTCGCGCTGGCGTCGGCAAAGACGATCTTCCAGGCCTGCGAAGCCGGAGTTGTCATCAACGCCAACAGTGACTTGTGACCAGCCAGTTTCGGATCCAGGAAGAGTGAGCCGGAAAGTTCTCCGCCTTCCGTGCGACCGGTCGGATCGTACGGGATTCCGGCGTCGGTGTTGTCGAGCGTGTCCGCTTCGTAGGTCTCAGACTTCATGCTCGGAAGCTTGAACTCGATGATCTGCGCAACGGACGTATAGACAGAGGCGATGCTCTGCTTGAGCGCCGTGCCTTTGCACTTGATTCGTGCCATATTCATTCCTTTCTATCAGGAGGTGGTAAGTTGCTGAATCTTCGCACGGGCTGCGGCAACCATTACCTCGCCAGCTCCTGCGGATGCTCGTGTGATTACGCCGTCGAGTAGTGCCGGAATGGCACCGGTGGCGTGGCCGCTTCCCGTCTTCCGTTCTTTGGTTCCCAGCACAAACCAATGGATATTGGCTGCGGATACCCCAACGCCTCTGGTCTCGTGCCCGCCGCCTTGTCCCCGCTGGTGCCGCTGCGATGCCTTCTCTCGTTTCTTCTTACTGCCCTTTCCTACCGCAAAGCCAGCCTTCCCAGAGACGATAGCCCCGCCGTCTTTGTTGAGTCGCTTGCCAATCATCTTCCGCGCCTGTGCTTTCAACGCGCCGCTAATCGGAGCCGAGTTCACTGCCGCCTTCTGGGCTTTCGCAAGTGCCGTCATGCCAGCCGTCACGCCCGACCTGGCAATCCGTTTCTCCTGCCGGTCCTCCAGCGTGGCCAGCTTTTTCATCAACTGATCGAACCCCTGAAGCCCGTCCGCCATCGCGTCACCTCGTGCGAATCACTGTGCAACTCAGCAAGTAGTCATACCAGTGTGCCGTAGAGCCTTCGTTTTTCGGCGTGAGCGATCGCGTGGTTGAGTCAACCACTAAGTCAAACGCGCCGGTGTAGCCAGCCATCGCAGTACGAACCGCCTCCTTGAGCGCATAGGCAGCGGCGTCCGTATCTCCGCGACAGGTCAGTGTGATTTCTCCGATAACACCTTCACCCGTCCCAGTCTCCAGGTAGTTCTGATCGTCCTCGTTGTCGAGGTCCATAATCACGCAAGGCGACGTATGGGCACGGTCCCACCCGTTCCAAATTCGCGTGCCGACGATAGCGGAAACCGCCGCATTCGCCGTCAACGCTGCTTTCAGGTCTGCGAAGAAACTCACGGCAACACCTCCGTTGCCATGATTTCTAGTTCGCGGTGTAGCTCGTCCACGTCACTCACGCTCGCGAAATTGAAAACCCTCGTGCCGTACACCGCCTGCATCGCCGGCGTGATGCCTGGATAGTACAAGCAGCGGATGCGGTGCGTTGTCGTGTCCTGTTGCGACTTGGCAATCATCAGCTCACGACCACTGAGCGGCTCAATGCTCGCCAGTCGCGTGCATACTGTCGTCGCCGTGCTTGTGGTTTCTCCGGAGTCAGTAGGCGTCAGCGATACTGACTGAATCGCAATACGCCGGCGGCACGGTCCAAGGTTGAGTCTAGCGGGCATGCGATTCCTCCCGCGGATACTGCCACCAGCTTTCGATTGTCCTGGCGCGCGGCACGATGCCGAGAATATCACTCGTCCCGGCCGCCTGACCGCATAGCCACGCGGTCGGACAATACGCCTGAATCTTCGGGTGAACTGCCGAAAACATCAGGTCGATATGGTTCTTGATTTTCGCTTGGCTCAGCAGGTCAAGTAGTTTCGCAGCACCTTCGGGCGAGACCCCGTAGGCGTGCGTCCGTCGCGTGCCCATGGTTCGCTCAATGCCAGTAGCTACAGCAACAGGCGGCTTATCATGCTGGCCGCCAAGATAGACCTGATCCCAGTCGCCAGGAACGCCAGTAAGGAACGCATCCGCTCGCTGGGTGAAGTTGTCGCAGAACAGGCAGTCATCCTCTAGGATGAGCACTCGCTCTTGCCGCGTGACCGCGTCCGATAACGCCAATAGGTGCGACAGGTAACAGCCGTACGCGCCGGGCGTCGTGCGCCAGTCGGTTGGGATCTTCTGACGTTGTCCTTCAATGGCAGCAAACCGCTCCGGCGTCGGCAGCCAGTCGGCAGGTAGCCTGGACTGGATTTCACTCCACCGGTCGGGCCGGCTGTCGAGATTGAGAATCAACGTGCGGTCGAACATGGCAGCCATCTCAGAACTCCAGAAGCCGGTACGGGGCAATGAGATGATTGACGGACGCAGGCAGCGTATTTGTGAAACTGGTGGTTTGTTGGTCGTCTCCTCGCAGCATGTAGAAGTGCCCGATCAGGAGCAACATGGCATGGCGAATCGGTGCCGGGACACTGGCTGCCGTGGCTCCGTACCCGAGCACGCAACGTACTTTCACGTCGTCGTAATGCCCACGTGTCGTCGGCCAGGTTCCTTCGTATGACTCGCGGAGATAACTGATTTCATTCTCGACGCCGATCTCGTATTGCGACGTTGCCAGCGTGATGTACGCCGATCCGGTGTCTGGGATGTATGACACACTGGTCACGCTCTGCAATGGGCATCGCGGAATCCGCATCTCCGCTTCAAACGAGTCCCAGTAGTAATCCCACGTCTGTGTGACGAACGCCCGGCGGCAGATATTCTCCAGGTGTTCTCGGGCTGTCGTAATGAGCGCAGCAAGATAGACGTCATCGTAGTTGTCGAGGACGCGGCAATGCTCTTGGGCTTCGGCGAGCGTTACCGGTTCGACAGCCGGAGGTGTTACAAGAGTTTCTTTTGTGCGAGTGTACACCGCAAGCGCTCCTACCGCTTCATGCGGCGAATGCCGCTGCCGTGCTGCGGAACCATCCGCTCTACCACTTCGTCAGTTGGCACGCATCGCCGCGCGCGTCCCTGCGAGAACCACGTCTCCGCCGTGCCGCTGGGGACGTGGAGAATCGTCCCAATGCGTCGAAAGCCGATCGGCTTCGTGAGTTCCACTTGAACAAGCTCTGTGGTTGCCATAGGTCCTATCCTGCTGCGAATACTGCGAGACTGCCCGCGGCGGAGGTGACCGCGAGCAGTCCCGGCGTAACGAAACCGCATCACGCGTAGGTAGGAGCCTGCAAGACCTGCGAGGCACCCATTCCGGTCGCGCTGATCGGCGTGACATCGGCACGCGACAGGCGGGCGACGGCGGCGAGGTAGCCGCCGGCCGATCCGCTGCCGATGGTGGCCACGAGCTTGATATACCGCTTGCGGCCCTTCAGGTCGATGTTGAACAGGAGGTTCTTGCCATCGTCCGTGGCGGCCGGAAGCGTCGAGGTCGAGCCGGCGCTATTGGTGCTCGTGCCGAACACCAAGCCGGTCACGGCTGCAAAGCCACTTCCGGACGCATCGCTCTCATGGACCTCCAGTGCGGTCAAGGCGATATCGAGCGCACCGAGCAATACGCACAATTCCGCGTAGGCAAAGCCTCGCGTATCGATAACGGCACCGGTCCACGATGCGCCATTGACAATGGCGACCGGGGTAACGGCTTGCACCCATTGGGCATTCGCACTATTCATTCCAAAGATCCTTGTGTACGAGTTGGAAAAACGAAGTCTGCCCCTTCACGCCGTGTACCGCAGACTAGCCGAGTTTCAAGCACACGGCTGGACCGGCCACCGAGGTCGGGGCGACGGCATCGCCGACAACCGGATTGATGGCCACTCGCTGCGTGCATTGGATGGCAAGTTGATCGTACTCGATGTACCGCTGATCGCTCATCTTCATCGTCACGCCGCGCCGCGTCCCAAGGAAAATGGTGTTCGACAGGTCGCCGAGTACAGCGGCGTAGGTGCCAGTCGTCAGGCTGGAGTTGGTGGTCATTGCCTGGACAGGAACCACCTCGTAACCCAGGAACCGAAGCGGGGCACCGGTCGCAACGTAGGCGGCGATACTGCCGCCGGTCGCGTCGATCAGGCGTGCGGGGCCGGCCCAGAAGACGGTCTTGTGCATGTACCACTGCGCGCGACCTTCGGAAAACGTCGGCAAAACTCCAACCATCGCCTCCCAGTCGGCAAGCGTGGTAGCGCTGATGGATGTGTGACCGGTCGCCGTATGTACAGACGCGGTCGGAATGACACCGTTGGCACCCAACTCGAAGCGCTTCAGGAGTCCAGTCGTTCCACAGTAGGTGCTCGTACCATCGCCCAAGAATCCATTGAGGTCCTCGGCGTAACTGAACTGGTACGCCATCTCGCCGGACAGGAGGTCTGCCATGGCAATCACAGAATCCTCATTGAGTTCCGAGGACCACTTGGTCATGCAGGCGTACTTCTTCGCGGTCAGCGAAATCTGGTCGAACTTCATGGCCGACGCGGTGATCTCGCCGCCTTCGGCTGGATAGTACACCGTCAGCCCACCGGCGCGCCGCGGGAACGAGAGCGTGTCACTACCCATCGGAATCCGGTAGGCCTCGCGCTGGATGACGCCGTAGCTTTCCTTCAGGTTGATGAGCGTGGACTCGAAAGCCGGGTGGACCAAGAATCCGCCCTGACTGTTGCCGTCCTCTTGCTGCACGGCGGCCAGCTTCTTGACGTTGACGCCGCGGTCGCTGCACCTTTGGTGGGCCCACTCCCGGACGTCACCGGAGCCGAGCTTGGCCAGCAGCAGCAGGCCGGAATCGTAGGCCCGCTCGTGGGCACGCTCGCCCTTGAAGAATCGCAGGCTGTACCGCCCAGACTCCATGTCCTCACGAGCCTGCTTCAGCACGGCGGTAGGGTTGTCCATCGCGGGCGGATGTTTGGGAGTCTTGTCCGCCCACGCCTTCAGCTCGTCGACAGTTTCGAGGCGATGACTGGCGGCCTTGTGGGTGTCGATTTCCGCCTTGAGCGTGAGGGCCTCGGACTTAAGCGCGTCGAAGGTCACAGCCTCGTCCGCAGTGTATTCCCGCGGGATGCCATCGGCATTGCGGACGATAGAGCCCATCTGTCCCATGAGCTGAGACAGGCGGTCGCACTTCTGGGTAATCGTCAGAACTTCGGGCATGTTGCCTACTCCTGGATCTCGCCGGAGCCAGGGAGGCAAAAAAGAATCGCCGTCGCGAATGCTGGCTGCCGGCAATGTGTTTTGGAAAACGCATTACCGAACAGGCTGCACTCGCAACGGCGAGATTTAGCGCTGTTGTTCCACCGGGACGTTGGCGGTTCAAAGGAACCGGACTGAGCTGGTGGCGTTTCAGGTTGAGGTCAGTTTAGCATGGAGTTGATGCCGTGCAAGGTGGTTGTGTACCGAACTGGCGCATATGCCAGTAGGTTATTCGTCTCGTTCTGTCGAGAATACAATTCGCCGGCACCCAAGGCACTCCTTCCGCCTTCGGATGTCGCCGCACTTCAGCCGCCAGGACTTGAGCACACGCTCGACGCCGCCGCAAGCACGGCAACGGTGGATAGGCTTCCAAGTGTGCTTCATCGCTCCAGCTCCAGGAGTGTCAATTCCATCTGTCGGCGGGACTGGTCTTCCGTTGGTTCGGTGTGCAAGTCAACAGAGAGTGTTGCGTCCACTGTCAGCGGAATCGAGGCCAGAGAACCTTCGGGCTCTGGTTCCTCCGTCGACTTGCTCGCCTTCTCCTCGCACGCCTTGCATGTCCCCATCCGGATTACCCGACTCTCCCGGTGGCGATCCTTGCAGCCGCAGGACGAGATGATGGATCCGCACTGTCTGCACTGCTTTTCGTAGTGTAGTCCGCGGGCAGATCGACACCCGTCGTGTCTGGCGGGGTCGTCCGCCGGCTGGTCCTCTTCAGGGGCCGCTAGACCGTACCGCCTGGACAGATAGCGGTCAAGCCACGCCAGGCAGTGCTCAGCAACAAAACCCTCGTCCTTCCCCGCGAAGTGCTCGTTGAGCATTTCGGCTGCCTTGTAGAGAACGCCGTTCGGAAGCTCGCTGGCGCTCAATGCCGCTGACAGCAAGCCGTCCACGGCATCGCCAGTATCGACGATATCGCAGGCGTGAATCTCCAATGGCGTCCATAGTGGCGGAACCTCGGCACCGTCCTCTCCGCGCTGCGGTAAGCCGTACTTATCCATCTTGGGCTCCACGTTCGGCTTCACCACAAGCGAGCTACTCAGCGCGTCCGAGTCGCTCTCAATCAGGTCGAGAACATATTTCCCAAGGTCGCCGCCCGGCGTCGAGTGGCTCGACTTGTCAATATACAGGTCGGCACGCACCACCCTAATTGGGTCGGTCTTGAGCGTGCCCTCGGAATCGCGGAGCGTCACCACGTCAAGCCACGGGTCGCGCCAACGCCCAAGGAACTTTCCGATACCGTCGTGCGATTCGTCCGGGTGACTCATTCGGGCCTTGAGACCGTTCGGGGCTGCCTTCACGAGCTTGACGGTTTCCTCAAGTGCTGCCTGGCTGAACTCGCCACGCCTGTCCTTGAAGACGCCCTCTTGAGCCATGATGGCACCACGGATAACCTCATTCTCCCGGTCGACTCCGATGGGACGACCGACCGTGCTGATGCGGAGCCACTTGGTCTCGGTGGATCGTGGATAGTTTTCTACAACTGCCATTTGGCTATTCTCCTTGCGGATTGGTTTGTTGGATGTTTGCCTTACCCCATGTCTCGACACACTGCTGCATGCGTTCCGCGAGTTCTGACGAACTGCATTCCGACGTAGCTACTACCATTTGGTGCCGTGCATCCATGGATGCGACTGCATCAGCAATGGCGTCGGAGGAGTCGCGCCCGCCGGATGCTTCCACGGATTCAGTCGGGAGTCTGATTGCATCCGTCAATGTGTCGAGATGCTTCAAGTAGAATCCATCCACGGAGGTCAAAAACTTCGCTGGATCCTTGGCAGCACGCAACACGGCGTTTGCCTCAATTCGCTCCATGCGGGCGATCGTCTCAGACAGGACCGCTTCTGCCGCAGAGCGTGCCTTCTCCAACTTCCCTTCCGTGTCCGGTTCCTCATGAGCCTTAGGTTGCGTGGGATTGGAAGGCGTCACGCCATCGCCAACCGGCGGGGATCCTGGCGGTGGCTCGCTTGGAGCCTGTTGGCCAGCCCCGGCTTGCGACAACGGCACCATGTTGAGTGGAACGAAATGCTCGTCCGACATCGGCATATCAAGCGGATTCATACCCTCAGCAATCCGTGCCTCGTCAATACTCTCGACGCCGACGCCAAGCATTGTCCTGTGGTAATTGGCTCGCGCCTGCTGATCGGCTTGCAGGAATGCCGAGAAGTTCGGCTTGCAGATGTAAGGAGCCTTCAACACCTTCAGGTTGATTTCCGAGGTCCAGCGGTTGCACCACGGTGTCATCGTGTAGGTGACGAACTGGCGGCCGAGTTCGGTGATATTCGAGAACGTGCCGAACGTCAGTTCTTGCAGAAGATGCGGCGGAATCCTGAAGAAGCACGCGATCTCTCGCACCATGAACAGCCGTGCGTCGAGTAACTGTAATCGCGACGGGTCGAAGTTGGCCTCGGAAAATGTCATGCCCTCTTCAAGGATTTGCGTCTCATGCCGCTTGCCGTGCTCCGCTTTGGCGGCCATGGAGGCCTTCAGGCGTTGATAGGCAGCGTCCCCAAGCTTTTGTGGGTGCGTCAGAAATCCGCTTGGAGCGCCGTGATTCTTGAACAGCTCGTTTGCAACACGCTGGGCCGCACGGCTTCCGCCAACGGTCTCGCGGAGAAGCGAAACAGAAGACAGTCCGACCAAGCCATCAAGCGATATCCCTTTGATATGCAGCATGTCGGTAGCGGGAATAGAATCCTGCTGTTTACCGTTCTCGTCGCGCAGCTCGTACAGCAGCTTGCTGTCCTTTGGGTTGCGAGTCAATGCCGTCCTTTCTGGCTTCGATGATCGCTGCCAGAACGCAATAGGCTTTCCGCTGAGCGTCCGTTGAATCGTACTGTATCCGTTGCCCCACAGACACGTTGATGTCTGTACGGTCTCCATCCAAGTGTTCGCGTCTGTCTCGGGATTCGCCACACGCCAAAGAAGCTGCTGTACCTCATGGTCGGATACCTGCGTGTGTCGACCGCTCTTCTCGACGCGATAGACATCCAGGCTAATTACGCGCATCGCCTCAGACAACACGGACACGGCGGCCTTGAGGGCCGGTACCCGCAGGGCGTTTTCCTCGTTGATATGTTCGCCACTGGAGGTCTGCTCTCCTCCGTTGTACCAATCGACAAACCAGGAGCTTGGGTGTTCAGTGTTGGAAAGAAACTGGATAGCGTTACCGAACAGACTTGTAATCATCGTCACCTCTTCGCGCGTGTGCGTTGCTCTACCATCCATGAGACTACTGCCATACCAAGCATGATACCGCCACCGGCAATCCACGCGAGTGGAGGCCATGCCAGATAGAGCCCGATCGAAATGCCAACGATTCCAAGTGCTGCTGATAGTTCACGTGCCGCAGTTTTCATACGCTCAAGACACCTCGTGTTTCATAGACGGAATCCGTTACAACGTCACCGGATGCCAGGCCGACAGCCATCACCATAGCGACTGCCGCATCAATCTTTTCGCGGACATGCTTCTTATCGAAACGCCGACGCCCGCCAGTGTCGCTGTAGATCATGGCGTTCGACACGCACCACCGAAGGAGCTTGTTACCGCCATGCCGCAGCCTGCCGTCAAGGATAAGTTTCTCGGCTGCCCCGATACGCTCGTTCATGAAGTTGGTGGTCTGAAGGTGCTCGATTACCTGGGTTTCCTCCCAGCCGTCGCCGCCTTCTTCCTGTCGTGTGAGTAGCTGCGTAAAGAAGTAGCGGGCGTTGTTTGGGTCGATTGCGATCTGCTGAATCTTCCACCCCCACTCGTCACGGGCTGTTCGCAGGATCGCACGCAGACAGTTGTAGTCAACTGAGTTTCCTTCCGTGAGCGACAATATTCCTTCGCGTGCCCACGTCATGTAAGGAACCCGCTTGTCTCGCGTGCGGCCGACTGCATTCTCGCGTGGACACCAACATCTGATGATGACGTCTACGGAATCGTTGTCTCCTTGGTGCGGAAACGCGAACGCCAAGGCGGTAAGGTCGCTCAGTGAAGACAGGTCTCCACCGACGTAGCATCGCTGTCCACGGTATCGCTCGATGACTTCCGGTAGCAATCCGTCTGGTCCGTAGAAGTCGCCGTCTCGGCATTTGTCCCACAACGAGCCGGGCTCCGTCGAGAGCCACGGATTACTACTCTCCGTCTCGGTGTTTAGATGTTTCCGCTTGAAATTGGCGAGAGCGTCCGGAGTCTCTTGTGCCTTCTTCGCCTTGCGCGCAAGGTCGTCAGGATTTACCGACACGCCAAGGTTTGGGTTCGCCTTTGGCCACACCGCCGGGTGTGTCCAGTCGTCAGTTTCGTCGAGAGTGTAAATCACCCCAAACCACGAATCGTCTTCAATCGCCCCCTGAAGCACCTTCTCGGTGCGAGTCTTCAATTCCCAATAGATACTCTCATGGTCGCCTGCGTCTCCAGCGGTGGTGATGGCGACGATGAGTGGGTTCTGCCGGGCACCCGTTGCGGTTTCCAAAACGTCCCACATTGCACGGTTCTTGTGGGCGTGGACCTCGTCCACGATCGCCCCAGAGATATTCAATCCGTCCGTCGAGTCGGCGTCGGCACCAAGCGGCTTGTACAGTGAGTTCGTACTCTGGACGACGAGGTTGTCGCGGAATGTCGTGATAACGCTTTGCAGGCACGCCGACGCCTTCACCATTCGCTTGGCTTCGTCATGGACAATGCGGGCTTGGTCGCGTTTGCAGGCTGCCGAGTAGACCTCTGCTCCTTGCTCGCCATCCATTACCAAGAGCTTGATTCCGATGCCTGCCCCCAGGGTGCTCTTTCCGTTCTTGCGGGCGACAGAGATAAACGCAGTATTGAATCTCCGTGAGTTGCCGGTCTTCATCAAACCGAACAGGCTGGCGACAATGAACACCTGCCACGGTTCCAGCGCGAGATTCCCGCCGGCCCACTTACCCTTGGAGTGCTTGAGCATTTCAATGAAATCGACAGCGAGGGAAGCCTCTTCATTATCAAACCATACGCCGCGCTCATGGCCGTTCTCAATGTCGCTGACGTGCCGCTGAACCGCAAGCCGAACCCACTTACACGCAACGATATCGCCAGACAATACACCCTCGATGTATTGCTGAAGCTTCGCAAGCGTGTTGGGTTCAGTCGTTGTCGCCACGTCAATTGTCCGTGTGCTGTCGCCGTTCGGCCATGCGTTCCATAAGTTCCGCCATTGGGTCTTTGGCTACCTCGGTGTTAGCAATGGCGAGTCCAGCCCGGGACGAAGGTGTCATGCCGAACTCGCGAAGAAGCTTGATTACGTCCGAGCGTGCCTTGTTCATCGCGCCGACGCGAGGGGCTTGGTATACTGTCCCTTTGTCGGTTGTCTCGATCCAGCCGTGTTGCTCGACATCATTCCGCAGTTCCAGGTAGTGCGAAAAGGCATCACAGAGCAGTCCGAGGGCTGCCTTGTCTAAGACGGTGAGTAGGCCATTTTCCTTCAGCCACACCGACAGAACGGACCAGTGTGCCTTCGCTTTTTTGCTCAGCCATTTCGGCGGCAGAACACTGCCAGGTTTCGGTGCGATCTCACCACGCCGGCGGTCGCTTCGATAGGTGCCGTCGCGCTTGGATGTCTCTGTTGGTTTCGGATGCGGTCCTCGTTTGCCCATAAATCACCTATTTTGTGTCAACCCCCTATGAAAAAACTCGCCAAGGCACGCGGAAAGG
>Ga0172381_10003474_pt1 | contig 16672 bp, 14 predicted proteins | sample Leawel6488metaG_FD_119754 | JGI IMG/M metagenome (GOLD analysis project Ga0172381, IMG submission 119754) | Leachate microbial communities from a municipal landfill in Southern Ontario, Canada - Leachate well 64-88 metaG | ecosystem: Engineered > Solid waste > Landfill > Unclassified | place... | reverse complement strand
GATTGTTGGAACCGGATGCAAAATGCTATAAGCTACATCAGCTCGGGTCCTGCGCCCAGATGGGTAACAACCAAAAGACGGAGGGGTTTAAGTTATCCAGAGTGGTGTAGTTTTGCACGAAAAACTCATTATGTTAATTATCTAGGCGTGTGACCCTTGACAACATGTGGTATACTATAAGAGTAAGAATATGCCTTGACCACTAGCGATAGTGGTTCTTATTGGGAAAACACAAGGTATAGAGCCGTCCGAAATGGGCGGCTTTTTTGTTACCTCCTATGCCTCCGGTGGCATATGGCGGAACGGTTCAGCAGTTTTCCTCAGCGCGATTCGGCACCAGGCATTTACCGTCCGTTCGTCAAATTGAGCCGCCTTCTCGATCAAATCCTTTTCGTCCTGTGGCAACCGGACCATAATGACGGCATCCTGAGTCTGTTCTTTTTTCATTTCATTCCTTCGCCGGTGATCGGCTCCACCGGCAGAGATGGGATTATTTGGCGGATCGAGCGGATTGAATGGCTTTGGTATTGCGACATTTGAAAATTGCTAATCCGTTTTTGGTGGCCATAGACGTGCAAATTGGTAACTCTCCTGAACAAGTTGCCAGAGTCTCAGTGTAAAACTCACACTCTTTACCTGTTTGCATAGCGGTGCATGTTCGGGTTTTTGTGCAACAATTCATTTTCCTTTCTCCTTTTCTTTCCGTCCGGTATCTCCGGCTCTTTATTTGATACTTATATATTATCACAGTGTTAGCAGGTTGTCAATAGGCAATTTAGCTTTGAGAAATACCAATAATACGCAGATTAGCGTAGTTTTTGAAGGAAACGAAATGCCTCCACTTAAATTACAAAAACAAGAGAAATTCTGCCTTTTCTATTTTTCTACCGGAAATGCTACTGAGGCGGCAAAGCTTGCGAATTATTCCCCTCATACCGCAGCCGTGATCGGAAACGAAAACCTTAAAAAACCTAACATTATCGCACGGATAGCGGAACTCCAACAAAAAGCAGAGTCAAAAAAAGTCGCCTCAGTTATCGAGCGTAAGGAGATTCTAACCGAAATATTGAGAGCTCGCCTGACTGATTTCATGGAACTCGGCAAAGATGGTTCCTGGGTCAACATTGGCCCAAAAACTCCTAACGGTGGGGCCATTCAGGAGATTCACAGCCGCACGGAATACGACGATAACGGCGAGCACCCCACGATCTACACATCGGTCAAGTTGCACTCTCCAATAGCGGCTATCCAAGAACTCAACAAAATGGAGCATCTGTACGCAGAAAATACCATCCAGGTCAACGTCGGCGTCCAGATTAAAGAGGTTGAGGTGCGGCTGAGTGGTAACGACGGCAATTAAACCATACCGAGAGATTACCCGCGAGGGTAAATATATTCTAAACCTGCATCCCGGCCAGTCTAGGGCGTGGGAATCGAAAGCCCGTTATCCTGTTATGTCCGCCGGAACTCAATCTGGAAAGACGACATTCGAACCGGACTGGCTCAGGCGGGAAATCAATCTATGTGGTGAGGGTGATTATCTGGCGGCAACTGCAACATTCCCACTTCTTGAAAAAAAGATGTTGCCTGAATTTATCTTTGTCTTTGAGACGGCGTTTAAACTAGGACAATATCAGGCTGGGAAAAACATGATCCAGTTTCACCACGTGCCGGGCGGGACAGGCGGACAGGTGAAAGTGATCGACTCAACACGGATCATGTTCGGGTCAGGCAATAAACCTGATTCAATGGAGTCTGCTACGGCTAAAGCGGCGGTCGCCGATGAGTGCGGACAAAAAGACTTTGAGTTGGGTTCGTGGGAGGCCATGCAGCGCCGGTTATCGATTAATCGTGGCCGTTGTTTGTTTGGTACGACTCTATATAATTCAGGCTGGTTTGTCCAGGACGTATACGAAAAAGCGGAACAAAGAAAACCCGATTACGAGTTGATTCAATTTGACTCGATCATGAATCCGGCTTTCCCCAGGGCGGAATACTACGAACAAGAGGGCAAGTTACCGCGCTGGAAATTCGCCATGTTTTACAAGGGCAAGTTCATGCGGCCTGCCGGCCTTGTCTATGACTCATTTGATTCAGCTGCGTGCAAGGTCCAGCGGTTTGATATCCCCAAAACATGGTTAATCTACGTTGGGCATGACTTTGGTTCTGCTAACCCAGCCGCCATGTTCTACGCTCAAGACCCTGCTACCGGCACATTCTACGCATTTTATGAGTATCTCCCTGGTCAAGGGCGGTCAACATTTGAGCATGTCCAGGAGTTTAAAAAGATCACGGCTGGCTATAACGTAATCAGCCGGATCGGCGGGAATCTCACAACGGAGGAAGGCTGGCGGAACGACTACACGTCTCATGGTTGGCACATTCAGGCACCGAAGGAAAACCTGAAACGCATCGACGATCAGATTCAAAGGGTGTACGCTCTCAATAAGCTAAACAAAGTCAAGGTCTTTGATGATCTTCATGCTTACCTTGACGAGAAGTTGAGTTTCTCCCACCCACTTGACGAGAAGTATCAACCGCTCGAAGGTTATGAGGATGAACGGAAATATCATCTTTTAGCCGCCGAAAGATATATCCTCAGTGACTTCACTCCCGAAACCGTAGCAAAGGAACCTGCCAATGCACCCGTCCAAGACGCCAGGCCATCTGCAAATCAATATACAGGTAATTCCCAAGTACAGGACTTCCGGAGACGATAATGGCAAAAACAAAAAAGGAAATCAAATATACAGCGAATCAGATCGTCGATATGCACGATAAGAAAAGATCATCCACGCCGTTTACCGATTTGTTTGACCAGATGGAGGGTGATTTCGATCTGTTCGCCCTAAAACCATATGTGGCAGAGATAGGCCACCAGTCCTACACGTCACCAAAGCCTCTGAATGACTTTACCAAGGTCTTGACTGGCATTAATAAGGCCTCTTTGACCTGGCAGATAGCCGTCCCGGAAGACGCGCCGGAGAATGACCGGGATGCGGCCAGCAAGGGCGAAGAAATTCTGACCGGCGTATTAACTCAAGCCGATGAAAACCTGAGCTCTAATGGCGAGCCGCCTCTGCGTATGTCCTCCGGCTGGCTTGGTTGCAACCGTGGCGCCGTGGGTATTAAATGTCTTATCTACAACGATGATAACAAAGAGGTCGTCATTGATATTCAGTCGTTCGATCCCCTCCATATGGCCTGGGAGAAGGGTTACAAAGGGCTGAATTGGGCGTCCTTTGAGTATATGGTGTCGAAAGTCGAGGCCGAAGAACGCTGGAACGTCACGATCAAAGAGGAAGAGGCCAGAGTGATTGACTTTTTCACCCGCAAGATCAACGCTATCGTCATAGTGGAAGGATCGGCGGAAGACGGCAGGCAGTTTGTCAAAGACCCGACTCCACACGGACTGGACCATGTGCCGGTCTGGATTGAGTTCGCTGGCGGTATGCCGACGGTATTTAACAGGTGTTACGAACAAAAACTGAAGCAGCGGGCTAACTCGGTCTTCGCCGCCTCCCGTAATATCTACACGCCGATGAACAAACAGGTCTCGTTCATTATGGACACATCAGAAAAGAGTGTCGCGGGGACGTTGGTTTATGAAACTGAGAATGGCGTCAAGGGTATTGAGGGCGATCCGTTCGCCAATTGGAAAGTGATTAAAACCAAAACCGGTGAAATACTCAAGGCGCTTGAACCGCCGAAAGTCCCGCCGGAAAGCGCGGCCATTTTATCAATTCTTGACCGCGATATGCAGCAATCCACCGTCCCTTTTCCTGCCGGATATGGTCTTGATCCGGGCACGCATTCCGGCTCGGCTCTCTCAATGCTTAACGATAACACCCGGTCGATTTATGACCCCTTCACATCGCTACTCGAACGGGCGTACAAATGGCTTTGTAAAGAGATTCTGATACAGTTCAAGGCTAAAGGCCAAAAGATCACGCTCAAGGGATTCAATCAGGATGGAAAGTTCTACACTCTGGACGCCTCACCGGATGACATTCAGGATAATTGGTATATCAACGTCAAATGCGAACCCAAACTTCCTCGGGATGAGGCCGGAGAGCTTCAGATGGCCTTGCAGGCAACGCAAACCCGGAAGGATGGCACTCCGCTTATTTCGGACTTCACGGCACGCGAAAAGATCATCAAACTCCAGAATCCGGACGCCGAGCAAGCCCGCATCGATGAGCAAATCCTGAAGCGCCAGATTGAAAGCATCCCGGAATATAAACTTCGTAAGATGGCGCTGGCCATGCTCAAGGCGGGGGATAAAGATGGAGTACAGTTATTCCTGTCTAAACTGGCGGAGTTGCAGGCTAAGCAGAATCCCGCCGGCCAGAACGTCCAGCCTGGTCAGAATTCCGCAACCATGCCGTCCGGACAAACGCCTCCGGGGCAGGCTGTGTCAGGAAGCAACGGTCAGCAGCTCAGCCCCCAGGAGATCGCTAAACTACAGGCGATTGCACAACAGTACGAGAAGGCCGGGCAACCGGTCCCGCAGGATATCCAATTAGCCCTATCGCAGATTAAGGAGTAGCAATATGGGACAAACAATTAGCGGAGACGGTTATATCGACGACTATGGTAATGTTTACAGGCCAAATGATCCGGGTAAGTCGGCCATTACAGAGACCCCAAAACCCGCGACTTTTTCAGGCGTTGTCAACCCAGATATGACGGCAGAGCAACAGCGTGAGTTCGCGCGTAAGTCTCAGGCCCTGCAGGCGCAATTAGCTCAAACCGGCATGACGGCGACTAACATCACTCTCAACCCGGATGGGTCGCTTTCGGCCACAATCAGCTCGCCGTATTTCCAAAATGTACCGATCAAGGCGGCTGAGGTCAACGGCAGTATGATCGTGCAGTCCGCGCAATCTTATGCCGACTTCGCTAAGCAGTTTTCTAACCCGGCGGACGCTCAGCAGTTGTGGACGTATGTCAACTCGTCCAATCCCGGGATGATCGATGTCAATGGGGCTAAGAGTGTAGCGGCTGGCAATCCGGCGCCCGCTGGCATCACCGGAGCGAAGGGTTATACGACCGGGACTCCCGTCAATGCCACGGACCTGGAGTACGCTCAGTCGCTCCTGAAAGGCGTGACTAATCAACTCCAGGCGCAAAGCATCCTGGAGGCGGCGGGTTACAATGTCGCGCAGAGCGACTCACTGGCCACAATGGTCAACAATATCAACAACGGAACGTATACCGCCGCACAACTGGGGCTCGGTGGAGTACCGGCCAGCGGCGAGGAAGTTGACATGGGCAACTCGTTTGACAAGAATGGCACACAGGCCTCAAGTACGCCGCAGACATTCAGCGATGTGTTACTGGGTGGAAGCAGCGGACAAGGCGGCGGGCAAGCGAACCCGCAAACCGAAGAGGCGTATAGTCCCTTTACCGCCTATCTGCAATCGCTCGGACTGGGGAGTAAAAATTATTACAATCCGGCTGAGAAGTACCAGATGAATCAGTATGACCCCCTTTCGAATATCTATGATGTCCGGCGGCAGATGTCCATAGTTGATCCGACTGTTGATCCAGGCAATTATGTCAGTCCGTGGGCGTCCCAGAACGTCGGGGGGGCGACCAAACTGGCCCGTAATACCCTGTCTCAATTGTTCGGTATGGGGCAGGAGAACCAAGGCCTGGCCGGTATCGATTATTCGCCCATCTTTAACGGCACGGATTCCGTCGATACGAACAACATCGGTCAACTGCAATCACTACTTAAGACCGGAGTGCGGGGTAACCTGGGCAGCTATCTGGCCAGCAAGCTCCCCTGGGAACAACAGCAATGGGGCAATAATCAGGCTGCCGGCGGAGGGTCTTCATTCCTTGACTACCTGAAACAGAAATACAATCTGGGTTCACTAATCGGATAGGCGGTGCTGCAAATGCCCAATAATTTCAACTTAACCGAATCAAATCCCTGGCTGGGCTGGCTGGATGAAAACAATCAGGCCACCTATAACGCCTTTCTTCCGCAAAGTAGGTCCCGTAACTTTGCCGATTACTATAAGGGGCAGTACGGCAATATCTACAACGACTACATGACGCAACTCGGCAAGATGGCGCTCGGTGGACAAGCCCCATCCCAGAACTTCTCCGACTATCTCGGCAATTATAATTTTCAGAATAACTGGAAGTCCCTGAGTCCCTGGAGCCGGGGAGTCCAGAATAGCGCAAGAGTGAACTGGAATGTTTAAAACCACGCCGGAAACCCTATTCACAGATGTGGACGTGGTAGAGATCAAGTGCCCGGTCTGCGGGGGTGATAGAGTCGAACCTATTGAGGGCAACAAGTGGGAATGTTGCGTTTGTGGTATGCCCTTTGAAACACATTACGAGAATTAATTATGCTCACGACTAAAAAAGACATCTATTCCAATATCGCCGGGGACTTCGCCAAGACCAATCAGGAACTCATGAACGGTCTGGGTGTTCAGCAACCCCGGCAAGCCACGCCTTTTACGGACTACTATAGCCAGAAGGTTCAACCGGCGGCACCTCCAGCGGACACCGGTAATACGGACACCGGTGATCTTGACTTTGGTGATAAGACACCCTCGTACCAGACCTATCAGGATGCCTATATCAAATCCAAAGGCTGGGACATGAGGTTACCGGACTTCAATGATCCCGATATCGATAAAAAGTATCAGGACCTTCAATCACACCTCGACGAGATCAAGTCGAATTATGAGCAACAGTACGGGAAAGGTAACCAGATTAAAAGCGGCCTATCTTTCCTGACCGCGCCTTTTCTTCCCACGACTTCCAAGTTGCTGAATCCTGAAAAGCCGAAGATCAATTGGTATGATCCTCTCTTCGACATCGGGACAGTAGCGACTGCTGGAGCGGGCGGCCTGTCAGCCGGAGTAGCCCGTAAAGCCGTTATGGCCGCCGGTAATGCAGCCTTCGCGGCGGGTGGAGCTGGTGCGACCGCGCAGGACTGGGACAAGAAGTCTAATACTGAACGGGCGTTGGGAGTCGGGTTGACCGCCTTACCTGCTGGACTATTGGGACTTCAAGGCAAAGGGGTGATCAAGTCAGCGGGACAGGCCGTGAATCAGTCGGCTAAAAGCGGCATATTGAATGAACTGGCAACCAGTGAAACAGGGGCGGTTAAGATTCCCGGTCTTTCTACTCCGGTGAATCCTCCGACTGCCACCGGCATGGTCAAGATATCTCCAGCCGCCGATTTGTTTAAGAATGTTAAAACCAGTGCATTGACGGGTAAAAAGGCAGTTGTCGCTCAATTACCTGGCGTGAAACAGGCAACCAGTCTGGTCAATCCCATTGCCACCAGCGACGAGCCTGGACGGGTTCTAATGGCTATATCGGGCAAGATTGACGATCAAATCAACGGAGCGACTATTCTGGCCATGTCTAAACCGGTAAAAGCAATGGAGAAAGCCCGTTCAACCTTTGCCCTGGACGATCAGGGAATATCACACGCCAATATTACACAGATCAAACCCTTACCGAACGGTACGCAAAGTATGGCTCTTCACGATATGATTGAGTACGCTCCGTGGTACGATTTCGGTACTGGCGTGGTAGGGGATGCGCGGCGGGCGGCTATCCAGACGATCCGCGATACATCGGAGCAGACTTCCAAGATGCTGGAGGCTGAAGGAATACTGGTGACCAATCCGGCGCAGGCTTTGAAACCCGGACAATTCCGGCCGATGCAAGGTGAGCCCGGTTGGGCCTTTCTGCATAGAGTAGTCAGTTCTGTTAAGGAAGAGGCGGCGGGGACGTTAGCGGCCAATCTAAAGGCCGTGTTGGTTCAGAATGCTATTCCATTCACAAAATTAGCAGGTGAATCGGACTATGCTTATCTTACGCGCTTCGCTGAGGGCGTGAAGGCGGGAAGGATTCAGACCAATCCAAATGTCGATAAATTATTGGATCAATATTCTACCCTGGCGGATGTGAAGTTAAAGAAACAACCTCTTAACGCACACCGTAATTGGGATACCGTGGCGGAGGGTATGAAAGCGGGTATTACGTATAATCCCAATGCCCTCCAGGAACTCAACAAGCAGATTCGGGGATCATATGAACTCATTAAAAAGAATCGGCTGGCCGAAGCGGTACCGCAATTGGTCCAGACTACCACTCCCATAGAACAGGCAGAAGGTCAACTTGGAGTGAAACTGGTTGATTTGACTCAAAGTAAAAACAATGCAGACACTCTAGCAAATTACGTCCAGAGAGTTATTCGCGGCGAGTCTCTGCCGGGCGGTTCCATAACTATACTGCGACAAACATATCCTACAATCGCCCAGAGAATCGATGCGGCGACCAAACTTCTACCCGTCCAAAAAACCAGGTTGATGAATCAGCTCATTAGTTCCGTTTCCAGGGCGGCGCTGGTCACCGGAAATGATGCAACGAAAGCGGCACAGAGGGCAAAAATATCCGCTCAGATTCGCCTGGCTTTTCAACCTCTTGGCGCAAAGGCAAACATAACAGTCGGAGATATCGTGGATTCCCTCAGCCAAACAATCAAAGACAAAAACATCGCGGCCAATGCGGTCAAACAGACCTACCAGACATTATCGTCTCAGCAAAAAGGTTTGTTAAAAGGCATTCTGACTGACGTTAAGAATCTGCAAACTCAGAGTGCCGATGCGTACAATCAATTTGATACCTTACGCAACAGCCTGGCCCAGAAGATGGGTAGTCAGGGCACGCGGGAATATGGACAGGTAGTAGGCGTCCCTGGTTTGAGCGGACGTTACGTCACTTCTCAAAATAATAAACTCGGGGCGGATATTGCAACCGAATTAAGCCAGCATTTCGGTTATCTGGCTGACAGCGGAGCGGCCTCCAAGGCAGTTGAGACAGCGGGAAAGATTGGGGCCAGTATGCGGATGTTCCGGCTGGGTTTTGATGCATCGGTCATCATGATTCAGGATGCCCTATCGTTGGGGTACGATCTCAAGAATCTGGCGATCAACCCGGTAAAAGCGGCACTCGGAAAACCGAATGAGGGATTTACCGCAACCTGGTTGAGTGGGACTAAGAACGCCCTGCAATCCGGATTCGGCAAGTCCCTCACTCATTTGGAAGGTTTTCTAGCGGATCCGGTCAACGCTCCGTATGTTAAAGATTTCATCGAGCGTGGTGGACTGGTAGAAACTGCTGAGGCAACTGAGGCCACAAACACAACAGAAGGATTCATCAACTCTCTACTGTCCAAAACACCGCAAAAAGCTCAGGATATAGCCAAACTGATTGAACGGCAAACAATGGGACGGTCAGACGCCCTTTTCACCTCCGGCCGTGTCATTACCGCGATCAATCTGTATAAAGCCGGCTACCATATGGCCGATATAGCCGGTAAACTGGACGAATGGGCTAAGGAATGCAATCTCCTGACCGGTGTGTTGTCTACACGGGGTATGGGGATCAGTCAAGGGCAAAGGAGTATAGAAAGCGCCCTGATGTTTATGTCGCCGCGTTACACCCGTGCGAATGGCGCTATCGTGGCGGACATTCTAAAGAATCCAGGTAGTTACACGGCCAAACAGGCGGCTTTATCATTGGCCGCTCTGATTGGAACTGGATTCGGGATATACGCCATGGCCCAAAAGGCGCAAGGAAAAGACATTACCCTCAATCCTTTCGACGGAAATTTCGGCAAGGTTGAGATCAATGGGAACAAATATTATTTGGGCGGCCCGATGGCCGATGCCCGGCGTCTACTTGCGGTGATCGATAGTGCGGTGTATCAGACCTCGGGAACCAACCTTTCGCTATCCGGGAAAGAGGACAGTACACCTTTATTGACTGCGTTGAACAATAAAAATCTGCTCTACAGTCAATTTAAAAGCAAATCCTCCCCCATCACGGGCAGTGCAATCGAATTTATCAGCGGGAAAGACTACCAGGGGCAACCGGTATCGCCGGGTAATACGGTGAAAAACTGGTTTACCCCTTCTTTTGTTTCATCGGGAGGTGTAGAGCCTGCCGCTGCATCTTTCACCGGACTCAGCACGGCGCCAGTTGACAAACCCTATGAATTGTCGATCAAGTGGAAGGATGAATTTACCGCTTATGAAGCCATTCCCTCGAATGAAACTGACCGGTTGGGTAAACTAAAAGCGGCCAAGACTACGGCAGAAAAAGCTCAATACGCTTACAGCCGGACGCAATACCGACAAAAGAACCCTCAGATTGAGGCCAAACTCTTTATCTCCGGGGATGTGTCGACCGTTTCGACGGCAACGGCCCGGGCGGCGGTGGTCAAACTCATTCAGGACAACAAGATTGATCCCTCGACAATCAAGGGCATCACGGCTAACCAGGCCGAGAACAAGAAAAAGGCTGATAATGGCCTGCAAGACAAAACCATCACGCAAACCGATCTACTGGTGAGGCAATTAGGTACGATGAATAGTACACCAGCCCCAACGTCTCAACCCGCTCTCGAAACTCCGGCGCAGAAGTGGAGTGCGATCCGTTCTACCGGCGGGACTCCGGCTGCCGTGGCCTTCGATAAGGTCTGGTATAAAGGCACGCAGCTGACACCGCAGGAAACGACCTTGCTTCAGAACCTTTTTAAACAGTATCCGCTCGGCCAGACGGATTTCAACGTCTGGCTGAAACAAACGGTAAGGCAGGTGTTTGAAAACCAGATAGCCAAATAATATTTTGTGAGAAATAATTCAGGGTATTAAGCCCACTGGAATATTAACAGCGGGCTTTTTTATTACCAGGAGGATTAAGACGGTGGAAAACGAGAATCCAACCCAAGTTGAAGAAGTGAAGGAAGGGACCGAACCTCAGAAGCCGGAAACGCCTTCTAAGCTGGAAACTACCGAAACTCAACAACCTGAGACGGAACAGAAAACCCCAGAAACCAAACCCGAAACCAAACCCAAAGAAGAGAAAATCGAAAGCAAGAAAACCTACACGGCGGAAGAAGTGGCTAAAATCCAGTCTGAGGCCATGAAGGAAGCGGCACAGGTCCGCCAGCATCTCGCCCAGCTCTCCATGCAGCAGGAAATCGCCAGACTTCAACAAGAAGAGGCGGCGGCTCAGAAAAAAGACAAGGCCTCAGTAGAAGCCGGTGAGATCACGCAGGAAGATGCCGACACAAAGGCGCAAGCCCGACAGGAAATGACCAGACTGCAACGGACTGTCCGGCAACTTGCCCCGCAAGCCGAACAATTAGGCCGCATTCAGATGGCTAACGACCTGGCAAGCGAATATGGCATCAGCGCCGACGAACTGATCAAGGACCAATCGATCCAAAACCCTTTGCAAATGACACAGAAGGCCGCCAAGTTAGCGATTGCCAAACTCAAAGAAGAGGTGAGGAAAGTCAAGGTCAAACCTGAGACTTTCGATAAAGGACCGGGTACGGGTGATGCACAATCCGCCGAATTAACCCCGGAGCAAATTGAAAAAATGTCGATGGAAGAATACGCGAATCATCCTTCCGTCAAGAAACGATTCAAATAATACCAAGGAGGTATTGTTATGGGTACGAATGGAGGGCTTATAACCCCTACCATGATTGCTAAAGAGGCCTTGATGGTCCTCGAAAACGAATGCGTAATGTCCGGTCTGGTGAACCGGGATTACTCCAATGATTTTGCCAATGTGGGCGCGACGGTGTTTGCCCGCATCCCCTCAGTCTTCACCGCAACGGTGGTAGGCAACACCGTTAATGCCGCGACAGTTTCAGAATCTAGCGTGGCCGTTGCCCTGGACAAGCTGGCTGATGTCACCCTGGAAGTCACGACCAAGATGCTGACGCTCGATATAACGGATTTTTCCGAGCAGTATATCCAGCCTGCTCTCCGGGCGCACGCTCAACTTATGGATATGTACGGTTGCGCGGAGGCGGTTAACTTCGCCGGGCATGCCACGGTTTCCGGCACTCCGTCAGTCTCCGATATCGTACAACTCGGGGCCGTTCTGGATTCTCAAAAGTGTCCCGCGAGAGGTCGTCAACTGGTCATGGGGCCGGTCACGAAAGCCGGTTACATGGTCCTGGAACCCTTCCTCTATGCCGAACACCGCGCGGATGGCGGAAAGGCTTTGCGCGAGGCCGACATGGGGCGCGTCCTGGGCTTTGACTGCGCGATGGACCAGAACATGAACCTGACTCACACCGGCGGCGATATGGCCGATGTTGCCGGTGCGGCGACGGTCGCTTGGGCTGTCGGCACTACGGCCGGCACGATTGACGGCATCACATCCGGTGGTACGGTATTAGCCGGTGATGTTTTCAAATTCACCGGCTATGACCAATGGTTCCGTGTAGCGACGAACGCAACCGCTTCGGCCGCTACCATCATCGTGACCTTTACCCCGCCGGTGAAAGTGGCGATTGCCGATGATACGGTAGTCACATTCCAGAAGACCGGACGTGACAACCTGGCTTTCCACAAGAACGCCATTACCTTGGTCACCCGGCCTCTGGCCGCTCCCCTCGGTGGGGCCAGCGCCAAAGTCGTGAGCTATAAGGGGCTTTCCTGCCGGGTAGTCTACGACTATGAAATCCGCACCAAGCAAAACATCATGTCAATCGACATGCTGTACGGCTGGAAGACTCTCGACATCAACCTGGGCGCCCGCTTAATCGATCAACGTTCTGTCTAACCTTCGGAGTAGCGACCGGGGGGATCACACGGAGGGGAAGGCGAAAATCAAGTAACCTTCCCCTCTGATTATAAAGGAGGATTTAATTGAGAATTTTGTGGTCTTCTGTCTCCCCGTTTGTGGGGACTGGATACGGCAGTCAGACCGCCGTAGCTACCAAGCGTCTGAAGGCAATGGGTCACGATATCGCTATTCTCTGCCACTATGGGCTTATGGGATCAAAAACTGAATGGGGGGACATACCCCTTTATCCGAACAATCCGGGTGATTATGGCACGCAGGCCGCTCCCATGTTCTACGAAGATTTCAAAGCCGACCTTCTCATTACCCTGGTTGATATCTGGGTACTCAGGAATATGGAACCGACTTTGAAATGGTGTCCCTGGATGCCGGTGGATTCTGACCCTATCCCACCCCTTGTTCTGGATGCCGCTAAGAAATCACCCGGTATCATCAAGCCGATTGCCATGTCCAAATACGGCATGAAACAACTCAACGACAACGGCGTGGACTGTTATTACATTCCCCATACCGTGAATACCAATATATTTCAACCCCATGAGGAAGCCCGGCAAGTAGGACGGGACCGTTACGGCTGGAAAGATAAATTCGTAATCGGCACGGTAGGAACCAATCAGGGAAACGACCGCAAGAACTGGAATGTATCAATGCAGGCCGTCAAGATATTTGAATCCAAACACCCGGGCGAAGTTATTTACTATATGCACACTAATCTGGTAGACGGCAAAGGCCTTAACCTTGCGGCCATGCGGTCGAATTTGAAGATGCAGGATTATACCCGCGTACCTTCTATTACTCAGATGAATGTCGGCATCCCGCAGGAAACCTTGGCCCGGACTTATAACGTCTTCGACGTTTTCCTTCTCCCGACTAAGGGTGAGGGATTTGGCATACCGCTAATTGAAGCCCAGGCGTGCGGAGTCCCGATCATCACGACTAATTGTACAGCCCAGACCGAACTGATGGGCGGCGGCTGGTTCATTAATAATCTCAAAAAGGAATGGACGGCGCAATCAAGCTGGCAATTTAACTGTGACGTGGAAGAGGTCGTGGAACGCCTTGAACAGGCCTATCAAGCGAAGAAGGATGGTTCTATCGCTGACATGCAGGAGAAAGCCCGCACCAAGGCCATGGAATATGACGAAGAGGCGATCTATTCAACCTACTGGCCGTCCGTTCTGGCCGATGTCGAAAAGCTAATTAAGCAACCCAAAAACATGGAAGGCGTGCAGAAATGGAGACTGGCATTCATTCCGCAAAGCATCGTGCCGCGCAAGGTCCTTGACCTGGGTAGTGGTCTGACCACTCCCTATAAAAAGTATCTCGAACCTTTAGGTGAATATGTTGCCGTCGATAACAGGGCAAATGGTAACGGGATTGTGAATGCCGACGCTCATCACCTGCCTTTCCCGAATAAATCCTTCGGGTTCGTCTGGTGTAGTGAAATGCTGGAGCACGTCACAGATCCCGAAATAGTAGTCGCAGAGGCCAAGCGGGTAGGCGTTCATGGCGTGATATTATTCTCGACGGCCAAGACACCCTCTTTCAGAATTGACCCGGAACATAAGGTCGTTGACCCGCGCAAGGTCCGGTATACCGAAATGCAGACTGGCGACGGATTGGTAAGCTGGTAAAATGAAAATTCTTTTAATCCAGCCGAAAACGAATTGGGGTCATCCTTATTGTGAGTCCCCCTCCGTTGCCCTTCTGACTCTGGGGGCTATCGCCAAACAATACGGACACGAAGTCACGGTCAAGCATCTGGACATTGATCTATTCGATCCGACCAAATCACTGGAATATGGCTTGATTGGGATTACCTGCAACACCTTTCAAGTTAAGTCGGCCCGCGAGACTATTCAGGGAATCAGAAAATACAACTCTAAATCTAAAATCGTCCTGGGTGGTCCTCACGCTATCGCCTGGGATAACCAAAAAGACGGGCAGGTGGATAAGGTGGTAGTGGGTGAAGGGGAAAACGCCTGGCTGTCCATTCTGGGTGCGAATAGACAGTACGAAAGCATTGACGAAATCCCTCTCCCTGATTATTCCTTCGTCGATATGAGCAGATTTTCCGGTGTCGCACCAATGGGCGCTGTTCCCTCAATGGTGCTGTTCGGATCGAGAGGCTGTCCGGGTAAATGTATTTTCTGTAACACTCCGGTCTTCTGGGGAAGCAAGGCCAGATACCGCAACCCGAAAAGCATCGTTGACCAGATCGCCATGCTTCACCACGACTACGGGATGCAGGAAGTCTTCATTCAGGACGATACTTTCAACGCGAATTGGCCGTGGGCGAAAGAGATATTGGAAAGAATCATCGCCCGCGGACTTCATAAAAAGATGGTCTTCCGGATTGACTGCCGGGCTAATGAGGTGCTTTTAACCGAGGCCTTTTTAAAACTGGCAGCAAAAGCCGGCGTCTGGAATATCTTTTTAGGCATCGAGTCCGCCAGTCAGGCAATGCTGGACAGGATGCGAAAGCACATTACAGTTGAGGAATACCGGCGGGCAATCAGATTAATCCAGCAATACGGCATGAAAGTACAGGCCAGTTTTATCATCGGTCTGCCCGGCGAGACATGGGAAACCATCGCGGAGACTCAGCGATTCATTGATGAAACTCACCCATTTATGATCGGTGCCGGGTACGCCACGCCTTTCCCGGGGACTGAGTTCGATAAATATGTCACGGAGCACGGCCAGAAAAAGATTGTCGATTATGGCGATTACATCTACGGTCAAATCCTCACTAGAACCGACGAATTAAGCCATGAGGATTTAGCCTCATTCAGAGGATACCAGAACGTTCCAATAGAGAAACTTAATTAAGGCGGTGAACCATGCCAGCATTACTGGAAAACAAATTGAAAGCCGAAGCCAAAAAGAAGTTCCCCGGCGACCAGGAGAGACAGGACAAATATGTTTACGGCACACTTCGAGCGCGTGGCTGGAAACCCAAGGGGGAGAAATGAGCATATCACAACCGTTCCAATGTGAATTCCCCGGGTGCCCCAATTTTACATCCCGGATTCCCCACGTCTGCACACCCCATTTTATAGAGGGTTACGGGCGTATTAAGCCGATTCCCACGGTTCAAGCAAGAGAACCCGAAATCGTTCCCTCCGTGCCTTTACCGGAACGCCGAAAAATTCACCACAGGAAGAAGAAGTAATGCTTTACGCTTTCCAGTGTCCGAAAAGACATCAATTCGACAGGATACTCCCCATCTACCGGCGGGATGAAGAAGTTCGTTGTCCTGAGTGTGGGAGTATTGCCGCGAGGCAACATTGTTCTATTTCTCATGTTGAAGTGGATATGGGCAAGCCTGATTGGGCTAACGCCTGGAAAGACGGGAAAGCAGTATAGGAGGTCACTATGGCAGCACCAGACGCACCTACGGATGTACTGGCAACTAATGACGTTTATACCGATAAAGTAATTATCACGTGGACTCAATCAGCCGGGGCTACAAACTACAACGTTTTCAGGGGAACGACTGACCTGGGGACTCTGGGAGACGTAGCCACTTTCACGGACCGGTTTGCGACTCCGGGCGTAGTTTATAGCTACACCGTTACGGCCACGAATGGCGATGGAACATCACCGGCCTCCGCTGCTTCCAGTGGTCAACGACGCCTCATGCCCCTGCCCGAACAAGCCGTAATGCCTAAAGGTCCTGCTTACAACACTTTTGGACCATCAAATCAATATCTGAGAGGCGATCAAGTATGGGCCTCTGCTGGGGAGGCTGAATTGCCCACCGCCGAAGCCCTGACTATTGCTTCCGGCGTCATTGTTCCCACCGCCCCTACTGGCCTCTATGCCAATGTCATTATCAGCGGAGAGGGTGCGGCGGCGGACGATCTGACCGCGATAACAGCCCCGGCAGCATGGATAGGGAAGCGTCTGATTATCCGTATTGCCAGCGCGGCTATGCCCATCACTTTTAAGCACGGCCTGTATCTGATAACCAAAACGGATTTCACTCTGGATGCCATTACCGACACCCTTG